>Ga0209023_10000103_pt1 | contig 148693 bp, 136 predicted proteins | sample LakOneMetagenome_FD_187468 | JGI IMG/M metagenome (GOLD analysis project Ga0209023, IMG submission 187468) | Freshwater and sediment microbial communities from Lake Erie, Canada (SPAdes) (version 2) | ecosystem: Environmental > Aquatic > Freshwater > Lentic | place: Lake Erie, Canada...
GGCCGACTGCGTATCGAGCGGCACTTGCTTGGTGCGCGCGCCGCAGGCCGCAAGCGCCGCCACCACGGCAAGGCCGCCGACAAGATTTGCCGCTGTTCTGCCCCGCACCATGCCCGCCTACCCCGTTCTGCTTTTCGTTTGCCGCAGCACGCCAAACGCGCCTGCCGCCGCTTCGCCCTGTCCTAGCACAGAAAAAACGGCGGCGCAAAACGCCTTTCACGGCCTTGGACAGCCTCAGGCGACGGCGGGAATATCGGTCTGGCGCACGCCCGCACCCGGCAGAATCCGCCGGCGCGCGGCATCGCATTCGGTCATGCGGAAAGCTTCGGGCCGGGCAAAAAGCGCCCGCAAAAGCCGGTTGGTCATCGCATGACCCGCCCGGTTGCCGGTATAGCGACCCAGGATCGGCGCCCCGGCCAGCGCAAGATCGCCCAAGGCGTCCAGCATCTTGTGGCGCACGGCCTCGTCATCGCGGCGAAAGCCACCCGGCGACAGGATATGGTCGCCTTCAACCACCACGGCATTGTCATACGTCCCACCCAGCGCCAGACCGCTGGCGCGCATCGCATCCACATCGGACTGCCGGCAGAAGGTGCGGCAATCGGACAGTTCGCGCACGAAGGCGCCGTTGGCCATCGACAGAACCTTGCGCTGTTGGCCGATCGCACGATCATCGAAATCGATGGCGAAATCTATTTCCAGCGCACGCGCAGGCTCGAGCCGGGCCACCGCTTCGCCTTCGCGGACCTCGACCGTTTCGAGAATTTCGAAGCAGCGCACCGGCACGTCGAGGTCGCGCAACCCGCGCCCAAGTATTGCGGCGACGAACGGCTGGGCCGAACCATCAAGGATCGGCACTTCCGGCCCGTTGATCTCGATCAGCGCATTGTGGACGCCACAACCGGACAGCGCCGCCATGATATGTTCGACAGTCGACACGCTGACGCCGACGGCGTTTTCGACAACGGTGCACAGACGCGAGGGTGTGACGGCATCCCACATGGCCGGAACCATGGCATTCTTGCCGATCACATCGGTGCGCCGGAACCAGATTCCATAGTTGGCCGACGCCGGCCGCACGGTCATGCGGACACGTTCGCCGGTATGAAGGCCGACGCCGTGAAAGGTTGCCGCAGATCTGATCGTCGTTTGCACCGAAGGCCTCGTGGTTGCCGTGCGCCGGACGCGCACCTTTTTGCTGACCTTGAGGTAATGGGGAAGTGCTCCAAGCTCAATTCACTCTTTGTAACGGAATGAAACAATGCGCCCGGAAATGCATCCGTCATGCTGCACGCGCAGCAATGTGTTGATAAAAAAGAAAAAAGCCGGGTCTCCCCGGCTTTTAGGTAACGTGTGACGTTGCGTCTTAGTTGGCCTGGCGGCGCAGGAAGGCGGGAATTTCGATCCGTTCCTGTTCGGGGTCGGCCGCGTTCTCCTCGTCATAGGCTGTCGAAAGCCGCGGCTGCTGCCGCAGGGCCGGGGTCGTGCGTTCGGCCGGCTGTGGTGCAGGCTGCGCAGCCGGCTGGCCGCCGGTCATCCGGTTGATGAGCGAGTTGATCCCGAACCGCGGCCGGTCGGCGGCGGGTTCGGCCGCGCGCGGGGTGGCGCCGCCCGGTCGCGGGGCCTGGGCATTCGTCGGCGCGCGGTTGACCGCGGCCTGAAGCCGCGCGAGCGCTTCGGGCGAGGGAACGCCGGCGGCACGCGGACGCGGGGCGATGAACGCCGCCTCGTCGGGCACCTGCATTTCGCGCGGCGCGGGCGCGGGCACCGGCATGGCCGCAGCCGGCTGCGGGCGATAGGCGGGCGGCGGCAGATCGTCGTCGGCGTCGATCTCTTCATGGCGGCGGCCATTGTCGAAGAGCGAGGGTTCATGCGTCTCGGCGGCGGGGGCCGGCGCGGCGACCGCGACCTGGGCGCGCTGCTCGTCGCGGTACGCGGGTTGTATCGCCGGGGCGGCGGCCACTGGTGCCTGATGATGCGACAGGGGCTCGGCCAGGCGGCGGCGGGTTACCGGCACTTCGACCTGTTCGGGCGCGGCGTCAATGCCGGTCGCCACGACGGACACGCGCATCATGCCGTCGAGCGTTTCATCCAGCGTCGAGCCGACGATGATGTTGGCGTCGGGGTCCACTTCCTCGCGGATGCGATTGGCGGCCTCGTCCAACTCGAACAGCGTCAGATCGGACCCGCCGGTGATGTTGATGAGAACGCCCTTCGCACCGCGCAGGCTGATTTCATCCAACAACGGGTTGGCGATTGCCTTTTCGGCTGCCTGCACCGCGCGATCCTCGCCCGATGCTTCGCCGGTACCCATCATCGCCTTGCCCATCTCGTCCATCACCGCGCGAACGTCGGCGAAATCGAGGTTGATCAGGCCGGGGCGCACCATCAGATCGGTGACACCCTTGACGCCTTGGTAAAGCACATCATCGGCCATGGCGAAGGCTTCGGTGAAGGTGGTCTTTTCGTTGGCCAGCCGGAACAGGTTCTGGTTCGGAATGATGATCAGCGTATCGACGACCTTTTGCAGGGCCTCGATGCCTTCATTGGCCTGGCGCATCCGCTTGGCGCCCTCGAACTGGAATGGCTTGGTCACGACGCCGACGGTCAGCACGCCAAGTTCGCGCGCGGCCTGTGCGATGATCGGCGCGGCGCCGGTGCCGGTGCCCCCGCCCATGCCGGCGGTGATGAAGCACATGTGCGCGCCCGCAAGGTGATCGACGATTTCCTCGATGGTTTCCTCGGCGGCGGCCGCACCCACGTTCGGGCGCGCACCGGCGCCCAACCCTTCGGTCACTTTCACGCCGATCTGGATCTTGGCGGTGGCCAGGCTTTGGGCAAGCGCCTGCGCATCGGTATTGGCCACGACAAACTCGACGCCCTCGAGTTCTTTGGAAATCATGTTGTTCACGGCGTTGCCGCCTGCACCGCCGACGCCGAACACAGTGATCCTAGGCTTCAGCTCCTCGCGGTCGCTCATCATCAAATTCAATGCCATTGGTCTCCGCCTGTCTATCCTTGGGCCATCCGGCCAATTCCCCCGCATTGGGGGGATTTTAGAGACAGAATCGTCTTAGGTCACGCGAAAAAGGCTCCCCAGACACAAAATCTGGGGGGTATTTTCAACTGTTTAAGCGGCATTTCGCCGAGTTATCAGGATTTTGTGGTTACCAGTTGTCTTTGAACCATTTTACCGCGCGCCGCAGCGACCGTGCCGGGTACTTTTCCGAAGGAATCTCGAAATCCCACCACTCGTCCTGCGGGTGCGCAGCCAGAAGACACAACCCGACGGTTGAAGAAAACGCCGGGCCGGTCGCCGCTTGCGGCAAGCCCTGCACCCGCAGGGGGCGGCCGAGTCGCACGTTCTGGCCAAGGATGCGCGCAGCGAGGCCATCAAGGCCGGGAATCTGGCTCGCGCCACCGGTCAGCACGATCTGCTGGCTTGGCAGTTGATCGAACCCGGCCGCGTCGAGAAGGGCGCGCAGTTCCTCGAGAATCTCCTCGACACGGGGGCGCATGATGCCAATGAGTTCGGTCCGGCTGACACGGCGGCGATCCTTTTCCCAATCGCCGCAATCGGCGCCGATCTCGATCATCTCTCGGTCGTCCATGCCGGTGGCGACTACGCCGCCATGCATGGTCTTGATCCGTTCGGCCACCGCCATCGGCACCTGAAGCCCCTTGGCGATATCCGACGTGACGTGATCGCCGCCCATCCGGACCGCATCGGCGAAGATCATGTGTTTCTTGATGAAAACCGAAAGGCCGGTGGCGCCACCGCCCATGTCGATGCAGGCGGCACCCAGTTCCTGCTCGTCCTCGACCAGCGCCGAGATCCCCGATGCATAAGCCGACGAGCCGATCCCGGCCAGTTCCAGATCGCAGCGCTGGATACAGTAGAGCAGGTTCTGGATGGCCGACGTGTCGATCGTCATCAGGTGCATGTCGGCCGCCAGCCGGTTGCCGACATGGCCGCGCGGATCGCCAAGGCCGGTACGGTGGTCGATCGAGAAATTGACCGGGTGCGCATGCAGCACCTCGCGGTCGTCGCCGAAGTCGGGCACATCGCAGGCGGCCAGAACCCGGCCCACATCCTGATCGCCCACCTGCCCGGCCGGAAGCTGGATTTCACCGGCAAGCCCATAGCTGCGCGGCCGTGCCCCCGAAAAGCAGGCAATGACATGGTCTACCCGCACGTTGGCCATCTTCTGCGCGGCCTGAACGGCGGTCCGGATCGCACGCTCGGTTTCCGGGATTGCGTCGATCTCGCCGAACCGCACGCCGCGCGACCGGGTCGTGGCCGCCCCGATCACCCGGAATTGCGACTGACCGGCGAGCGAGCCCAGCCCGTCCTCCCGCTCGGGCTCGGGCCCATCGAAGCGCAACACCAGGCAGGCGATCTTCGATGTGCCGACATCCAGGATCGCAATCACCCCCCTTTGCATCGCGGCGCGACGCATGTTCCGCATTGCACGCTGCATCTGATAAAGATCGGTCATTGGCCTGGCACCTTTGTCGGGGTTTCGTTCAGTTTTCGCATTTCGGCGACCGCGTTTTCGGTCAGCCGCAGGGTGGGGCGGGCGGCGTTGCGCAGATCGACCACGGCCAGATCGCGCGACAGCATGTCTTCGGCACTGTCCACGGCGACGGCCTGTTCAACCGCCTGAACCGGGTTTTCCTCGGGCAGAAGAATACGCTGATCGCGGTCCAGAACGATGTCCCAGCGCCGCTCGCCAATCCGTTCAAGCCCGCGTATGCGCGCCAGAATTGGGCGCGCCGCGGCAAGGATCGCCAGCGCCTCGGGCACTGCATTTTCCGCCCCCGCCCCTGCGATCACCGGCATGTCGGCGCGCGCCGCGCGGTCCAGCAGCGTTGCCACCCGGTGGCCGGTCGCATCGAGCATTTCCAGCGAATTTGCCGTGCGCCACAGGATCGCGGGCTTGCGTTCGACGACGATCACCGCCAACACCCCACCGGTGCGCACCTGAACGGTCGCAGTTTGCACCGCATCGACGCCCTCGATGGCGCGGCGCAGGCCATCGAGGTCGAGCGTGAAGGACGAGGCAGGAAGATTGACCGGCAGCATGGCGCGGATCGCATCGGCCACCGGCGCCGATGCGCCGTCGATCGACATCAGCTTGACCATGAATTCGGGCCGGTTCTCGATCTGACTTCGCAGGTCGGCAATGCGCGTCACGATCGCCGCGCGCCGGTCGGCATTGCCAAAATACAGGCCCACCGCCAGCGCCACGACCAGCATCGGCAGCCCGTAGCGCATCAGGCCGCGGAACAGCGGCGTCAGCCACAGGCGCTCCATCCTGTAGGCCCAGCGCGACGGCGAGGGGTCGCGCGGCCCGGCGGCAGGCCGCATCCGGCGCGCGCGCGGCACCGCGGCCTCGCGCACCTCGGGTTGCGGCGCTTCATCTGCGGCGACATCGTCGGCCGGGGCTTCGGCCGGCGCCCGGCGCCCCGCCAACCATTCCCACCGGCCAGGCGCGGCCCGCGACCTGAGCCTGCCGGCGCGGTAGTGCGAGATCGGCCGTTCCGGTGCGGTCAGCGGTCGCATGACGCATCCTCCACCAGCCCGGAGCAAAGATCGGCGAAACTCATCCCCTCGGCCGCCGCCTGTTCGGGCGACAGCGACGTGGGCGTCATGCCGGGTTGCGTGTTGATTTCAAGGATGAACAGGCCAGCCAGCCCCCGGCCGTCGTCCCAGCGGAAATCGCTGCGGCTAAGGCCACGGCACCCCAGTACCCGGTGGGCGCGCAGCGCGTAATCGCGGGCGGCGGCCGCGATATCGGCCGGAAGGTCGGCGGGGCAGACATGGCGCGAGCCACCCGGCGCATATTTCGCGTGATAGTCATACCAGCCGTCGGTCACGATCTCGGTCACGCACAGTGCCCGGTCGCCCAGCACCGAAACCGTCAGTTCCCGCCCTGGCACATAGGCTTCGACCATCACCCGCGCCGGCATGTCGGGCGCCAGAACCGGCGGGCCGTTGGCCGCCTCGGGCACGATATAGATGCCCACCGACGAGCCTTCGTTGTTGGGCTTGACCACATAGGGCGGCGCCATGACATGGCGCGCGCGCACCTGGTCCGTATCGGCGATCAGGCTTGGAACCACCGGAATGCCATGCGCGGCAAAGATTTCCTTGGACCGTGCCTTGTCGATGGCCAGGGCCGAGGCCAGCACCCCGGAATGGGTATAGGGAATGGCCAGCCATTCCAGAATGCCCTGAACGCAGCCATCCTCGCCCCAGCGGCCATGAAGGGCGTTGAAACAGACATCCGGGCGGATATCGGCCAGGCGCACGGCCAGATCGCGGCCGGCATCGACCTCGACCACCTCATATCCCGCCTCCCGCAGGGCATTGGCGCAGCCGCGCCCGGTGCTGAGCGAGACTTCCCGCTCGGCGGAAAGCCCTCCCATCAGAACTGCCACTTTGGGGGCGTGCCTGCTCGACCTGCCCGCCACTTCCGCCATTTCCGGGGCTTTTCGCCCCTGTTTTTCCAAGGCATACGCCCCGGCTTACTCGTCATTCTGTCGTTGTTCCCGCGCCGCCGGCTCGCCGACGCGCATGATTTCCCATTCTAACGATATTCCACTGTTTTGGAACACCCTTTTTCGCACTTCTTCGCCCAAGCCTTCAAGATCGGCGGCCGTCGCCCCACCGGCATTGATGAGAAAGTTCGCGTGCATCTCGCTCATCTGCGCCCCGCCCCGGCGGGCGCCGCGCATTCCTGCGTCGGTGATCAGTTTCCAGGCCTTGAGATCATGCACATCGTTGGCCTGCCCGGTCGAACTGAACCCGGCCGGGTTGCGGAAGGTCGACCCCGCACTGCGATCCCGCGTTGGCTGCGACGCATCGCGCCGGGCCATCTGTTCCTCCATCCGCGCGGCCAGCGCGGCTGGGTCACCCGCCGGCGGGGCAAACCTGGCCGCGATGATCACCGCGCCTTCGGGCAGGTCCGACTGGCGGTAGCGGAACTTGAGATCCGCCCCGGTCAGCGTCACAGGCCGGCCAGCACGGGTGATCGCCGTCACCTCGGTCAGATGGTCGGCCGTGTAGCTGCCGTAGCAGCCCGCGTTCATCCGAACCGCGCCGCCGATGGACCCCGGAATGGTGCGCAGGAAGGTCAGGTCCAGCCCCGCCTCGGCCGCGCGCCGCGCGACATGGGCATCGAGCGCCGCCGCCCCGGCCGTCACCTGGCCCCCCGCAACCTCGATCCCGTTGAACCCGCGCCCCAGCCGGACCACCACCGCCCGGATCCCACCATCGCGCACGATCAGGTTCGACCCCACGCCCATCGGAAAGACCGGAATGGCCGGGTCGAGTGCGGCCAGAAACGCCGCAAGATCGGCCGCATCCGCAGGTTGGAATAACCAGTCGGCCGGCCCGCCCACCCGCAGCCACGTCAAGTCGGCCAGAGGGCGATGCGGGGTAAGGGTGCCGCGCACGTGGGGAAGCGAGTGGGTCATGGGTCCGTGTATTGTGGGTTTTGAAGGACCGGCGCAAGGGGGGCGTCAATGCCCTGCAAGCAGCTTTGAAGCATATGCAAGCAGCGCCTGTCCAACCGCCTGAATCGCAGGGGATTTCGCCAGATACCAAGCAATGAGCAAATTCAAACCGTTCTCGCCAAGCTTCTTTGCCGCCTCTTGGGCAGCAACATCGGCGAGACCCGCACAATAAAGACCGACGCGCCCAATCGCGTTGAGAAGAAATTGACCAACTCGCACGAGAACCGCAGGCGAAGGCCCAGAGTGTGCGAGTTCCGCCTCGGCTTCGACCAGCGCCGCCACAATGGCACCCGTTTCAACCCGAACTTCAGCCTCGGGATCAATCAACGCGGGCGGGGCGTTGTGGCCACGCTGGCTGGCAGGCGCGCCTGCCGTCGCAACCCTATCGCTCAGCGCCGCAACCTCGGCCCGAAGGGTCACAACCTCGCGCCGCAGCCGGTGCCGTTCCTCAATCTCGGCAATCCGTTCGGCTACCCGCGCCGGGCCAGCTTGCCAGTCGGCATTGTCGATCAGGGCGATGTCGCGCTGAAGTTCCCATGTCAGCGGGGTGCCGTCGATGGCGGCCTGAAACCAGCGGGTCCAAAAGGCCCAGTTCGCCGGGTTGTCTGCCTGCCAGATCGCCTGGGTCTCAGTCCAGAGCCGGGCGAACCAGTCAGGCTCCCGGATCGACCAGAGGCGGGCCGCGAGCGGGTCTTTGCCGTGCACGATCCTGCGCGCATCTTCACGGACCTCTTCCCAGATGTGGTCTTCCAAGGCGGCGCCGTTGGCGGCGGCGTAGGCCTGATAGGCGGTGTCAGCGCCAATTACGGCTCCGTCTGCGCCATGGCGGATGGCGGAGTATGCCGCGTAGCCGGCATCGGAGGCGCCCGCAATGACGTCGGCCACCGCGGTCGCTGCCGCGTCGGCGTGTGGTCGGCGGCAACTTTGGCCACATAAGCCGAATATTGATCAAGCGCCCTTGATATCAGCAAGCCGCGCAGAATTGTCAGGGCAGTCAAGTTACCTTCGCGTGCTTGGGTGGTGCCCATGGCCGACGCATAAATGGGAAAAACGCGCAGCGCACTGCGATGACCCATAACCACGGAATCCTCTTCGCGCGACCGGGTTTTCAGCCACGCGCGAAGGGTCTGCCTGTCGATGATCTCTTCCGGGTCCATGCGCCCACATTCCCGGCAGAAGGCATTTCGTGCAAGGGGGTGCTTCGCCCTACCCGGCCCGGCCCATCCTGCGTCTTGCCCAGCGCCAGAGGTAGATCATCGGCCAGCGCAGGATTGACGCACCGGCGGCCAGCGCCACAAGGCCCCAGAAGGGGCCGCTTTCATAGGTCAGCCAGCCGAGGATCGGGATGCCGACCGCGATCAGCCCATAGGCCGCGCGCCAATGGTGATCGCGCGATGGAAAGAGGCCGATGGCCGAGGCGAGCACGATCCAGAGGCAAGCGGCGGCAAAGGACAGGGTCATGGTTGCGCGTCCCCGTTGTCGGCCAGATCAGGGCGCTGCACCGGCAGCCCGAGTGCCCGGCGGCCAAAGTAGACAAGCGGCCGGCGGAACATTGACAGGAACCCGGCCAGTCCGATGGCCGCCCAGACCATGCCGTTCGCCAGCCCGATCCAGATCACGATAGCCGGCGCCAACGCCAAAAGCACAATCCCCGGTGGAAACTGACGGCGCATCGGCAAAAGGGCCGTCACCGTGGCCGCCAGCACCCAGGCGCCGGCCGCGACCAGCGACCAGTTCATGCGCCGAGCTTTCCGGGAAGGGCGTTGGCCCAGGCCGAGATCGTGCCCGCGCCAAGACAGACGACCATGTCGCCCGGCCGCGCCTGTTCGCGCACCAGTCGGGCCAGATCGCCCTCGTCCATGATCGCGCGGGCATGGCGGTGACCATGGGCGATGAGGCCCGCCACCAGATCGTCGCGGCTCGCCCCCGGGATCGGGTCTTCGCCGGCCGCATAGACATCGGCGATGGCCACCACGTCGGCCTCGTTGAAACAGGTGCAGAAATCCTCGAACAGGTTGGACAGGCGCGTATAGCGGTGGGGCTGATGGACAGCGATGACCCTGCCCCTGGTCGCCTGGCGCGCAGCCTTCAGGACGGCGGCAATTTCGACCGGGTGGTGGCCGTAATCGTCGATGATGGTGACGCCGCCCAGAACCTCGCCCACCTTGGTGAAGCGGCGGTTGACCCCGGCGAACCCGGCCAAGGCGGCGCAGATCTCGTCCTTTTTCATGCCAAGGTGGCGGGCCACGGCCACGGCGGCCAGCGCGTTCGACACATTGTGATCGCCCGGCATCGGCAGCGTGCAGCCGGCAATCACCGCCCCCTCGCCCTCGCCCTGGAGCACTATGTCGAAATGAGCGATGCCGTTTTCGTATGTCAGGTTCTGCGCGCGCACGTCGGCCTGCGCATTGAAGCCAAAGGTCACGATCCGCCGGTCGGTGACGCGACCGACGAGCGCTTGCACCTCGGGGTGGTCAGTGCAGCAGACTGCAAGGCCATAGAACGGGATGTTCGAGACGAAATCGAGAAAGCCACGGCGAAGCGCATCCAGCGTTCCCCAATGTTCCATATGTTCGGGGTCGATATTGGTGACAATGGCGATGGTCGCGGGCAGCCGGTTGAACGACCCGTCACTTTCATCCGCCTCGACTACCATCCATTCGCCGGCCCCGGCCCGCGCGTTGGAACCGTAGGCATGGATGATGCCGCCGTTGATGACCGTGGGGTCGAACCCGCCCTTGTCCAGAAGTGTGGCCACCATCGTCGTTGTCGTCGTCTTGCCGTGCGTCCCGGCAATGGCCACGTTTGATTTCAGCCGCATCAACTCGGCCAGCATCTCGGCCCGGCGAACCACAGGAAGGCCCTTGTTGCGGGCTTCTTCCAGCTCGGGGTTGCCCTTCTTGATCGCCGACGAAATCACCACCACCGCCGCATCGCCGATGTTCTCGGCCCGCTGGCCCTCGAAGAAGTTGGCACCAAGGCCGACTAGCCGGTCGGTGATCTTCGAGGCTTTCGCATCGGAGCCCTGGACCCGGTAGCCAAGCGTCATCAGCACTTCGGCGATGCCCGACATGCCGATGCCGCCGATGCCGATGAAATGGATGGGACCAAGTTCGCCGGGCAGTTTGGTGGCTGCGTTCATCACAGGTCTTTCTCGCTCAGGGGGCGGGCGACGGCGGCCGCCAGCGCTTCGACCGCACCAAGCAGCCGCACGGTTGCATCGGGTATGCCTTGCGCCAATGCCGCCCGGGCCATGCGCAGGGCGGTTTCGGGCCGGGTCAGGATGGCGGCGATCTCGGCCCCCAGCGTGGCGCTGTCAAGCCGCTTTTCGGCGATGACGGTCGCTGCCCCGGCGTCAACCAACCCCCGTGCATTGGCCGTCTGATGATCGCCGGTGGCGGCCGCGAACGGGATCAGGATCGCCGGGCGCCCGATCACCGATATGTCGGCAACCGACGACGCACCTGAACGCGATATGACCAGCTGCGCCTCGGCCAGGCGCCGGGCGATGTCAGTGAAAAAGGGCTCGACCTCGGCCGTGATGCCGGCAGCCTTGTAGGCGGCAATCGCCCGTGCGATGTCCTCGTCGCGTGCCTGATGGGCAACGCGCAGGCTGGCGCGCATCGGATCGGGCAACGTGGCGAGAGCTGCGGGCACCGTGTCCGACAGGATGCGCGCACCCTGGCTGCCGCCGATGACAAGAAGGTTGATCGGCCCGTCGCCCGGTGGAACATAGGGCGCGCCCGCCCGGTCCAGCACGGCAGCGCGCACCGGGTTGCCGGTATGGTGCCCGACGACACGCGCCGGCAGATCGGTCGGCCAGGTGCCACAGGCGAAAGCATCGACACGGGTGGCGAAAAACCGGTTCACCCGGCCCAGAACGCCGTTCTGTTCATGGATCATCCGCGGAACGCGCAAGGCCCAGGCCGCACTCAGTGCCGGAATGGTCGGGTAGCCGCCAAAGCCGATCACCACCGCCGGGCGGTCGCGCGCCATGCGCAGGATCGCCGCGCCGATCCCCGTGGCGATGCGGAAAGGGGCCGCCAGCTTGGCCGGTGCGCCACCTCGCGCAAAGGTGGCCGAGGCGGTCTCTTCCACGGTCACCGCTTTCGGGAAACCGCCCGCATAGCGCGCGCCGCGCGCGTCGGTGGAAAGCCTGACCCGCCAGCCGCGCGCCAGCATCGCCTCGGCCAAAGCCTGTGCAGGAAACATGTGGCCCCCGGTCCCCCCGGCGGCGATCAGCAGAAGCGGTGCGGCACCCATCAGCGCCTCCGGTTCAGCAATATGTCCGCAATCTGGTTCTGGGGGCGCTGCCGGGTCAGGGCCAGAAGCATGCCAAGGGCGATCCCGGTCGCAATGACCGACGAACCGCCATAGCTTACGAACGGCAGCGTCATACCCTTCGCCGGCAAGAGCCTGACCGCAACGCCCATGTTGATCAGCGATTGCACGCCAAAGGCACAGGCAAGGCCGGTTCCGGCCAGCCGGGCGAACGGGTCGCGTTCCTTCATCAGCCGCAAAAGCGACCGGACAGTGATGGTGAGGTAGAGCAGGATGATGAAAAGAACCAGCATCAGCCCGAATTCCTCGGCCGCCACCGCGATGATGAAATCGGTGTGGGCGTCCGGCAGCGTCCATTTGACCGTGCCTTCGCCAAGGCCGACACCGAAAAAGCCGCCCTCTTGTATGGCGTTCGTCGCATAGCCGATCTGGGTGCGCGGATCGACATCGGCGGCCATGAAACCGTCGATCCGGCGGGCGAAATGCTCCGAGGCATTATAAGCGGTCAGACCGCCGCCGACGACCAGCGTCGCCACGGTCGCCAGAAGTGTGATCGGTGCCCCGGCGATGAAATACATCACCCCCCAGGCGAACAGAATCAGGCAGGCCTGCCCGAAATCGGGCTGAAGGGCCAGAAAAAGCACAATGACCACGGTGATGGCAAATGAGTAAAGCCGCCCCGGGGGCCCGCCGATTTCCTGCGCCGCCGCCATCAGCCAGGCGCACATGACGACGAAACCGGGCTTGAGAAACTCGGACGGCTGAAACGAGGCGAAGCCCAGCGAATACCAGCGCACCGCCCCCTTGCCGAAATCGGTGCCGAATACGGGCAGCAGGATCAGCGCCAGGAAGGCGACGGCAAAGCCCAGAATACCCATGCGCCGCACCATGTCGACCGGCATCATCGAACAGCCGAGCATGACGATCAGCGCCATTCCCCCGAAGACCGCCTGACGAGTGACATAGTAGTAGGGCGGCAGGTTGTTCTTTTCGGCCAGCGGCACCGAAGCGGCCAGGCCAAGCATCAGCCCCAGGGCGAAAAGCACCAGAATCAACCCCAGCGACCAACGGTCGATCGTGCGCCACCAGCGCGGAAGAATGGGCTCCGATGCCTTGATCGGCACGGTTCCGAAAACCATCTCAGTCATGGGCTGCCGCTCTCACTGCCTCTGTTTGCCCGTTTGCCGGGTCTCGGGCGGAATTCTAGCGAATTCCGCCTAGAAGTGCCAGCGAAAGATGGCGCGCACCGGCGGTTTTGGCCGGGTTTGGGGCAATCTCGTGCGCGATCCGCCGCCCGCTCAGGGCGCCGCCAGAACGGCCGCCCGCCGGGCAAGCGCCTCGGGCCGCCAAATCTCTTCGCGCCGGTAATAGTCGGGGCAGGCAGGAACGCCCTCGGGCAGCACCACCCAGGGCAGCTTGGTCGCGGTAAAGATATGCACGTCGGGCGGGAAGGCGGCCGGATCGGCGAGCGTGCCGACGCGGACAAAGGCCATCTTGCGCCCGGCCCCCGCATAGTGGCTCCAAAGCGCCACATGGCAGGCCGGGCAGCGCAGGTAAATCTGCCCCTTGCCCGAATTGGAGGGCGTCAGGGTTTCCTCGGGGTGCCCGGCGATCAGTTCGACCCTGTCGGTTTCGATCATGGCGTTCAGCGCAAAGGCCGACCCGCTTTCGCGCTGACACCAGGTGCAGTGGCAGGCGTGAACGACCAGCGGCGTGTCGGTGAGCCGGAAGCGGACAGCGCCGCAGGTGCATCGACCATCCATCAGCCCTCTCCGATCAGAGCGCGCACCCGCGCGGTGAAATCATCGCCGCGCTTTTCGAAATTGGCATACTGGTCGAACGACGCGGCGGCGGGCGCCAGAAGCACGGTTTCGCCGGGCGCGGCTTCGGCTGCGGCGCGGGCCACCGCGCGGTCCATCGTTTCGCATATCTCGTGCGGCAGTTCGCCCAGCTCCAGCGCGAAATCGCGGGCCGAATGGCCGATCAGATAGGCCTTCTTCACTGAACGGACGAAGGGCAGAAGGCCGGCAATCCCGCCATCCTTGCCAAGCCCCCCTGCGATCCAGCGGATATGATCGAAGGCCTGCAAGGCCTTGGCGGCGCTGTCGACATTCGTCGCCTTGCTGTCGTTGACGAAACGCACGCCGCCCTTTTCGCCAACTATCTGCGAACGGTGCGGCAGGCCTTCGAATGTCTCGAACGCCGCCTCGATCAGCCTCGGCGCGAGCCCGAGGCTGCGGACGGCGGCATAGGCGGCGCAGGCATTCTGATGGTTGTGGGCGCCGGGCAGCCCCCGCACGCCGCGCAGGTCTATCGAGGCCACCTGCCGGCCCTTGCGCCATTCGGCCAGATGCCCCTTACGCGCAAAGACCGCCCAGCCCGGCCCGTCGAGCTTCTGGCCCGAGGAGACGCGGATCACCCGGTCGTCGGCCGGGCCCAAGCCAAGTTCGTTGGCCAGAAACCGCCCTTCCACCTCGTCCACGCCGATCACCGCGCGGTCCGGCCCGCCTTGGGTGAAAAGCCGCCGCTTGGCCGCGAAATACCCGCCAAGACCACCGTGCCGGTCAAGGTGGTCGGGCGAAAGGTTGGTAAAGACGGCAACATCCGGGGTCAGCGCGCGGGCCAATTCGGTCTGATAGGACGAAAGTTCCAGCACCACCACCTCGCCATCGGCGGGCGGATCAAGGTCAAGCACGCCGCGCCCGATGTTGCCGGCCATCTGCGTGGGGCGCCCTGCCACCTGAAGGATATGATGGATCAGGGCGGTCGTCGTCGATTTGCCGTTCGATCCGGTCACCGCGATGACCTTGGGCGTCACGTCGTGCTGGTCCCAGTTCGGCGTTGCCCACGATCGGAAGAACAGCCCGATATCGTTGTCGATCGGCACGCCAGCGGCCAATGCGCGGGCAATATGGCGGTTCGGGGCGGGGTAAAGATGCGGAATTCCCGGCGAGGTCACCACCAGGTCCAGCCTTTCCCATGCCGTGTCGCGGCCAAGGTCGGTCAGCCGGTGGCCATCCGCCTCGGCGCGTGCGCGGGCTTCAGGAGCATCGTCCCACAAGAGCGTCTCGGCGCCCCCGGCGGCAAGAGCCCGCGCCGTGGCCAGGCCCGAACGGCCAAGCCCAAGCACTGCCACCCGTTTGCCTTGATAGCCCTGAACCGGAATCATCGCGCGCCCCTTTTCCCTGGCGTCGCAGAATGGCGGGCCGGGGCGCCGGGTTCAAGGGCCGCGGCGGCCTAGCGGGGGGCAGTAGCGGCTTTCGGCGCGGGCCGGACCGAGATTGCGATGACGCAGGCCACGATCATCAACGCCAGCACAAGGCTGACCTTGCCGGTGCCAAGGCCAAGGCCGCTGCGATCCACCGGAACGCCCATCCAGTCGGCAAACGAGGCGCCAAGCGGTCGGGTTACCACATAGGCGAACCAGAAGGCGAAAACCTCGTTCAGGCCGAACTGGACCCAGCCGATCACCGGCAGCGCAAAGATGACCGCGAACATGACCCCCGAGGCAAAAAAGCCCAGACCCATGGAATGGGCGGTCATGTCGCCCGCCGCGGTGCCCAGCGCAAAGGTCGCAAGCACCGTCGCCCAGTAGAAGAGTTCCCGCCTGCGGGTGCGGATCGAATGGATCGAAAGCGTGCCCTCGACCCGCCGCCACAGCAGAAAGATCACCGCAAGGCTTGCCGCGAAAACCGTGGTCGAGACGATATAGGGCACCCCGAGCGCGACGTGGATCACATCGGCGGCCATCGTGCCGAAGACGCTGACCATGACCACGGCAAGCCAGTACACCCAAGGGACATATCGCGTGACGCGCAATTGAAGCACCAGCGACACGAGCAGCCCGAGCCCACCAAGCCCGACGGCAACCTTCGGATCAATCGCCCGGACAAAATAGTCCGACGTGGTTTCGCCCATGCCTGTTGTCAGGATCTTGATGATCCAGAACATGAGGGTCACTTCGGGAACCTTGCGTGCCGAAGCGGCGCGATCTTGCGGGGTCATTTCGGGGCCTCGTTGCGTTTCGGCCCCTTTTCCCCCGTGTCCGGCAGGGTGACAACTTACATAAATGTAATCTTCCTGGCGTCTTGGGGCAGAACAGGCGCGGCCCGTCACGGCCGCGCCTCGCCGTCATTTCATCATCATCGCGTCCATGGCCTTCATGTCCGGGTGGCCCTTGCATGCCTTCATCGTGGCCTCCATCGCCGCCTTCATGCCGGCTTCGTCCATCTTCTTGCCCTTGTCGGGCGACGCCATGTGCAAGGCATCGGTCGCCTTCATCATGCCGGCCGAGTCCATGGCCGAAAAATCCTTGCAGGTCATCTTGGCCGGGTCCATGTCGGCGGCCAGAGCCAAGGACGGCACTGCCAGCGCGACAGCCAATGCGGAAACTGCAAGTGCGCGATCGAGAATATTCATCTGGTGCCTCTTTTCCTGAAGTTTGATAGTGCGCGGCCCCATACCGCGGCACCCACCTACCACGATTGCGGATCGCGGCGGTTCAACTCTGGGTCAAGGTTGGTTGAGCGGCGCGTGATCGCTCAGCGCAGCTTCAGCGTTGCGAGGCCGACCAGTGCCAGGATCAGGCTGATGATCCAGAAGCGGATGACGATCTGTGGTTCCGCCCAGCCCTTCTTCTCGAAGTGATGGTGGATCGGGGCCATCAGGAATACCCGCCGACCGGTGCGCTTGAAGTAAAGCACCTGGATGATGACCGACAGCGCCTCAACCACGAACAACCCGCCGACGATGGCCAGGACGATCTCGTGCTTGGTCACGACCGCGATGGCGCCCAGCGCGCCGCCGAGCGCCAGACTACCGGTATCCCCCATGAAGACCGCGGCGGGCGGGGCATTGTACCAGAGAAACCCAAGCCCCCCCCCGATCAGGGCCGCGCAGAAGATCACGATCTCGCCCGATCCGGGCACGAAATGCAGGCCGAGATATTCCGAAAAGTTCGCGTTCCCGACAAAATAGGCGATCACGCCAAAGGCCCCGGATGCGATCATCACCGGCATGATCGCCAGCCCGTCGAGCCCGTCGGTCAGGTTGACCGCGTTGGCCGCGCCAACGATGACGATCATGGCGAACGGCACGAAGAAGATCCCCAGATGAACGAGCGCATTCTTGAAGACCGGCAGCGCCAGCGTGCCCGACAGCGGCCCCGGCTGGAACCAGGCGGTGGCAAAGGCGGCGGCGGCCGCAATCGCCAAACCGATCACGAAACGGACGCGTGACGACACGCCCTTGGTGTTCTGCTTGGTGACCTTGGCATAATCGTCGGCAAAGCCGATCAGCCCGAAGCCCAGCGTCACCGCCAGAACGATCCAGACATAGGGGCTGTCGGGGCGCGCCCACAGGACGGTCGAAAAGACCAGTGCCGACAGGATCAGCAGCCCGCCCATGGTCGGTGTGCCGGCCTTGATGAAATGGCCTTGCGGGCCGTCGTCGCGGATCGGCTGCCCCTTCTTCTGCTTGCGCCGCAGGAGATCGATCAGGGGTTGTCCGAACATGAAACCGAAGATCAGCGCGGTGAAAAACGCGCCGCCGGCCCGGAAGGTGATGTAGCGAAAGAGGTTGAAGATATCGCCGCCATGCGACAATCCGGTCAGCCAGTACAACATCTGCTCGTCTCCACCTTCGCGCGGCTTGTTGGTGTTGCGGGGTGTCTCATTCCGCCCCGATCATTTCCGCGGCGCCCGGATGCCTGAGCTTTCGGAGCGCGTCAACCACCAGACTGACCTTCGAGCCTTTTGACCCCTTGACCAGGATCACGTCGCCAGCATCGGCGAGATGATGGGCGCGCGCGGCAAGGTCGGCCGCCGTTTCGTGCCATTCGCCGCGCTGGCGGGTGGGCAAAATATCCCAAAGCGCGCGCATGCGCGGCCCGACGCAATGGATCACATGCAGTGCGGCCATTGCAGCTTCGTGCGACAGCGCCTTGTGCAGCGCCTGCTCGTCCGGGCCAAGCTCGAGCATGTCGCCCAGAATGGCGATGCGCCGGCCCTCGTAAAGACGGCCAAGCCCGTCGCGCGGGGTGGCGGCGGCGAGCACCGCAAGGGCCGCGGCCATGGAATCGGGGTTGGCGTTGAAGGCGTCGTCGATCAGTTCGAAGCACAGGTCCGGGTCGACCGGATCAAGAAATACCTTCTCGCGCTGGCCGCGCCCGGGCGGGGGCCGCCACTGGCCCAGATCACAGGCGATCAGCGCCGGATCGCCGCCCAGCACCTCGGCCACGGCGATCACGCCCAGGGCGTTGCGGGCGAAATGGCGGCCCGCACTTTGCACCTTGAAAAGAAGGGGCTGGCGCTGGCGACGGGCCTGCACGATGGTGGTCGTGTTGCTCAGGCTGGCACTGACCAGCCGGTAATCGTCGGCCTCGGTTTCGCCAAAGCGGATGGTGCGCGCGGCATGGGCTGCGGCGGCCGCGAGCAGGATCGGCGAAACCGCCAGATCGCCCGGCAGAACCGCAGTGCCGCCCGGCTCGAGGCCCTGAAAGATGTCGGCCTTTTCGCGGGCGATATCCTCGACGCCGGAAAAGGCCTCCAGATGTGCCGTGCCGACCGTGGTGATCAGTGCCACATGCGGGCGGGCAAGGCGGGCCAGCGGGGCGATCTCGCCGGGATGGTTCATGCCGATCTCGATCACGGCGAAATCGGCATCCTCGGGCAGCCGGGCCAGCGTCAGGGGCACGCCCCAATGGTTGTTGTAGCTCGCCTCGGCAGCATGAACCCGCCCCTGTCCAGCCAGAACCGCGCGCAGCATTTCCTTGGTCGAGGTCTTGCCGACCGATCCGGTCACCGCCACCACCCGTGCCCGTGACCGCGCCCGTCCGGCGGCGCCAAGGGCGGTCAGCCCGGCCAGCACATCAGGCACGATCAACAGGGCATCGGCGTCGGTGCAGCCTGCGGGGATGCGGTCGACCAGGGCGGCAGCCGCCCCCTTGTCCAGCGCGGCGCGGACGAATTCATGGCCGTCGCGCACGTCCTTCAACGCCACGAACAGATCGCCCGGCTGCAAGGTTCGCGTGTCGATCGACACGCCGGTCGCGGTGAAATCGCGGGTTGCACGGCCCAGTGTGGCGGCGGCGCCAGCGGCCGATGTCCAGAGCGGCGCCATCAGATCAGCCCATCCAGCGCTGCGACCGCGACACTGGCCTGTTCGGCATCGTCGAATGGATAGATGTCGTCGCCGACAATCTGCCCGCTTTCATGACCCTTGCCTGCGACCAGAAGGGCATCGCCAGGTCCCAGCGCATCGACCCCGCGCAAGATTGCCTCGGCCCGGTCGCCGACCTCGGTCGCCTCGGGGCAGGCCGCCAGGATGGCGGCGCGGATCGCGGCCGGCTCTTCGCTGCGCGGATTGTCGTCGGTCACAATGACCAGATCGGCATGTTCCGCCGCCGCGCGCCCCATGAGCGGGCGCTTGCCCCTGTCGCGGTCGCCGCCCGCGCCCAGCACCACGACGAGCCGCCCCATCACATGCGGGCGCAGGGCGCGCAGGGCCGTGGCCACCGCATCGGGCGTGTGGGCGTAATCGACAAAGACAGTGGCGCCATTCTGCCGCGTCGCGGCCAGTTCCATCCGCCCCCGCACCGTGTTCAGGCGCGACAGCGTGGCAAAGACCCGTCCCGCGTCGGCGCCGGCGGCGATGGCAAGGCCGCAGGCCATCAGCACATTGGCCGCCTGAAACCCCCCGATCAGCGCAAGACGCGCCATCTGCGGCACCCCTTGCCAGGCAAAGCGCAGATCCTGCCCGGTCGCGTCGAACCGTTGGGCCAGGATGCGCAGATCGGCGCCCGCGTCGCGCCCGACCGTCAGAACCCTTTGACCCCGCGCGTGCGCAACCGCCGCAATGTCGGGCCCGCGCCCATCGTCAATGTTGATCACCGCGGTGCCGTCATCGGGCAGGACACGGGCGAAAAGCCTGGCCTTTGCGGCGAAATAGGCGTCAAAACTCTCGTGATAATCGAGATGATCCTGGGTGAAGTTGGTGAAGCCGGCGGCCTTCAGCCGCACCCCGTCAAGCCGGCGCTGTTCCAGCCCGTGCGACGAAGCCTCCATCGCCGCGTGGGTGACCCCGGCCGCCGCCATCGCCGACAGCAGCCGGTGCAGCGTGATCGGTTCCGGCGTCGTATGGGCGGACGGCGCGCTATAAGCGCCCTCGACCCCGGTAGTGCCGATATTGCAGGCGGCAAAGCCCATCTCGGCCCAGATCTGACGGGTGAAGGTGGCGACCGAGGTCTTGCCGTTGGTGCCGGTCACCGCAACCATCGTGTCGGGCTGTCCACCAAACCAGAGCGCCGCCGCATAGGCCAGGGCCTGACGCGGATCTTCGGCCACGACCAGCGCGGCCGACGTGGTGTCGAGCACGGCGCGCGCCATCGCAGCACCTTCGCGGTCGGTCAGGATCGCGGCTGCGCCCCCGGCCAGCGCGGTTTCAATGAATGAAGCCCCATGAGCCTTGACCCCTGGAAGGGCGGCGAACAGGCCCCCCGGCCGCACCTGGCGGCTGTCGACGGCGAGTCCCGTTACCCGCGCCTCGCGCCCCTGCTGGGCGGTCAGTCCCAGGTCCGCCAAAGTCTTTACGGGCGTTTCCACGCGCTCTGCCACTCTTTGATCCCTGCCGTCATTCCTGCGCGACCGTTACCGCAGCATCGCTGGCAGGTTCAACCTCGGGCCGCAACCCGAGAAGTGGCGCAACGCGGCGGATGATCTCGGCCGTCACCGGCACCGCCGTCCAGCCCGCCGTCCGGCGCGGTTCGGTGCCCGAGGTTTCTTCAGGTTCGTCGAGCGTCACGATCAGCACATATTTGGGATCGTACGAGGGAAAGACCGACGCGAAGGTCGACACGACCTTGTCCTTGTAGTAGCCGCCGGAAGGCGAAGCCTTGTCGGCCGTGCCGGTCTTGCCGCCCACCGAATAGCCGGGCACGTCGCCCAGCGTCGCGGTGCCGCGCACCACCACCTGCCGCCAGAGCTGGCGGGCAAGCAGTGCCGTCTTTTCCGACAGGACGCGCGGCCCGGTATGCTGAACCGTGCTTTTCACCAGCGTCGGCGTGACCTTGGTGCCGCCATTGGCGATCGTCGCATAAGCGGCGGCCAGATGCAGCGGGCTTGCCGACAACCCATGGCCATAGGCGATGGTCAGCATCGAAATGTCCGACCATTTCTTCGGCAGGATCGGCCTGGCCGACGCGGCTTCGGCCAGTTCGACGGGCACGGGATCGAGCAGGCCCAGCGCCCTGAGATAAGCCTGCTGGCGTTGAGCGCCGATCATCTGGGCAATGTGCGCGGTGCCGACGTTCGAGGATTTGACGATCACTTCCATGACCGACAGGCTCGCCCCGTAATTGTGGAAATCATGGATGCGGAACTTGCCCCAGATCATCGGGCTTTTTGAATCGACCATGGTGTTAAGGTTCACCAACCCCAGTTCCAGCGCCTGGGTGACGGCGAAGATCTTGAAGGTCGAGCCGAGTTCATAGACGCCCTGCACCGCGCGGTTGAACAGCGGGCTGTCGCCCGGCGCGCCGGTCGTCGCCGGCGCCGGCCGGTCGTTCGGATCGAAATCGGGTAGCGAGGCGAGCGAGATGATCTCGCCGGTGTGCACATCCATCAAGACAGCCGCCGCACCCTTGGCATGCATAAGCTTCATGCCGCCATCGAGCACCTGTTCGACCGACGACTGCACGGTCAGGTCCAGCGAAAGCTGCAAGGGCGCCCCGCCGTTCGCCGGATCGCGCAGCCAGGTGTCGAAGGTCTTTTCCACCCCCGCCGTGCCGATCAACTCGGCCGAATCCACCCCCTCGCGGCCAAAGGTCGCCCCCCCGAGCACGTGTGAGGCAAGCGCGCCGTTGGGGTAAAGACGCATTTCGCGCGGCCCGAACAACAGGCCCGGATCGCCGATTTCGTGGACAAGCTGCATCTGTTCGGGCGACAGCTTCTTCTTGATCCAGAGGAATTTCTTCGACCCGGTAAAGTCGGCCAAAAGCCTTTGAGGGTCCAGATCAGGGAAGATCAGCGCCAGCTTTTCGGCCGTGCCCTTGGGGTCGATCATCTGCTGGGGCTGGGCGTAAAGCGCGTGTGTCACCAGGTTCGTGGCCAATATCCGACCGTTGCGGTCGACGATATCGGCGCGCTCGGCGGTAATCGTCGCGGCGGGCTGGGCGCTGCGTGGCTCGACCGGAACGCTCGCCGCCAGAACCCCCATGCGGGCGCCGACCGCGCCGAAACCGATGACGAAGGCCAGACCCAGCAGCACCAGCCGCCCCTCGGCCATCTTGCGCGACTGGTCGCGCATCACCTCGTGCCGCTGGCGCAGGTTCTCGCGTTCGATCAGGTCGGGGTTTTCGCCCTTGGCGCGGGCCGACAATATCCGCGCAAGCGGGCGAAGGGGCGTGCGGATCATGGCGTTCCTCCCACTGTGGCAGAGGTGGCGACAGTGTTCTTCAGGCTGGAACCGGCGCTGCTCGCGACCGGCTGGTTGGCGGCGGGGGCGCCGGGCTGCGGGTACCCCACCTGCGACACATCGCCGAACTGTTCGGGCTGAAGCGGCAGAAGACCGAGCCGCGTGAAGTTCGCATCGGCCAGTTCGCGTAGGCGGTCGGGCCGGTTCAGATAGGCCCATTCGGCATTCAGAACCGTCAGACTTTCCCGCAAGTCGCCCACCTCGGTCTGCATGTCCCGCAATTCGGCCAGCTCTGCCTGGGTGCGGTAATTCTCTCGATAGGCCCAGAAGGCCAGCCCCATTACGCCTATCGCGGCCAGGATCAGCAGAAAACTGCGCATCAGGTCTGTCGTCCTTTCATTCTGGTCTTCGCCTGAGGAGGCCTTGGCAGGCCGAGGGCAGCCGCATCGACGGGCACTGCCGGCGCATCGGTCCGCCGGCCGATCCGCAGTTTCGCCGACCGGGCACGCGGATTGTCGGCCAGTTCCTGATCGTCCGGGCCAATGGCACGGCGGGTCATGGCGGTAAAGGCCGGGGCGATCTCGGCACGTTCGGGGGCATAGCGGCTGCCCTGTCCTTCGGCACCGGTGCGCAGCTGGAAAAACCGTTTGACCACGCGGTCTTCGAGCGAGTGAAAGGTGACGACCGCCAGAAGCCCGTCGGGTTTCAGGGCCCGCTCGGCCGCGGCTAGGCCGGCGGCCAACTGCCCGAATTCGTCGTTTACGGCGATGCGGATCGCTTGAAAGCTGCGGGTCGCGGGGTGGTTTTGCCCGGGCTTGGCGCGCGGCAGGCAACGTTCGATCACGCCGGCCAGTTGCAGCGTCGTCGTCAGCGGCCGCGCCGCCAGGATGGCCCGCGCGATGCGGCGCGAGGCACGTTCTTCGCCATAGTGATATAGAATGTCGGCCAGTTCCATCTCGGACGCGGTGTTCACAAGATCGGCCGCCGACGGGCCGCTGTCGCTCATCCGCATGTCCAGGGGTCCGTCCTTCTGAAAGGAAAATCCCCGCTCGGCCCGGTCGATCTGCATGGACGACACGCCAAGATCGAGAACCACCCCGTCAAGCGGCTCGCCGGCCAAGGCGTCAAGCTGTGAAAACGTGCCCGGCGCGAAGATCAGCCGGTCGCCATAGGAACCGGCCCAGCTTTCCGCGAGGCGAAAGACCATCGGATCGCGGTCGACGGCGATCACCCGCGCTGCGCCCGCGTCAAGCAGCCCGCGCGCATAGCCGCCCGCGCCGAAGGTGCCGTCAAGCCAGACGCCAGAGACAGGAGCGACCGCCGAAAGGAGCGGTCGCAACAATACCGGAATATGGGGGGCGGAATCGGGCAGATGTGGCGCGGCTTGGGCCATGCGTCACTCCCGCGGGCGGGGCGGCAGCAGGCTGCGCGGGTCGAAATCCTCGGGATATTGATCGGCCAGCCGGCTGGCACGGCGGCCGGCCTTTTCCTGGTACGTGGCAGGCTTCCATATCTTGAAATAATCGCCGGCCGAAATGAAGAACGCCTCGCCGTCGAGCCCGATCTTTTCGCGCAGTCGCTGCGGCAGGACCAGCCGGCCATCGTCGTCGATCTGGGTTTCGATCGACTGGCCATACATCCGCTCTTCCAGCAAGAGCCGCTCGTTCGAGCCGCGCTGCATGGCCTCGATCTGTTCGTCGATCTCCTGGACGGCGCGCATCGTATAGACTTCCAGCCAATCCTGCCGGGCGTCACCGTATGCGATCACGATATTGGGGCGCAGGCCTTCGCGCCAGTCAGGGTCCGAGGCTTCGATCACGCGGCGGAAAGGGGCGGGGATGGAAACGCGACCCTTCGCGTCCACCTTGAACGTATCCGACCCTCTGAACCTGCGTGCCACTGGCCCGCACTCCTTGCTCTGTCCCGTCTTCCGGCGGCGTGGCTGCCCCCGGAATGACAACGGCGGATCGGGCTGCTGCCACTGCCCGATCCGCCGCCCTCGTTCCCATCACTGGGCCCCATTTCTGGGGTTATGTCCGGCTGCGCTGACCACCTGGGGGGATGTCTGCTCGTCGTCGCGCCGGATCTCTGGTTCGATGAAGGCGGGTGCCTGTATGAAACCTGACTTGCCTTCTGGGGTCGTGTACGCCCCGTGTCTTTGGCCCGTCCTCATCGGTAAATTAGGGATGGCATGGGATTTCACGGGAATCAACATAAAAGTTGGCCACAAGGAGCTAGGCTTGGTGTCCATTCAGCCTAGAAAACAACGTATGGTGATGCCTGTGGCACGCCTCTGACATAATTGTAGCGATGCATATTTTAGCAAACACTATATATAGTTGATTTTTGTGCGAATAGCTGCGGCCCGTGAAATCCCAGAATTTGGCGACGCTATAACGAAAGCACCGCACAGCCGCTAGGAACGCCGCCCAAAAACCGAGACTTCACGGGAAATCGCGGCGCTTCACACAGCGGTGATTCGGATTTTCATGCGAGAAGAAGCGCTTTTCCCGTGGTTTCCCACGAGATCGGCAACGTCAGGCCATTCCGCCGTCGATCAGGCGGCGGGCGATGCGGCCATAGGCCTCGGCCACCGGCCCGGCGCCCGCCGCGATCGGGGTGCCAGCGTCGCCGGCAAGCCGCACGTCGAGCGAAAGGGGGATCTCGCCCAGGAAGGGCGCGCCCATGCTGGCGGCTTCGGCGGCCACGCCGCCATGACCGAAGATATGCGCTTCGTGCCCGCAGTTGGGGCAGACATAAGACGACATGTTCTCGATCAGCCCCAGGATCGGCGTCTTCAGCTTGCCGAACATGTCGATGGCGCGCCGCGCATCGAGCAGCGCCACATCCTGCGGGGTCGAGACGATTATGGCCCCGGTGATATGGGTCTTCTGGCACAGCGTCAGCTGCACGTCGCCCGTGCCGGGCGGCAGATCGACAACCAGCACATCCAGTTCGCCCCAGGCAACCTGTCCCAGCAATTGCTGCAAGGCGCCCATCAGCATCGGACCGCGCCAGACCACCGCCTCGCCCTCTTTCAGCATTAGGCCGATCGACATGACCGTCACCCCATGCGCCTGCAAGGGGATGATCGTCTTGCCGTCGGGCGAGGCGGGGCGCTTGGACAGGCCCATCATCCGCGGCTGCGAAGGGCCGTATATATCGGCGTCCAGCAGCCCCACCCGCCGCCCCTGCCGTGCGAGTGCGACGGCGAGGTTGGATGATACGGTGGATTTTCCCACCCCGCCCTTGCCTGACGCGATGGCCAGTATCCGGTCGACGCCGGCCACGCGCTGCGGCCCTGCCTGCGGGGTCGGATGCCCGCCGATCTTCAGGCTCGGCGGGGCTGGCTTGGCGGCCGGTCCGTGCGCAGTCAACACCACCGAGACCGTTGCCACCCCCGGCAGCGCCCGCACCGCGGCCTCGGCCGCCAGGCGCGCCGGCTCCATCTGCCGGGCGGTGTCGGGTGTCGGCGCCTCGATCACGAAACGCACCGTGTCGCCTTCGACCGACAGCGCCCTCACCAGATCCTGCGATACAAGATCACCCCCGCCCGGCAGCGCGATCCGGGACAGTGCGGCAAGTATCTGGTCATGGTTTGCAGGCATCGGCCGACCCTCCAGCTATGCGCGTCAGACTTGGCGCCTTTGCCGCGCACCCACAAGTCCGAAATGCGCGCAGCTTCAATAAACCGTTTGATTTCCGTAGCGGCCGCGTCATTTGGCCGTCACAATAGGTCAGAATGAGTTATGCACTTTCTGCATAGCAGCAATGACCTTCTGGGAATTGTGCAAGCGCAGCATGAGTGCCATTTAGTCATCAACAGCACGATGAGCGTGCCAAGAATAGTGAAACGAGGCATTGAAATGAATACGACCCTTAGCCACACGACGACTGGCAGCTTAGCTGACCGCATCGCCAGCATTTTCCGCAACCTGAACGAAAACCGACTGCGCTACCGCACCTACCGCAACACGGTGCGCGAACTTGACAGCCTGGACGACCGCGAACTGGCGGATCTGGGCTTGCACCGCGCAATGATCGAAACGGTGGCCATGGAGGCCGCTTACGGCAAATAACCGGGCCAGCCCGAAAGGGCCGGCGCAGGTGGGTGGCAATGCCTGCCGAACAAGATCCGGGCCCTGAACGGCCCAAACCAATCTCTGGTCGACCCACTCCTCCCAAAAGGGTCCCGGCGATGAAGTGCGGCGCCCCTTCCTCCTCCCCTGGGGGCGCCCACTTCAAACTTCCAGGCCCGCACGGGCCGTATATTGACTGACGAGTTTGCGCTACGACCTTCCTCCCCGTCGGACGCGCGCATCAAGCGGCGGCGACCCTTCCTCCTCCCCTGGGTCGCCGCCGTTTTCGTTTCTGGGCCGGGCTCTTGGGGGCCAGGCTCCTGGGGGCCGGGAGTTTCCCTGGCCCTGCTTGCCGCTCCGGCGCCACCCGGCTAGCCTGCGCAAAATTTCGGGGTGGGTTCATGCGGCTATCGACGGTTTCAGCGGCGCTGGTGGCAGCGCTTGTCGGCTATGGTTCGACCATCGCGCTCGTGCTTTCCGCCGCCCATGCCCTTGGCGCCACCCCGGCGCAGACGCAGTCGTGGATCTTTGCCATCTGTCTTGCCAAGGCCATCGGCAGCGCCGGCCTGTCGTGGTGGAGCCGGGTGCCCGTGGTGCTCGCCTGGTCGACGCCGGGTGCCGCGCTGATCGCCACGTCACAGGGGTTGACCATGGCCGAGGGCGTGGCCGCCTTTCTTCTGGCCGCAGCACTGATCGCCACCACCGGGCTTTTCGGGCCCCTCGGCCGGACGATCGCCCGCATCCCGCCCACCATCGCCGCCGGAATGCTGGCCGGCGTCCTTCTGCCCTTCTGCCTCAGGGTTCCGGCCGAGGCGACAACCCTGCCCCGACTCGTCCTGCCGATCATCGTGGTCTTCCTGCTGACGCGGCTCCTCAATCCATCCTTTGCAGTCCTGGCCGCCCTCGGTGCAGGCCTCGGCCTGACCTTCGCCGGCGGCACGGCCCTGCCGCACGTGCCGATTGCCCTGCCGGCCCTGACCTTCATCGTCCCGCACTTCACCTCGGCAGCCCTGATTGGGCTTGGGCTTCCGCTTTATCTTGTCACAATGGCCTCGCAAAACCTGCCCGGTTTTGCCGTCCTGCGCGGGGCCGGCTACACGCCGCCGGTGCGCGAGGCGCTGACCGTGACGGGCGGTCTTTCGGCCGTTGCGGCTCTGTTCGGCGCCCATACGATCAGCATGGCCGCGATCACCGCCGCCATCTGTCTGGGCGACGATGTGCACCCAGACCGCGCCCGGCGCTGGCGGGTGGGGCTCGCCTACGGGTCGGCATGGATGTGCCTTGGGCTTTTCGGCCCGGCGATCCTTGCCGGCCTGGCGCTTCTCCCCCCCGCCCTGATCGCCACGGTCGCGGGGCTGGCGCTGATTTCACCGCTGATGACCGCGGCGGGGGCCGCTTTCGGACCCGATGCGGGTCGGTTCCCGGCGGCCGTCACGCTGATAGTCACCGCGTCGGGGGTCAGCGCCCTTGGTATCGGCGGGGCTTTCTGGGGAATCGTCGCCGGGCTGGCCGTTCACGGGACCGAAACCGCGCTGCGCCGCGCCTGACCGTCAGAACGGTACGTCATCCACGTCGGCCGCAGCCACGACGAAACCTGACAACACATGCTTGATGCCCGCCTTGTCGAAGGCGATCTGCAACTTGTCGCCCTCGATCGAGCCCACCGTGCCATAGCCAAATTTCCTGTGGAACACCCGGTCGCCCTCGTCGAACGCCGAAACCGCCTGGGCGTCGATCACCATATGGCGGGCCTCGCGCGGCTGGCTCAGGCCGCGCATCTGGGCACGGTCCTGCATGCGCTTCCAGCCCGGTGAATTATAGACATCGGCCTTGGTGGCGCGCTCTTCGACCCCGTCGGCCGAAGCGCGCATCCCGGCCGCCCCGAACCCTCCGCCGTAAAGGCCGGGCGGGGTCAGCACCTCGATTTGCCTAGCCGGCAACTCGTCGATGAAGCGCGACGGCAGGGCCGATTGCCACTGGCCATAGACGCGCCGGTTGCCGGCAAAGGAAATCGTGCACAGGGTTTCGGCCCGGGTAATCCCGACATAGGCCAGCCGCCGCTCTTCCTCGAGGCCACGCAGCCCGCTTTCGTCCATGCTGCGCTGGCTCGGGAACAGCCCGTCTTCCCATCCGGGCAGGAACACCGCCGGAAATTCCAGCCCCTTGGCCGCGTGCAAGGTCATGATCGAGACCTTTTCACCCGCATCTTCGCTTTCATTGTCCATGATCAGCGCGACATGCTCGAGAAAGCCTTGCAGGTTCTCGAACTGCTCAAGCGCCTTCACCAGTTCCTTGAGGTTTTCCAGCCGCCCCGGCGCTTCGGGCGTCTTGTCCTGCTGCCACATCTCGGTATATCCGCTTTCCTCCAGGATCGCCTCGGCCAGCGCGATATGGTGGTAGCCCGCCACCTGCGTCACGCGGTGCCAGCGTTCGATCCCCTCGACGAACTGCAAAAGCTGCCCGGCTGCCCGGCCGCCGATCAGACCGGAGGCGTGCGCCCCGCGCGCGCCGACAGACAGGCTTGCGCCCGCCGCGCGGGCGCTCCGCTGGATCACCTGCTGTCCCTTGTCGCCAAGGCCCCGCTTGGGCACATTCACCACCCGCTCGAACGCCAGATCGTCGTCCGGGCTCACCGCAAGGCGGAAATAGGCCATCGCGTCGCGAATCTCCTGTCGCTCGTAGAACCGCGGCCCGCCGATCACCCGGTAGGGCAGGCCAATGGTCAGGAACCGGTCCTCGAAGGCGCGCATCTGGTGGCTGGCGCGCACCAGGATCGCCTGATCGTCCAGGCCAACTGGCGCCAGCCCCCGCGTGCCCCGTTGCAGGCCTTCGATCTCTTCGCCGATCCAGCGCGCCTCTTCCTCGCCGTCCCAATGGCCGATCAGCCGCACCTTCTCGCCGCCCGCCGCCGCGGTCCAGAGCGTCTTGCCCAGCCGTCCGGCATTGGCGGCGATCAACCCCGAAGCGGCCGCCAGGATGTGCTCGGTCGACCGGTAGTTCTGTTCCAGCCGCACCACATGGGCGCCGGGAAAATCCTTCTCGAACCGCAGGATGTTGCCAACCTCGGCGCCGCGCCAGCCATAGATCGACTGATCGTCGTCGCCGACGCAGCAGATGTTGCGGTGTGCGGCCGCCAGAAGCCGCAACCACAGATACTGGGCAACGTTGGTATCCTGATATTCGTCGACCAGAATATAGCGAAACCAGCGCTGATACTGTTGCAAGATGTCAGGATGGCCCTGAAAGATCGTCACGCAATGCAACAGCAGATCGCCGAAATCGGTGGCGTTCAGCGTGCGCAGCCGCGCCTGATAGGCGGCATAGAGCTCTGTTCCGCGGTTATTGAAGGCTGCCGCTTCGGCCGACGGCACCTTTTCCGGCAGCCAGGCGCGATTCTTCCAGGCGTCGATCAACCCGGCCAGTTGCCGCGCCGGCCAGCGTTTTTCGTCGATGTCGGCCGCCGCGATCAGCTGCTTCAAAAGCCGGATCTGGTCGTCGGTGTCCAGAATGGTGAAGTTCGACTTCAGCCCCACCAGTTCAGCATGGCGACGCAGGATCTTGACGCTGACCGAATGGAACGTGCCCATCCAGGGCAGCCCCTCGACCGCCTGCCCCAGCAGCCGCCCGACCCGTTCCTTCATCTCGCGCGCTGCCTTGTTGGTGAAGGTCACCGCCAGAATCTCGTTCGGCCGGGCCCGCCCCTGCGACAAGAGATGTGCGATCCGCGCGGTCAGCGCCCTGGTCTTGCCGGTGCCTGCGCCGGCAAGCATCAGGACCGGTCCGTCCAGCGCCTCGACCGCGGCGCGCTGCGCGGGGTTCAGCCCGTCAAGATAGGGCGCGCCCCGCGCGGCCATGGCGCGCTGCGACAGCGGCACGGCGGCAGTAGTCTCGTCTTGGTCGAACCCGGTCATGGGCGCAGAATAGCGGGGGAAGGCGGCGAGGAAAAGCCAAGTTCTTGAATTGTTCGCAAAACCGTCTGCGCCGGGCGAAACGCCGCTTTTGGCCCTGCCCTGCCGCATTCGCGCAGCTGTTCGCCAAAGTTTCGAATAACTTCCGCTCACCACTTGCGCTGCACCGCAGCACGCCTAAAGTGCCGGCGCTATCCGAGGAGGAACCGATGACCGAATTCCGCAAGATCCTTGTGGCCAACCGCGGCGAAATCGCCATCCGGGTGATGCGGGCCGCGACCGAGTTGGGCAAGCGGACCGTCGCCGTCTATGCCGAGGAAGACAAGCTCGGCCTTCATCGTTTCAAGGCCGACGAAGCCTACAGGATCGGCGAGGGGCTGGGGCCGGTGCAGGCCTATCTTTCCATCCCCGAGATCATCCGCGTGGCCAAGGAGTGCGGCGCCGACGCGATCCACCCGGGCTACGGCCTTCTGTCGGAGAACCCTGATTTCGTCGAGGCCTGCGCCGCGAACGGCATCGCCTTCATCGGCCCCAAGGCCGAAACCATGCGCGCCCTCGGCGACAAGGCGAGCGCCCGGCGGGTGGCGATCGAGGCGGGCGTTCCGGTGATCCCCGCGACCGAGGTTCTGGGCGACGACATGGATCTGGTCAGAAAGCAGGCGGCCGCAGTCGGCTATCCCCTGATGCTCAAGGCCAGCTGGGGTGGCGGAGGGCGCGGCATGCGGCCGATCAATTCCGAAGCCGAACTGGCCGAAAAGGTCCGCGAAGGCCGGCGCGAGGCAGAAGCGGCCTTTGGCAATGGCGAGGGCTATCTCGAAAAGATGATCCTGCGCGCCCGGCATGTCGAAGTGCAGATCCTTGGTGACAAGATGGGCGCCATCTATCATCTGTACGAGCGCGACTGCACCGTTCAGCGGCGCAACCAGAAGGTTGTCGAACGCGCCCCCGCCCCCTACCTGACCGAGGCCCAACGCGCCGAGATCTGCGAACTGGGCAAGCGCATCTGCGCCCATGTCGGCTATGAATGCGCCGGCACGGTCGAGTTCCTGATGGATATGGACAGCGGGAAATTCTACTTCATCGAAGTGAACCCCCGTGTGCAGGTCGAACATACCGTCACCGAACAGGTCACCGGGATCGACATCGTCCAGGCCCAGATCAAGATCGCCGAGGGCAAGACCCTGGCCCAAGCGACCGGCGTGGCAAGCCAGGCTGAGGTGCGGCTGAACGGCCACGCGCTGCAATGCCGGGTCACGACCGAAGACCCGATGAACAATTTCATCCCCGACTATGGTCGCATCACCGCCTACCGCTCGGCGACCGGCGCGGGCATCCGGCTGGATGGCGGCACTGCCTATTCCGGCGCGGTCATCACCCGCTACTACGATTCGCTTCTGGTCAAGGTCACCGCCTGGGCGCAGACCCCCGAACAGGCCATTTCCCGCATGCGCCGCGCGCTGGCCGAGTTCCGCATCCGCGGCGTCGCCACCAACATCGCCTTCGTCGAGAACTTGCTGAAGCACCCGACATTCCTAACCAATCAGGCGACGACCAAGTTCATCGACACTACGCCCGACCTTTTCACCTTCAAGAAGCGCCGCGACCGGGCGACCAAAATCCTGATCTATGTCGCCGACATCACGGTGAACGGCCATCCCGAAACGGCCGGTCGCCCGAAACCCGCCGCCGAGGCGCGCCGACCGCGTCTGCCCAAACCAACGCTTGCCCCGGTTCCCGGCACCCGCGATCTTCTGATCGCCAAGGGCCCGCAGGCGGTGGCCGACTGGATGTCGGCGCAGAAGAAACTGCTTCTCACCGACACGACCATGCGCGACGGCCACCAGTCGCTGCTGGCGACCCGCATGCGGTCGATCGACATGATCCGGGCGGCCCCGGCCTATGCGGCCAACCTGTCAGATCTTTTCAGCATCGAATGCTGGGGCGGCGCCACTTTCGACGTGGCTTACCGCTTCTTGCAGGAATGCCCCTGGCAGCGCCTGCGCGACCTTCGCAAGGCCATGCCGAACATCATGACCCAGATGTTGCTGCGTGCCTCGAACGGCGTCGGCTATACGAACTATCCCGACAATGTTGTTCGGTTCTTCGTCAAACAGGCCGCCGAAACCGGCATCGATGTCTTCCGTGTGTTCGATTCGCTCAATTGGGTCGAGAACATGCGCGTCGCCATGGATGCGGTGATCGAGGCGAACCGGGTCTGCGAGGCGGCCATCTGCTATACGGGCGACATCCTGAACCCCGACCGGGCGAAGTATGATCTGAAATATTACGTCACCATGGGCCGCGATCTGAAGGCCGCAGGCGCCCATGTGCTGGGGCTGAAGGACATGGCGGGCCTTCTCAAGCCCGCCGCCGCGCGCGTCCTGATCAAGGCCCTGAAGGAAGAGGTGGGCCTGCCCATCCACTTCCACACCCACGACACTTCGGGGATTGCCGCCGCCACGATCCTTGCGGCGGCGGATGCCGGCGTCGATGCGGTCGATGCGGCGATGGATGCCTTTTCGGGCGGCACGTCGCAGCCCTGCCTTGGGTCGATCGTCGAGGCGCTGGCCCATACCCCCCGCGACACCAAGCTCGACATTGCCGCGATCCGGCAGCTTTCCAACTATTGGGAGGCAGTGCGCGGCCAGTATGCCGCCTTCGAAAGCGGGATCGAGGCGCCCGCATCCGAGGTCTATCTGCACGAAATGCCGGGCGGGCAGTTCACCAATCTCAAGGCCCAGGCCCGCAGCCTTGGCCTCGAGGACCGCTGGCACGAGGTGGCGCAGGCCTATGCCGATGCGAACCGGATGTTCGGCGATATCGTCAAGGTCACGCCCTCGTCCAAGGTGGTGGGCGACATGGCGCTGATGATGGTGGCCCAGGGCCTGACCCGCGCCCAGGTCGAAGCTCCGGCAGCCGATGTTGCATTCCCGGAGTCGGTCGTCGACATGCTGCGCGGCAATCTCGGCCAACCGCCGGGGGGGTGGCCGGAGGGGATCGTCAAGAAGGTGCTCAAAGGCGAAAAGCCCGTCACCGACCGGCCCGGCAGCCACCTGGCGCCGGTCGACATCGAAATGGTGCGCGCCAGAGTTTCGGCCGAGCTTGAAGGACTGACCGTCGATGACGAGGATCTGAACGGCTATCTCATGTATCCCAAGGTGTTCCTCGACTACATGGGCCGCCATCGGCACTATGGCCCTGTCCGCACCCTGCCGACACCGGCCTTCTTCTACGGGATGCAACCGGGCGAGGAAATCTCGGTCGAGATCGACCCAGGCAAGACGCTGGAAATACGCCTTCAGGCCGTGGGCGAAACCGACGAGACCGGCGAGGTCAAGGTTTTCTTCGAACTGAACGGCCAGCCGCGCGTCATCCGCGTGCCGAACCGCGCGGTCAAGGCCAAGACGGCAAGCCGCCCCAAGGCGGCCGAGGGCAACCCCGCGCATATCGGCGCGCCGATGCCGGGGGTGGTGGCCAGCGTCGCAGTCTTGGCCGGGCAGAGGGTCGCGCCCGGCGACATGCTGCTGACGATCGAAGCAATGAAGATGGAAACCGGCATTCACGCCGACCGCGCCGGAACGGTCAAGGCCGTGCATGTGACCGCCGGCGCCCAGATCGACGCCAAGGATCTATTGGTCGAATTGTCGGAATGAGCCCCGTCCGCCACGCCCCGGGGGCCGCACGCGGTTAGCAGGCTGTTAGGAATTGCCCCGATAGACTTGCCCCGGGCAATGAAGGGGTGTGACGATGCGGGATGACCTGCTACCGGCTTTTGAAACCTTTCTGGTCGAGGATGTGATCCTGACCCTTGGCAATCTGCGCGGGTCGCTCGGCTGGCTCGGTCAGGCCGATCCGGGCGCCGATCCGGGGCCATATCGCGCGGGCCTCGCGCGGCTCGACCGGCAGATCGAAACGCTCGAGGATCGGGCCAGGGCGTTTTGCCGCCGTATCGGCGCGCGCTCAGGCACCGGGGCCGCGCCGCCAGCGCCTGCATCGCACCCGCCTGCGATCACTCTCGAACGGCTTCTCAACGATGCGATGGCGCCCGATGGTGTTTCGGCACGGACCGAGCCCGCCCAGTTTCGCAGCTCGCGCGCGGCGCGCGGGTGAGAGCCGCGGCGGATAGGGGCCCGCGGCACGCGCCCCGCCCCTCAGGCCACGCGGGCCGCCGCCCCGGCGCTCGTCAGCGCGCCGTCAGCGATCAGATCGAGCATCGCACGGGCGCGGGCGCCGGCAAGGCGCGGAAAATATCCGGCGGGGGCCGACATCCCGCGAAGCCCCGCGCAATGGACCAGCGCGCCGGAATTCACATAAGCGATCTCGTCCTCGGCGAAGCGTAGTGTCACCATCTCGGCCATCTTTTCGGTCCGGCCGACGCCAATTCCGCGAAAGCCCACCAGATCGCGTGCCGGCACCAAAGCGCCCTCTGCCTCGAGCACCTCGCGGACCACGTCCGACCCGATCAACACCGCCTGCCCGGGCATCAGCCAGAGGTCGGCGCAATTGTCGAGCGCGCCACCCGGCACATGGATCAGCCCATCGCCCGTCTCCGGCACCAGATAGCTGCGCTCGAGCGCCGCCACCGGGCGCAGCCCGCCATCCCAGGTTTGCACCAGCGACCCGCGCATCAAGGCGCCGGCGCGGCACCATCCTTGCGGCGTCTCGATCAAGCTCGCGGCCAGGATACCAGCCCGGGAAAGGCCTGGTGCGGCGGGCAAGCCATTGAGCGAAAAGCCGATTTTTTCGGCACGACGGAAAGCGCTGGCATTCTGCATGAACATGACGGTGATCCTCTCAAAGCTTCGGTTGAGCCTTTGGGCGCCTGGTCATGATCGGCCTCTGACCCTTGCCGCCCGGCGATGTGCCTAGGAAGCACCCGAAATTCGCCTGCATTTCGACATGGGCACGACAAAATCAGGGCACTTTTTCGCCCTGATCGTTAATGGCGTCGGCACACTGACCTTTGGTAACCTTTTCCTGCGGCCTTAACCGCGACCTAACCACGATATGGATCGCAACTGCCTGGAATGACGCGTGTTTTTCTGGTTCTTGTGCCCCGGGCGAATCGGGTTCACGGCCCGCAAGGCTTGCATGGCCGCGCCGGCATGCTAGGCAGAACGGGCCATCGCACCTAGATAGGCACCATTCGCAGTTCCGAGGTCTTGAATGTTTGAACTCCTCTTCGAGCCAGCCGTCTGGATTTCGTTCCTGACGCTGACCGTCCTGGAAATTGTCCTCGGCGTCGACAATGTCATCTTCATATCGATCGCCGCATCGCATTTGCATGGCCCCGAGCGGCGCCGTGCCCGCCTGATCGGGCTGACCGGGGCGCTGGTGCTGCGCATCCTCCTGCTGTTTTCGATCTCCTGGATCGTCGGCATGTCGGCGCCGGTGGTCACGCTGTTCGGTCTCGACATATCCTGGCGCGACATCATCCTGATCGCCGGTGGGTTATTTCTGATCTGGAAGGCCGCGAGCGAGATTTTTGCCGAGGTCGAGGGCGAAGAGCGCGCGGAAGGCGGCCCCACCAAGGCAACGTTGCGGGGCGTGGTCGTGCAGATCATGCTGCTCGATCTGGTCTTTTCGCTCGATTCCGTCATCACCGCCGTCGGCATCGCCGACCACCTTCCGGTGATGATCGCGGCGGTCATGGTCGCCATTCTCATCATGATGGCGGCCGCCGAGCCGATCGCCAATTTCGTCGCTGCCCATCCGTCGACCAAGATGCTGGCGCTGGCCTTTCTGGTCATGGTCGGGATGGCGCTGGTCGCCGACGGGCTGCATCACCATATCGATCGGGGCTTCATCTATGCCGCGATGATCTTTGGCGGTGGCGTCGAGGGCCTTAACCTCTGGCGGCAAAAGCGCCGCCGCACGGGGCCGTCGCAATAGGGTGGCCCTGGAGATAAATTCCGCCCCGCCCGCGTTTTTCCCCTTGCGGGCGCTGGCCAGAGTTTATAAATCCCGCGTCACCCAAGGATGCGGGCGTAGCTCAGGGGTAGAGCATAACCTTGCCAAGGTTAGGGTCGTGAGTTCGAATCTCATCGCCCGCTCCAATAAAATCAGTGACTTGCGGGTCGCATGATAGGGTAAAATAGGTGGAAACACCACTTCGTTCACAGGCCGTTCACACCAATAAGTGTCAATGGCCTTTGTGATTAAAGCTTCGAGCTGTATTGATGCACGAATCGGTTTTCTTGAAGCCGCTTCTTGGCAAGGTGCACGTGGACTGGCGCCACGGCACAAGGGAAACGTTGTTTCCCACGTGCTCTACCCCTGAGCTACGCCTGCAGCCCAACGGACTGTCTTTAGTCTGAAGATTGACCCGCGCGCCAGTAAGAGACGTGCTGCGACAACGCCACCGCTTGGCGCTGCCCCTTCGACTAGCGCCATGCGCCGAGATCGTCAGCGCCAGTCCTTCGACCCAACTGAAAAGGCGGCTCCCCTTGCAGGAGTAGCGCCTGCATGAAGCGGTTCTCGCCGTCACTACCGAGGGTCTCACCAAAAACTTGGCGAATATGGTTCAGAGCAGAGACTTGATCATCGTTCGATGGGCGATTGAACTGATAGTTTGCCATGTCTGCCACCCCAAAAATATAGCCCAAAGCGAACTCGTCATCTTCCACGAAGGCACTAGAGCCTAGAGGATCGAGATCACATAGCGGCAGTTGCACTGAGACAATCATCACTGCTATGTCTGCACCGGGATACCCCTCGCCGTCAGGAGGGAGAGCGCTCTGCCCTCGTTTCATGAATCCGACAGCAGGCCACTTCTGGGGTTCGGAGACCGATTGGAACCAACAAATGTCCGCCGGCGATTTCACGGTGGCGAACTAATGGTCTGGATCGGCGGTCGCGTTCGCTTTCCAAGGGTCTGCCGATCGCCTTCGTCGTCCGGAAGGAAGGCGCCATCGGCTGGCTGGATGGTCTTTCTGTGCCGGCGACTTCCTTGCACAAGGATGCGGCCCTTGCCTTCATCAATTGGCTGGTCGATCCCGAGTTCTATGTGAAATGGGATGCCGAGAGGGCGAGTATGAGGGGCGCGATCGAACGGCAGGACAATGGACGGGCGTTCATGCTCCTGTCGCCAGCTTATAGGTGGCTCACGGTGCCGGTCTTTTTGCCACTGTCAGCCAGGGCCTTCTTCAGTTGTTCCGACGTGCCCTTCGGCGGGCGCGAATGGCATGTGACAATCGGCAATTAAGCTGCCTTCCTCGAATCCGCGACCTATGTGAGCCTTGTGTGGAAATCCCTGAAGCTCGGGCTGATGGTGACGGCGATCTCGGGCATCGTTGGCCTTCCCTGCGCCTTTGTTCTTGCCAAGCTGATCAAGGGCCGCGCACGCGAAGCGCTGCTTCTGCTTGTGGTCCTGCCTTTCTGGTCAAATTCTTAGGCGCGGATATTTTCCTGGGCAATTGTCCTGCGGGGCAACGGCATTCTCCACTCGGTCGCCAATGCGATCCTGCAGTAGGAGGTCAGGATCAACCTGATGTTCAGCCCACAGCCATCGTCATCGGGCTGGTGCATTCCTATCTGCCCCATGTGATCCTGACATCATACCTGGCGCTTCAGGCGATCGACGACAGTCTGATCAAGGCCGCGCGATCTTTGGGGGTCAAGCGCCGAACGATCCCTTCGCGGCTGAAACTGCCACTGGCGGCGCTTGGCATTCTGGTCGGCGCCGTGCTGATTTTCGTGGCCGTGGTTGGGTCCTTCATGGAGCCGCGGATGTCGGGCGGCCGGCTGGGCAGCTATTGCCGCACGGTGGTCGAGGACCAGTTCGTCACAGTCTACAACTGGCCGTCGGGTGCCACCCTCTCCTTTGTTCTTCTGGCGGTCGCGCTGGCGGTTCTCGCGGCCTTCAGCCGGACCTTGCCGAGGGCACGGATATGAGCAACCGTCCGATCATCGCGGCTGCAATTGCCCCGGAGACGGGGCAACCCTGCAAAAGTTTCAGGCGGCGGGCTTCCCGTGCCCGCCGCCTGTCACTCATGAATCACGGCCGATAAACTGCCGCGTATCTCTGCGAAACCGGGCATTCGTTACGCCGGTTCTTCCCGAGCGCCTACTTGCGGCCACGCACCGACGAAAAGGTCAGGGCAGCGCCCGCCGTCCGGGCCCGGCCCGAGCTACCCGCCGCCGCGGTGCCCTGCCGGCCATGTCCGCCGATGCGAGCCAAAGCGCTGGTGCGGCCATTACGTGCGATGTCAAGAAGATTGGTCATTTGTTTTCTCCGTTCTGGATGGTTCGCCGGGGCTTTGCCACCGGACTGACAGGGTGTGAAAGGGTGCGGTTAACGGCGGGCGAAGGTCACGCTGAACGTGGCATTTTCATGATGGATCAAAGCCCGGAAGCGCCCTCCGGCACCGGCGGAAGCCGTATTGCCACAGGGAAAACCGCCGATACGCCCATGTATGGTTGCACGGGATTTTTGCGCCGTTTCAACGAGTTCCATCATTTTCCGCCCATCCTTAACGTTTGCTTCAGTTTTTTCGCCTGGCGTCTTGGGAGCGCCTTAATTGGCTGGTGAGGACAAACTTGTTCCTCACACGTGTCTGAATGCGGGCGGAAGCGCGCCGAAAAGGTGGTTTTCCAGAGGTATTTTCTTGACGGAACAACCCCGGCACCGCCAGGGCGGCCAGGGTGCAAAATCGGCTTTGGCTCCCCAATCGGGGCAGCGGTCACAGGTGGTGCGGCTATGTTTCCCGATCAAAACCCTGGCACCAATCGGCCTGTCATCTCGGGAGGAAGCTCTTTTCAGCAGAGCCTTGCATCAATCCGTGAAAATATACGTAAAATCCAATAGCTGAACGCACAAACCTCGCTTCCTCAAAATCTTGCCCAGTCTGCTGGCAAGAGGGTCGAATAAGAAAAATTCAAAAACGTAGCTAACCTTACACCATTCCTACAGAAAAATCAAACCCGACTTGCGCGGGCCTTGGTGCGAAAGATGCGCCATATCGTCAACAGGATCAACGGCATCGTATAGACGACCATCGCCCGCCGGTCATGGGTGGTCAACGCCCAGTGAATCAGCGTCAGAATCGCCGCGGGGTAAACCCAGCGCTGCAAAGCCTTCCACATCGTGCCCATCTTGCGCACCGACCAGTCGTTCGACGTGACCGCCAGCAGACCCATCAGCCCCATGGCCCCCCAGCCGACCAGAATTTCGAATCGCTTGAAGGAATGGATCAGATCCCACCAATGCGCGCCCTTGAGCCAGAACAGCAGGTGCAGCACCGCATAGCCAAAGCTCGCCACTCCGAAATAGCGCCGCCGCGCCTTGAGCCACGGGAGCGGTCCGACCAGCATCATCAGGGGCGTGACGGCCAGTGTAAGGATCATCAGCCAGGCCGAAAGATCCCCGGTCAGGGGCACATAGGGAACAGGCCCGTGCCAGACGAAGAATTGCAGGAAGACATACAGCGCAGGCCAGGCAAGAACGGCCCAGAGCAGATAGACATTGTCGGTGATCCGGCGGATCGGATTTTGTGCATTCATGGGGTTCGTCGCCACTCCGAGGTAAATTCCCGTGCCTTCGCCTGCCGCGATCCTATTCGGCGGCCAAGGCAGGTGTCGGGCTTTCCTTCTTCACTTCGAATTCCTCGTGATACGACCGTTCGACGTTCACTGTCCAGACATCGTGCTTTTCGCCAAGGATATTGCGGGCTGCAAGCATGGCCGACAGCATCGAATGATCCTGGTTGTTGTAGCGGTGCAGGCCGTTGCGGCCGACGGTCTGGAAATTTTCAAGCGACAAGAGCCATTCTTCCAAGACGTCCAGCGCCTCGCGGTATTCCCCGTCATAGACTGGATAGGCCTTGGGCTGGCGGATGATCGCCGCACCGATCACGTCGGTCGCCTTGGCAAGACCCAGCTCCTCCAGCTCCTTGGAGGCGAGCGCGCGCAAATCCTCGTCGCTCATCGCCCAGAGACCGTCATGCTCCTGGCAGAAATATTCCATGCCGATCGATGCGGTGTTCTGATCCGGCAGCATCTCCTTGGACCAGGCGCGAAAATTCTGGATGCGGCCGACCTTCACGTTGGGCGAATGGATATAGATCCAGTTGTCCGAGAACGGGTCGGCATGGTTCAGAACCAGCGTCACGATCAGGAAATCGCGGTATTTCAGCTTGTTGGCGGCCGCGATCACCTCGGGCGGCGGGGGTGGGTCGAAGGCATGGATAAGGTCGCGCAGCGCCATCGTGTTGATGAAGTGATCGCCCTCGATGCGGTCCTGCACCACAGGCGCACCGTCGTGCGACCAGCGCTCGACGTCGACCGACGTCACGCGCTTGCCCGCGCGGTTGACCCGAACGACCGGCGCGCGCATCTGGACCTCGCCACCCTTCTCGCGGACGAGATCGCGGGTCTTTTCCCACATCATTCCCGGTCCAAGACGCGGATACTGGAATTCCTCGATCAGGCTCGTGGTGTCGTTCGCGCCCGAAATCGCGTTCCAGACCGCCTTGAAGAGCGAGAGGTTCTTGATGCGCTGCGCAGCCCAGTCGGCGCGAATTTCCTTCGGGTTTATGCCCCAGACCTTCTGCGTATAGCTGCGGAAGAAATGCATGTAGAGCCGCCCGCCGAAACGGTTGATCACCCACTCCTCGAAGCTTTCCTCCTTGCGGAAGGGGCGCACCTGCCACTTGAAGTAGCTCAGCATGATGCGCGCGCTTTCGTAGGGCCCGATGTTGGTCAGGGCATTGAAAAGCTTAAGCGGATAGTCGAAGAATTTTTCGCGATAGTAGATGCGGCTCTGGCGCGGAACGGTGATGAAATCGTCGGTTAGAACCTCGTGCCACATTTCCTCGACTTCGGCGACCTTGGTGAAAAAGCGGTGCCCGCCGATGTCGAACCGGTAGCCGTTGTTGCTTTCGGTGCGCGAGATGCCTCCGACCATGTCGGAACCTTCAAGCACGACCGGCCGATGGCGCTTGCTACGCTTTTGCAGCTCGTAGGCCGCCGTCAGACCCGCAGGCCCGGCGCCGATGACAACCACCGGGCTTCGCTCGTCGTGCGTCATGTTTCTCACCACCGTTGGGAAAATGTCTATTCAAAAAAACTGCACCGACAACATCATACATCGTCGACGTAACGCCACAAAACGCTCTTCGCCTGAATCTTCGGCTAAACGCCCCGATTCGGAACCAATCTCCAAATTTCAAACGCTTTCGGGTCAAAAACCGCCCCGACCCGCGAGTGCATACGCACACGACACAGCCTAAGGCTGAGAAGTTCCCGGGCCGCCCCCCGCCCGATTCGCTCGGGGGCCGCGCCGGCGCGCATGTCATATCTTGACGTAGCGGCAGGTTTCGGCGGTCGCCCGGCCGGCGAAGACATTGCGCGTGTCGAGGATCATCCCTGCCGCACGGCCGACGAGATCGTAGTCGACCGCCGTGTGATCGGTGGTGACCACCACAGCATCATAAGACCCCACTGTCGCCTCTGTCAGCGGAACCGACCGGCGGCCGGCAAGCCCCGGATGGTCGCGCGTCAGGGGCATGACCGGGAAATAGGGATCGTGATAGTCGCAGGTCGCCCCCATCCCTTCCAGCCGATTGAGGATGGCGAGCGCGGGGCTTTCGCGGGTGTCCTCGATATTCTTCTTGTAGGCGATGCCCAGGATCAGCACCCGCGCGCCTTTGACCGCCTTGGCCCCGTTCTTGGCCAGTTCCACTGCCACCCGGCCGGCAATCAGGTCGGGAGCGCTGTCGTTATTGGCGCTAGCCAGCTCGATGATCGGCGTCGACGATCCGACATCACGGGCGCGCCAGCTCAGATAGACCGGCGACACCGGGATACAGTCGCCGCCAATACCCGGACCCGGGTAGAAGGGCATATAGCCGAACGGTTTGGTCGCCGCTGCCTGCACCACTTCCCAGACATCGACCCCCATCGCCTCCATCGCCACCTTCATCTCGTTGACAAGGGCGATATTCACGGTGCGAAAGCTGTTTTCGGCCAGCTTCACCGCCTCGGCGGTGGCCAGTGAACTCACGGGGACAGTGCGGGTCACGATATGCGAATAGAACCGGTCCAGCAGATCGCGCGAATGCGTGTCGTCGGCGCCGACGATCTTGGGGATCGACTTGGTATCGAATTTGGCGTTGCCGGGGTCTTCGCGTTCCGGCGAAAAGCCGAGGAAGAAATCGGCCCCGGCCCGCATGCCGCCGCGCTCCAGGATCGGTTTGACCACCCCCGCCGTCGCTCCGGGCCAGACCGTGCTTTCCAGAACCACTAGCTGACCCGGCCGCACCTGCTGCGCCACCGACGTCGCTGCCCGGATCACGTAGCTCAGGTCCGGCTCACGCGTGGCCGACAGGGGCGTCGGCACGCACATCAGCACCACATCCGCCGCGGCGATCACGCCCGGGTCGTCCGATGCCCGGAACTTGCCCCCGGCGATGGCCTTGGCGATGCGGTCTTCCGGGAAATAGGAAATCACCCGCTCGCCCGCATTGATGCTGGCGACACGCGCGGCGTTCAGATCGTGGCCGACGGTCGGAAAGCCTGCCTCGCTGATGGTCAATGCCAAGGGCAGGCCGACATAGCCGAGCCCAACGGTGACGACCCGCGCCTCGCGGGCAATGATCTTGTCTTTCAGCGATGCGTAGAGCGAAAATGATGCGGTCACGCCGGGCCTCGATCTAATGAGTGAACGATGGGGCACCATCAACAGCCCCGAAACTCGTGCAGGTCAATTGGCCAGCGTCAAATTAACCCGGCCGGTCTCTCAAATTCTTACAATCGGGCGCGACGGTCGCATTGTCCCGGCCCGAAGTTCAATCAGGCCGGTTCGCCCGATTGCCGCCATCCTATCAGGTCAGCCGGATATTTCCAGATTCTCGGGCCGTGCCGGGGTATCGGGCCCGCAGCGCCGGGGATTGTCGCAGTTGCCGCGCGAAAGGCGTCGCCAGCGCCAGACAGTTTCCAAATTCGGAACGGCTTCACGAAACGCCCCGTGCCGGCGCCACCAGAGCCGTGCTAGGGTGCAGCCATATCAAGGCGATTTCTTACGGGCGAGGCGGAATGAAGATTCTTATCACGGGCGGGGCCGGTTTCATCGGCTCGCATCTGACCGAGCGGCTGGTGGCCGAGGGGCATTCCGTCACGGTGCTGGACGATCTTTCAACCGGGCGGCGCGAGAATCTGGCCGCCCTGCACGGGTCCAATTCCCTGCATTTCGTCGAAGGCAGCATCCTCGACGACGGCCTGGTGCAGGATCTGGCCGCCGGCGCCGACGCGATCTTTCACCTGGCCGCCGCAGTAGGCGTGAAACTCATCATGGACGAGCCGAGCCGCTCGATCCTGACCAACATCAACGGGACCGAGAATGTCTTGCGCGCCGCGCTCAAGCGCAAGGTGCTGACCTTTGTCGCCTCGACATCGGAAGTCTATGGAAAGGCAACCAAATTCCCCTTCAGCGAAGATGACGACCTGACCATCGGCGCCACCAAGAACCTGCGCTGGTCCTATGCCTGCACCAAGACGCTCGACGAATTCCTCGCGCTCGCCTATGCCCGCGAAGTGGCTCTTCCCGTGGTGATCCTGCGCTTTTTCAACACCACGGGGCCGCGCCAGACCGGCCGCTACGGCATGGTGGTGCCGAATTTCGTGCAGGCCGCGCTGGAAGGGCGCCCGCTTCTGGTGCATGGCACGGGCGAACAGTCGCGCTGCTTTGGCCATGTGAAGGACGTGGTCGAGGCGATGATCCGCCTGATGGACGAACCCGCCGCCCGTGGCCAGGTCTTCAACGTGGCGAACGATCAGGAGGTGACAATCCGCCGGCTGGCCGAAGAGGTTATCGCCGCCACCGGTTCGACATCGGAAATCCGGCTGGTGCCCTACAGCAGCGTCTATCCCGAAGGGTTCGAGGATATGGCACGCCGCCTGCCCGATGTTTCGAAGCTCTCCCGCACCATCGGCTTTCGTCCGCGCCGGGGGCTGGCCGAGATCATCGCCGATGTCATTGACGAAAAACGCGGGCCGGGGGCTGCCTGATGGTCAGCGAGCCAGTACCGCCGACCTTGCTGGTGCGCAAAGTGCCGACGACCACTCCGCACACCGTGCGCCGCCCGGCCGCGCCGGCCAAGGCGCGGTCCGACCTTTTCTGGCTCGGCGCGATTCTGGCCCTTGCCTTCGTCTTGCGACTCATCTCGCTGAACAGCCCGCTGTGGTGGGACGAAATCGCCACGGTCGAGACGCATTTGCACATGGGCTGGGGGCAGATGGTTCAGGATTATTCGATGAACCATCACTATCTGCACAATCTCGCCGCGAAGGCGACAATGGAACTGTTCGGCGAAAAGCCCTGGGCGATCCGCCTGCCGGCGCTGGTGTTCGGCCTGGCCGCGATCGCCGCCATGTGGGTTCTGGTCCGCGATCTGGCCGGCGCAGTTCCGGCCCATGCCACGGACCTGCTTCTGGCGCTGTCCTACCACCATATCTGGTTTTCGCAAAACGCGCGCGGTTATACCGGCATGGCGCTGTTCAGCACGCTGGGGTTCTTCTTCTTCATGCGGGGCCTGAGAACCGGGCAAAGGGGCTATTGGCTGGCCTTCGCCGCGTCGCTGGCCGCGACCGTCTTTACCCATCTGACCGGGGCTTTTTTCTTTGTGGCTCTGGGGCTTGCCTGGCTTGGCCTGATGGCTGCGCAGGCCGCGCGCGGGGCCCTTGACCGCAAGACCGTGACCCTGCCGCTCTTGGGCTTCGTCATTGGCGGCGTTGTAACCATCCTTGTCTACATGCCCCTGCTGCCGAGCCTGCTGCATACCGTGTCGGCCGTTTCCGAAACGTCCGCCGGCGACGTGATGCAGGAATATCAAAACCCGCTCTGGACCGCATACGAGGCGATCCGGTCGGGCATCGGCGAAACCGGGCCGGTGGTCGCGCTGGTCGGCCTGCTGGTTCTTGTCCTGACCGGTGCCGGGGCCTGGGCGCTGCGCAAGACCGCGCCGCTGTTTGCGCCGATCGTCATTGGCCATATCGTTTTGACTGCTGCTCTGCTGCTGGCCGTCGGCATGCGGATCTGGCCGCGATTCTTCTTCACCGACCTTGCCTTTCTCATGTTCCTCATCGTGATGGGCGTGCGGCTCACCTGCGAAATCCTGGCGCGCTTGGCGCCAAAACGCCTCGGGGCCGCCTTCTTTCCGCTGGCCCTCGTTGCCATGGCGCTGGTGTCTTCGGCGCTGGCGGTGCGCAACTACCTGTCGCCCAAGCAGGATCTGGCCGGGGCCTATGCCTATGTTCAGGCGCATCGCCAAAATGGCGACCGGGTGTTGACCATCGCCCCCGACCGCGACCTTCTGGCACATTATTTCCATACCGACTGGCCGACGATCTTTGGCGACGGCGATTATCGCACGCTCATGGCGCCGCCCGGTCCGGTGACGATCATCGTCGTCTTCCCCGACCGCAGCTTCCGAGCCCTGCCCAGCCTTGCCGCCGACCGCGATGCCAAGGTCTTGACCGAAGTCAAATATTTCCCCGGCACGCTGGGCGACGGTGGCGTGTTCATCCTGTCGCGGCGTTAGAATGGCCGATATCGTCATTGGCTCGGGTCCGTCGGGCATCGCGGTCGCTACCGCGCTTCTGGCGCGCGGGCGCCAGGTAGTGATGCTCGACGGCGGCAAGCGGCTGGAACCCGATCGCGCCGCCCTGCGCGACAAGATGGCGGCGATGGCCCCCCAGGACTGGTCCGCCGCCGACCACACCGCCTGGCAGGCACCGCAATTCGCCACTCCGGCGGGGCAGATCCGCCGGTACGGCTCGGATTTCGCCATGGAGGCTGCGGCCGCGACGTTCGAGGCGGGCGCCGACCGGTTTGCCCTTCGCGCGTCGCGCGCTGCCGGGGGGCTGTCGAACCTCTGGGGTTCGGCGATCTTGCCCTATCACCCGCTCGACATGGCAGGCTGGCCGGTCTCGGCCGCCGATCTCGCCCCGCATTACCGGGCGCTCGGCGCCTTCCTACCCGCGTCGGGCCGGCCCGACGATCTTGCCCCCGACTTCCCCCTTCAGCCCGCGGCCGGCCAGCACCTGGCCCCGTCCCCGCAGGCCGGGGTGCTCTTGGACAGGATGGAACGCGCACGCGCCGGCCTGGCGGCGCTTGGCATCACCGCGGGCATGGCACGCACCGCCGTGGCATCCGGTTGCCGGGCCTGCGGTCAGTGTCTGCACGGCTGCCCCTGGGGGTTGATCTGGTCGGCGGGTGGCGCATTGGCGCATCTGCGCGCCCACCCGGCGTTCACCTACCGCCCCGGCGCCATCGCCATGCGCTTTTCCGAGACCGGCGCGCAGGCCGAGGTTACGCTGACAAGCGGCGAGACGATCCGGGGCGAACGGCTTTTCATCGGTGCCGGCGTTCTTGAAACAGCGCGGCTGGTTCTCGCCTCGCGGCCGGGCGACGCCGTTCTGACGCTCCGCGACAGCCAGCACGGATTTCTGCCCGCGCTGCATCTCTGGCGGGCGCCGCGCCGGCCCGACCGCGGCCCTTTTCACACGCTTCCGCAGGCCTTCACCGAACTTCGTGACCCCAGGGTGTCGCCCCATCTCGTCCATGCCCAGATCTACACCTGGAACGAATTCTTCGAGCAGGACCTGATCGCCAACTATGCCCGCCGGCTGCCGGGCAGCACGCCGTTCTTCCGCGCGCTCGCCCGCCGCCTGATCGTGGCACAACTTTTCCTTCATTCCGACCATTCGGCCCGGGTTCGGCTGCGCCTCGCCGCCGATGGACGCCTTGCGGCACAGATTGACGCGACCGGCGCCACCGCCATCTTCGACGCGGCGGCGCGGGCAATGGGCCGCGGGCTGGCGCTCGTCGGTCTTCGGCCGCTGAGCTTCGCCAAGAGGATGGCCCCCGCCGGGTCGAGCTTTCACGCCGGCGCCACCGTGCCGATGGCGGCAGAGCCCGGCGCGAACGACAGCGATGTGCTGGGGCGGCCCAAGGGGTACGAGCGTATCCATCTGATCGACGCTTCGATTCTGCCCGCCATTCCGGCCACCACGATCACGCTCGCGGTCATGGCGAACGCGCACCGGATCGGGACGCTTTGCCCCTGACGCGGCCATTCCCTGAATGTTGATCAATCGGCACCTATGCGGGAAATTGATGACATAATAGCCCAGGTCGTGTGAAATCCATGGGCCGCACCGGCCAAATCGGCTATCGTCGCGGCACTTGGGTATTCGTTTTAAACCGGCACACACGCGGCTGGGAAGGGCGTCGTGCGGCGGGTTTGGTTGGACCTTCGGAAAAATTTGGCAACGTAGTGGGAACGGACCGATATGACTTTGATTTTTGAACGTTACCTGGGCCTTGCCGCCCGGATGGCGCTATGCGCGATGCTGGCGCTGATCGCCAGCCTTCCGGCGCAAGAGGCCGCTGCCCACGCCTTCAAGACGTCTTCCGCGCTGGTCAATTTCGACCGCGACAGGGGCGTTCTGGCCATGCGGATCGACGTCAATCTCGAAGCGATCATGGCGCATATCGACCCCGAGGTGACCGATACGTCACAAAGCCCGAATGCGGCCGAATACAACCGCCTGCGCGCCCTGTCGGGCGAGCAGCTGAAGCAGGAATATCAGGCTTTCCGGCAGACGCTGCTGAATGGCATGCGGTTCGAACTGGATGGCAAACGCTTCACCCCTGAACTGGCAGACGAAACGTTCAAGGATTTGCCGGACCTGACGCTGGCCCGCAATACCACGCTCGAATTCAAGGCGCCTCTGCCGGCCGACGCCAAGGCCTTTACCTTCGGCTGGGATCCGACCTTCGGCAAGATCACCGTGCGCACCCGGTCGATCCATGCCCGCAGCGCCTATTTCGAGGTGCTGGAAAACGGAGCCACCAGTGCGCCCCTTGTCATCGACGATCTGAAGGCCCGCAGGGTGTGGAGCATGATCGGCGATTTCATCGTCATCGGCTTCCACCATATCGTGCCGAATGGGCTGGATCATATCCTGTTCGTCACAGGCATCTTCCTTCTTTCGGCGAGAATGCGGCCGCTTCTGACGCAGGTCACCGCCTTCACCGTCGCCCATACGGTGACGCTGGGGCTTGGTTCGCTCAATATCATCAATGTGTCGAATGCCATCGTCGATCCGCTGATCGCGGCGTCGATCGTCTATGTTGGGGTCGAGAATATCCGGACCCAGAGGCTCAGCCGCTGGCGCCCGGTGGTGGTTTTCTGTTTCGGCCTGCTGCACGGACTTGGCTTTGCCGGAACGCTGCGCACCTTCAATATCCCGCAGGGCGAATTCCTGACCGGGCTTCTGAGCTTCAACGTCGGTGTCGAGCTTGGCCAGTTGGCCATCATCCTGGTCTGCTTTCTGATGTTCGGCTTCTGGTTCGGCGACAAGCCCTGGTATCGCCAGCGCGTGGTCATTCCGGGCTCGCTTGTCATCTCGGTCATCGCCGCCTACTGGTTCGTCCAGCGCGTCGGTCTGATCGCCTGAACGCGGGCGGCGGTGGGTCAGGCCGCCGCCGCACCATGTTCAAAGGCGCCCGCCTCCAGCGCCTTCGACAGGGCGCGGTCGCCCTTGCGGTGCGCCGCCTGGGCGAAAGCCGCGCCATAGGCCGCCATCACCCGATCCTCGCGCCAATGGGTCTCGAACGCCTGGCGCGCCTTTCGTGACATCGACGCCCGCCGCTCGGCGCTGGCCTGCATCACCCGCATCGCCGCGACAAGCTCGTCCTGGGTCTGGAACAGCAGGCCGCCCCCCGATGCCTCGACGATCTCGGGGAAGGGGCCCAGCCGACGGGCGATGACCGGGGTGCCCAGCCTGAAGCTTTCGATCAGGATGATCCCGAAGGTCTCGTAGCAGACCGAGGGCACGATCAGCGCTTCGGCGCCGCGGTAATAGGCGTTCAGTTCGTCGGGCGATTTGCGCCCCAGAAACTGGATGCGGGGATTGCCGGCCGCCAATTCGTGCAGCGGGCCGGCATAGTCGCCATCGCCAAGGATCAGGAGATCGGCATCGGGATAGCGATCCATCGCCGGAAACACATCCTGCAACCCCTTGATCTTTTCAAGCCGGCCGACAAACAGGAAATAGGGGCGGGGATGGCCGGTGAACGGGGCAATGGCGCCCGCATCGAGATCAGGCAGAAAATAGGGCAGGACTTGCATTTCCTGCCGCAGGCCGAATTCGCGGTGCTTGCGGCGGCTGAATTCGCTTTTGGCGACGATCAGATCCGCCTTGTCGAGCATCCGGTCCAGCAGCCCGGTATACCGCCAAAGCTGCGGCGGGCGGCGATAGGTGATCACGCATTTCAGGCACTCGCGCCGGTCGCAAAGCTCGCGCTCGTGCCGCCAGAGCACATGGGTCGGACAGACCAGCCAATGTTCATGCGCCTCGTAAACCTTGAAGCCATCGCCGAGCGCCAGCAGACCCGGCCCACCGACCAGCGACGTGTTGTTGTACCAGATGATGTCGAACCGACCCTCGGCAATGATTTCCCGGATATGTGCGGCATGTATCGTGGGCCGCCCGGTCTGCTGGGTCAGAAGGTTCGACACAAAGCCGTTCCGCGCCCGAAGGCCAATCCGTTGCACCCCGTCGGGCGCGCCTTCCGCCTGCACCTTGCCGCCGAGAATCAGATAGCTGTCCTCGTCATGGACAACCGTCACCTGATGGCCACGCGCGGCCAGCGCGCGCGCCATGCGCTGCACCCCGATCGCATCGCCGCCGAAGGAATAGGGCGGGTAAAAGGTGGTGAACATCAGGATCCTGAGCGATTTCATTCGTGGCCCCGCACATAGGTCAGCAACAAGGAAAGACGGTCGCGCAGAAAGACAGCTGCAAAGGCCGCATAGATTGCGGCCCCGAGCGGCACGGCAAGGCCGAGCGTCACAAGCGTGGAAAGACCCGCCAGATGCCGGGCCATCAGCAGAACCGCCCCTGCCATCAGCGCCGACCCGGCAAGGGGCAGGATCAGGCCACGGACAAAGCCCCACACGGTCATGCCGGCGATGCGCGCCACCGTGCGGAAATAGATCGGCCACAGCAGATAATGGGCCGCCACCAACGCGCCGGCCACCGCGACGATCCCCCAGCCCGACGCCGCCCAGATAAGGCCGGTCGCCAGCGCGACGATGCCCCAGGTCAGCGCCGAAATCACCCCCGCCTGCCCGACGGCAAGGCAGAAGGACATCTGCACCCGCGACAGGCACAGATAGACCCCCATGGCCGCCATCACGGCCAGAACCGGCGCCGCCGCCGCCCAGGCGGGGCCGAAGACAAACAGGATCATCGGTGCCGCAAGCGCGCTCAGCCCGGCGAAGAACGGCAACGCCACCACCCCGGTCAACCGGGTCAGATCGGCCAGCAGCACCCCGGCCCCCGCCCCCTGCCGGTCCATTGCCGCGAAGGCCGATTGCGATGCCTGCCGCAGCGGTGTCACGATCAGGAACGACAGCGTCTCGACCAGCCGCCACGAGACAGAGAATAGCCCCGTCGCCTCGGGTCCGAGGGTCGCGCCGATTACCAGAAGCGGCATCTGGGTGGCGGCCAGCTCGCCCGCGCGAAGGCTGAGCACCTGCGCCCCGAACCGGCCAGCCCGCCACAGATGCGCCCGGCTGGTCGCAAGGCCGGGACGCCAGGAAACCGCCGTCCAAGCCATGACCGCATTGGTCACGATCAGGACCAGCCATTGGCCGACAAAGCTCCAGACGCCGAACCCCTTCAACGCCATGCCGATGCCGACTACACCGCCCAATGCCACCCCGGCGATGGCCCTCAGCGACAGGATGCGAAAGCTGAGCGCGCGCCGCAGGATCGCCACCGGCACCGCATTCAGCGCCACCACGATCACGCTGGGGCTGAGCGCAAGGATCAGATAACGCACCTGAGGCTCGTCATAGGTGCGTGCCGCAATGCCTGAAATGGCCGCGAGGATCACGGCCAGCAACACGCCAAGCCCGGCCAGCAGCCAGAAGGTTGCATTGTAGTCTTCGGGCCCGGGGTCTTTCGCTGCAATCAGATATTCCGACAGGCTTTCGCGCACCAACGCCTCGCACACCACGATAAAGACCGAGGCCATCGCCAGCAGGCCATAGTCGCGCGCGCCGAGAAGCCGGGCGAGAATGACGAACACCGCGAAATTGACACCCTGCTCGACCCAGTTGCCGATCGCCATCCAGGCGACGCCGCGGCTGAACTGCCGTGTCACGCTCATGGGTTCAGATCCCGCGCCAGGGGTTCATCAGCGCGCCGCGCACCGTCCGCAATATCCGCCGCTTGGTGAAATAGGCAGCGCCCCGCCCTTCCAGATGTGCGCGCCAGCGGGCGGGGTCGGTGAAATAGAACATCTCGATGCGTGGCAGGTCGAAGACCGAGGCGCCCGGCCGTGCCTGCCCGAGTCGGGTTCCGACCGAAGTCCGGTACTGCCTTGCGATCTCGGCCCGCACCGCCGCATTGGCCAACCCGTAGGGGGGCGCGAAATGCGCCACCGGGCAGGCAAGCCGGTCTTCGATTGCCCGTTTGGCCACCGCCAGCTCCTCGGCGCGCGCGGCAGGCGGGAGGTGGTTCAGGTCGGGGTGGCTGACCGTGTGGCTGCCGAACAGCACGCCATCGGCGGCAAGGCCTCCGATCCGGTCCCAGCCCATCAACGGCCGGGGGGGCGAGCCGATACCGCGCCACCCCTCGGCCCGGCCGACAAAGCCCGTGGGCAGATAGACGATCGGGCGAAAGCCATGCCGCACCATCACCAGCCAGGCGGTCTGGGCGAAATCCTGAAAACCATCGTCGAAGGTAAGGATCACGGCCCGGTCGGGCAACGTTGCCCGCCCCTCCTCCGCCGCCAGATAATCGTCCATGGTGATGACTGGCACGCCCGCATCGGCAATGGCCTGCATCTGGGCGGCAAAGACCGCTGGCGCGATCGACGTGGCCCCCCCGGCATCCGACACCGAATGGTACATCAGGATATCGACGCGCGGGGCGGCCAAGGATCAATCCTCCACCCGGTGATGTTCGAACTCGGCCCGGTGCTGCGCCCAGGCGGCCCGGTCGATGCCGCCATCCGGGGTCAGGCAGTCGGCTGCCGCATAGGCCATGGCGAAAGCGTGGTGGGTATTGTCATGGGCGAACAGCCCTTGCCGGCCAAAGCTCAGGAACCCGTCCAGACCCGAAAGCCACTGATCGACGATCTCGAAATTCCTTTGATAGTCCAGATCATAGACCGGGTAGGCCTGCCCGATCCGCCGGGTTTCGCAACGCACGACCGGCACCTTGACCGGCAGCCCCAGTTCGCCCAGCCATTTGCAGAAATGTTGGCCCAGTTCCGCATCACTCATCCCCCACCAGGGCTCGCCGGGATCGCAGGGCAGCTCCGCGCACAGAATCGTGCGGCCCTTGGGCCCGGTGGCGGAATTATAGTTCTTGGGCTCTGACATGCGGCTGATCGGGATCGACAGTTCCGGGAAATAGTGGGCGTCATATTCGGTGAACTGGTCGGTCTCGAGGATGAGATAGAGCAGGATCATACCCCGGAACCGGATTGCGCGCGCGGCCGCCTGCACGTTTTCCGGCGCGGGCGGGTCCATCAGATTCAGCGCGACCGTTAGGGGAATGGTGGAAAAGACCTGGTCCGCCGCGTGGCGCGCCTCGCCCCCCTCGGACGCCGTCACCACAGCGGCGACCCGGTTTCCGTCGCGCTCGATTCGCGCGACATCGGCGTTGAACGCATAGGCGGCACCGGCGCGCCCCGAGGCATCGACCATCGCCTGACTGATCTGCCCGAACCCTTTCTTCGGGTAGTAGAACCGCCCCGTTGTCGGCCCTTTCATGCCCGGCATCATCCGCAGCATCTTTGCCAGGATCTTGCCAACCGAACCGGACGACACCCGCCGTTCGGCAAGCGTCACCGCCAGCTTGTCCGGGTCGAGCCCCCAAAGCTTTCTGACGTAGGGAAAGTAGAAGTTTTCCGAAATCGTCGGCCCGAGCCCATCGTAGAGCACAGAAGAAAAGCTGCGCGCGCCGGTGCCCTTCTTGCGGAACGGTTTCAGCAGCATGTCACCGAACAAGCTGGCGGCAAAGCGCGGCGGCAGGCGCAAAAGCGCGTCGGCAGGCTTCAGCGGGAAGTGAATCCAGCGCCCCCCAAGGCGGATACGGCCATGGCGCGGCTGCAACAGCAGATCGTCGCCCAGAAGCGCCTTCACATCGGCGATGACCGACGGGTCGGCAACCGGGTGGAAGCGGTGCGAACCATAGTCGCACCAGATCCCCTCGATTTGGAAGCTGGTCGAATTGCCGCCCGCGCGGGGCGCGCGCTCCAACACCGAAACCGTGGCCTTGCCCGATTTCGTCAGCGCGTGCGCCGCGGCGATGCCGGCCGGACCCGCGCCCAAAATCGTCACCCTCGGGCGGTCGGACCCACCAGTTGCCATCAAATCACTCCTGCAAATCGGCTTGCGGCGCCCGAAGGCTGCCGCCGGAAATCATCAGAACCAGCGCGCCGAGCGCACCGGCAAGATAAAGGATCGCCTGCCAGGCCAGGCCCGATGCCACCACCTCGGCCGCGTTCGCCCCGAAGGGGACCAGCAGGGCGGCAAGTGAGCTTTCGCGCACCCCAAGGCCACCAAGAGACAGGGGCAGCGTCGCGATGATCTTCGACAGGGGCCAACCGAAAAACCAGGCCGCCGCCGCGATATGAACCCCAACCGACGCGGCAAGCTGGATCGAGAGCCAGATCAGCACCGCCTGAATGCTGGCCGACAGGGCAAGGGTGAACAGCATCAGCCCGGGCCGTCGGCCGATCGCGTCAAAGGCGTCGGCCAACCGCAGCATAAGCCCCCGCGCCGGCAGGCCGGCAAAGCGCGCGACCGCCCAGCGGGCCGTCATCGGAAAAATGAAAAGGGCCGCGATCGCCCCGCCGAACACCAACCCCGACAAAACAAAGGCGACCATAGCGCCACCACCCTGCCCGTTCAGCGCCAGAAGGCCCGACAGGCTGAGGCAGGCCAGGCCCACCATGTCGATCAGCCGGTCGCCGATAGCCGCCGCCGCCACCTTGGGCCCGTCCTTCAGGGCCGCATGCGCCATCGCGGCGCGCACCGCATCGCCCCCCGCCGCCCCGGGCAGCGCGAGGTTGGCGGCCAGGCCGGCGAAATGCGCGCGCAGGGCCGCGACAAACGGGATCGCCCGATCCATCAGCATCCACCATTTTGCGGCCGCAACCACGTGGCAGGCAAGAAAGGCTGCGAGCACACCAAGAAACACGCCCGGCGTCAGCCGCGAAAAGCCGGCCAGAATCGCATCACGCGGCAGGAAATGGAAGATCAGCGTCAGCGCCAGCGCCGACCCGCCCGCACGCAGCGCCCATTTCCGCAGTGCCTTGCCCGCCAACGCCATCTCAGGGCCGCAGATGCAGGCGCGAGATCATGTCGGCGATCAGCCCCAGTGACCAGATGATCATCGCGGCCAGGAAGGCGAAGATCGTCGTTTCCGACAGGTTGTCCATGTAGAGGTCATAGACGAACTTGACCGATCCGATCCCGATCAGCACGAGCCCGAGCGGGATGAAGATGCGCAACGGATTGAAAAGAACGATGACGCGCAGGACCAGGATCACGAAGTTCAAAAAATCCACCGGGCGGATTTTCGACTGCCCGACCCGTTTGCCATATTCGATCGGCGTGTACATCATCCGCTTGCCATTGCACGACATGCACAGCGTGATCGTCGTGGTAAAGGAAAACTTCTGGGGCAAGAGCGGGATGAACGGCACCAGTTCGGACTTGCGAAAGACGCGCAGGCCGGAATTGAGGTCGCTGAGCCGGCGCTCGGCCAGGAACGATGCCAGTTTGTTCAGCATCCATTTCGCCGGGCGCCGGATCAGGGGTACGTTCTTCATCGCCGCGCCCCGGTCGCCCACTACCATGTCCTGATTTCGGCACATGGCCAGCATCGGCGGCAGATAGCGCGCGGGATACGTGCCATCGGCGTCGATGATCGCCACATATTCATACTGGGCAAGCTTGATCCCGCGCTTCAGGCTGGCCCCATAGCCGGTATTGAACTGGTTGGCATCGACGATCACCCCGGTCGCACGAGCGATTTCCAGCGTCTGGTCTTCCGAACCGTCGTCGACGACGATGATCTCGTAGGTAACGCCGGTTGCGTCCATCACGCGGCGCACGTCCTCGATCGTATGTTCGACCGCGCCCTCTTCGTTGAAGGCCGGAATGACCACCGAAAGCGACAGGCCGTCAAACTCCGACTTCACCGGGGCGGCACCAACCTTATCCATAACAAATGCTTGCATAATTTCTTTTCCCTTCGTCCGTTTCGTCCTGGGTGTCGTGGCTTTCTCAGGGCACATGCAACCGATCCTTCACACCAAGGACATGAAATTCAAAAAGGCACCAGGCGAACGAGCCTGCCGCATATACATAATAGACCTGATGATAGGCCATCGCGGCCAAGGCGCGCAAAGGGCCGAGGTGGGTGATGAAGAAACTGGTCAACGGCCAGTTGCCCAGAAGGGCTGCGACAAAGAGCAGGGCCGCGATCTTCCACAGGCCCGCGACAAACGGCGCGCCCAGCAGCGCTAGCAGGAAGACCCCGGCCAGCACCGCCCGCAACCGTTCGGCGCGCGAGGTGTTGAGATCGTCGCCCAGGCCTTCGCGCGCGATCATCAGGCGCGACCACGGAAGCGCCCTGCGGAAAATGTCGGTGAAGATCGCGTTGCGGATCGTCCAGACTTTCAGATGTTTGCCAAGAAGTGTCGGGTCGACCACGATCACGCCGCCGGCGGCGTGGATACGGTAACCAAGCTCGATATCCTCGATCGAGGGGACCCGGTAGATGCTCACGTCGAACCCGCCTAGCCTGCGGAACATGTCGGCCCTGACCGCGCCGCAGCCGGCCCAGAAGGTTGTCGCCGTCCGCCGTGCCGTCTGATGGTAATAGCGGTGCATCAGGTTCTTGTAGCGCGAAAACCACGACTGTCCTGCCGGTGCCGCATCGTAAGACCCGAACACCGCCGCGACCGCCAGGTCGGCGAAATGCGCAGCCAGCTTCACCGCCCCGTCCGGCCAGGCGATCACGTCGCTGTCGACGAACCACAGAACCTCGCCGGTCGCCACGTTTGCCGCGAGATTGCGGGCCACCCCCGGCCCGCCGTTCGCCGGCGTCACCATGACGCTGGCGCCCAGCTTGCGGGCGACATCGGCCGTTTCGTCGGGTGAACAATCGTCGACCACCAGCACCTCGGCCAATTCGCCACGGTCGCGCATGGCGATCAGGGGTGCAAGCACCTGTGGCAGCAGATGCGCCGCGCGGTAGGCCGGAACGATGGCCGAAATCGTCGGATGCGCTGCTTGCGTCAACGTGTCCCCCCGTCGTCGGTCCGCTTGCCGGCGAAGCCCGCGAGGAACAGGAGCACCGCCGCCAACATCGGCACCAGCCAGATAACGCGCGAGCCATAGCGCGTGGCGGGCTGGGAAATGCCGCCGCAGACAAAGGCATTGGCAAGGATACCAAGAAGGATCATCAGCGCAAAAACCCTGACGCCGCCGGCAAGGCAGCGGGGCGCGCAAAGCAGGACCAGTGCTGCGGCCAGCGCCGCGAGATAATAGCTTTCCTGAAACCGCGTCACCGGGTCGAGCCAACCTTCGCCGGTGCCAAGCCGGCCCTGGATCAACGGCCCGCTCAGCGTGCCCGTCACCCGGGCGTTGCTGACCACCATCTTGTCGCTCGGGATGGTCATGTCGATGCTGACCATCGCCGATTGCAGCAGCGAGTTGCGGATGAACGCCCCCAATGTCGCAATTGGCTGATCGCGCAGGACCGCCATCAGAAAGCCGACCTGCGCCTGAGCCACGATCTTCTGGTCCTCCTGCGTCATCAGCCTGAACGACCCGAGCCGCTTGGAATGTTCGAACACGATATGCGAGGCGGTCAGCCGGTAAGGATCGTCCGACCAGGACAGAGCCTCGTAAAGCGTGCAGGTGGGAATGGCCGCATTCGGGCAATGGCTTTGAAGATAGGTCAGCCCGGGTCCGTCCTGGATCAGCCGGGCGGTGATATAGGGCTTGATGATGACCTCGGAATGGGCCGCCGACCGGGCCAACAGCCGCAGGGCCTTTTCCTGCGCATAGGCGACCGACAGCACCGCGACGATCACCATCGGCCCGATCCACCAGCGCCCGCGCCCGGTCAGAAGCGAGAGAGGCACCGCGGCCAAGAGCAACAGCCCGGCAATTGCGAAATGCGACAGATGCGAAATGATTGCGAAAGCCGCCAGCGCGAAGGCGAGGAAGAGTTCGCCCCGCGTCATGTCGCGGCCAAAGGCGGTCACAAGGGCGACCGAAAGGATCAGCACCGGGGCAAGCAGATCGGGCATGAGATAGGCGATATAGAAGGGAAGCGCCCCGGCGCTGGCCGCGATAAGGCCGGCCGAGCCCAAGACTGCGGCTGACCGCTGCGGTGCATAGAGCCTGACAATGAGCCGCGCCATCAGCCCGACCGCCAAAACCAGCGCCGCACCGTTCAAGACCAGAATACCCTCGAGCGCGCCAAGCTGGGCAAAGCTTGCCGCTAGAACCGAATAGAAGGCCGACCGCGACCCGTCTACGGTGCGCACAGCACCACTGGAGCCACCTTCCGCCGCTTCGGTCTCGATGGTCTTTTCGGGCGGCGGAATCAGATGGAGTTGCGCAAGGGCGGTATTGCCCTGGTCGACATAGCCGACCGTATCGAAATAGAAGAGCGGCCGTCCGTTGATCAAAAGCACGCTGAGACAGGCCAGCGCGGCGACAAGAACCCAGGCCAGTCGCATCGATACCACGCGGCGCGCCTTTGCCGAGGTCGGGGCCACCGCCGTCATGGCGCCCCCCCGGTCGTGGGCCCAAGCGTGCCGGCGCGCAGGCGGGTGAAATAGTCGATGGTCTGGGTCAGGCCGTCGTGGAGCGCGACCTTCGGCTCCCAGCCCAGAACCCCGCGGGCAAAGCCGATGTCGGGGCGGCGCTGCACCGGATCGTCGTGTGGCAAGGGCTTGAACACCAGTTCCGATTTCGAGCCGGTCAGGGCGATGACCGCCTCGGCCAGTTCGCGGATGGTCATTTCCATCGGATTGCCAATGTTCATTGGCCCGGTGATTTCGTCGCCAGTGTTCATGAGGCCGATCAACCCGTCGATGAGATCGGTCATGAAGCAGAACGACCGGGTCTGGTTGCCCTCGCCATAGATCGTGATCGGCGCGCCGGCCAATGCCTGCATGATGAAGTTCGACACGACCCGCCCGTCATTCGGATGCATCCGCGGCCCGTAGGTATTGAAGATGCGCGCGACCTTGATGCGCAGCCTGTGCTGGCGGTGATAGTCGAAAAACAGTGTCTCGGCGCAGCGCTTGCCCTCGTCGTAGCACGACCGGAACCCGATCGGGTTGACGTTACCCCAATAATCCTCGGTCTGCGGATGGACGACCGGGTCGCCGTAAACTTCGGAGGTCGACGCCTGAAGGATCTTGGCGCGCAGCCGCTTGGCCAGCCCCAGCATGTTGATCGCACCATGAACCGATGTCTTGGTCGTCTGGACGGGGTCATGCTGATAATGCACCGGGCTCGCCGGGCAGGCGAGGTTGTATATCTCGTCCACCTCGACATAGAGCGGAAAGGTCACGTCATGGCGCATGATCTCGAACCGCGGATGTCCGATCAGATGGGCCACGTTGTCGCGGCGCCCGGTGAAGAAATTGTCGACGCAAAGAACATCGTCACCGGCAGCGATCAGCCGTTCGCACAGATGCGAGCCCAGAAAACCGGCCCCGCCGGTGACCAGAACACGTTTCGATGTCACACCCATCTCAACACTTCCCTCCGGCCAAGCCGGTCATTCGCTTCGGCCGGGCGATGCCGTCGGGGCACACCGCTTCCCAGACCGTCTTTCTGCGGAATTTGGCCTCTACCTTGCAGGGCAGGACGGCAAAACTGTGACATGCCAACCCGGACCGTCCGGTCCGGCCAGGGCTTGATGCCCCGACGCAACACCGCCCCGCCGCGCCCCTGCCGCCCGACACCAAACCCGCCTGCAATCGGCAAAATCATCGCGCTCAAGATCCGTCTGCAATCGAAACTGTTCAAATTGAGGGCCGCACGGCCACCCGACGACAAAACCGTACTCTTAACCGGCTGCTTGCCCCAAAACGGGCGCGCACAACCATAGTCATGCCCGAGATTTCGACGCGCCACCAGAAATTACATGCGGGACTGTTTCCATTCATACACCAAAAAGCCCGTTTCAGCGATATGAGGCACCGGGTCCACTCAGTCCGGCGCGCGACAGGTCCAAAGGTTCTACGCGAACACAGTGTCGAAGGCCGCCACGACCGCGCCAGCGGCACGCGCCACCTCGGCAATGGTCATGGCGGGGCGATAGAGCGCAGTTCCGATCCCGAACCCGTCGGCGCCCGCCGCACGCCATTCGGCGAAATTGTCAGGCCCCGCGCCACCAACGGCGAAAACCCGCGTGCCCGCCGGCAAGACCGCCCGCAAGGCCTTCAGACCCGCCGGGCCAACCAGCGATCCAGGGAACAGTTTCAACCCATCGGCGCCGGCCTGAAGGGCGGCGAAACATTCGGTCGGGGTCATCACACCGGGCCAGCTGGCCATGCCGCGTGCCTTGGTGGCGCGGATCACAGCCGGGTCGCAGTTTGGCGACACGATCAGCCGGCCGCCCGCCTCGTGCACGGCCGCGACATCCGCCTCGGTCAGCACCGTGCCGGCACCAATCTCGGCCGCGTCGCCAAAGGCCTTGGCCAGTGCGGCAATGCTGCACAGCGGGTCGGGCGAGTTCAGTGGCACCTCGATCCGCATTATGCCGGCGCCAATCAGCGCCCCAGTCACCGCCACGGCGTCTTTCGGTGTCACGCCGCGCAAAATCGCGATCAGATTGCGTGTCATGCCAACCCTCTTTGCAAGCCCAGGCGCGCCATCGTCAGGCCCGCCAATGTCATCTCTTCCACGCCAGCCAGACCCGGCGTCACCCCCTGCGCGGATAGCGCCGTCACATAGGCCTTGGCACCCGCGCCGCCGCCGATCACCACCACGCTGCGCCCCAGCCAATAGGGCCGTGCCGCCGCCAGTTCGGCACCGATCAGAAGGCCCGAAAGCTGCGACCGGGCCGCCGCGGGTGCCAAGCCGGCGATCAACCCCTCGGCCCGGATCGAGAACAGATAGGCCGCCAGCCGCTCGGGCCGGGCCAGGGTCTGATCCACGCCATGAGCAAAGGCATGCGCATCCCAGCCCGTATCGGCCACCCCATGCCGCAAGACCGACTGGCGCGACAGCAGGGCGAACATCTCGCCGGTCATGAAGGTCTGAAAGCTCACCACCTCGCCCGCCGAGACATGCGCCCATTTCGTATGAGTGCCCGGCAGGCAAAGAACCCCGTCGAAATCGGGTTGGCCCGCCAGAAAGCCGGCAATCTGGGTTTCTTCGCCCCGCATCACGTCGGCCGGCCGGTCCTGCCTTAGCCCCGGCAGGATGTGAACGGCAAGACGCGCATCAGCAACTCGCGGCCGCACCGTTCGCCCCGGGGCCAGCGGCAATGCCGGCACCGCCGCATAGGGCGCCTCGGCCCAGCCCTGCCGGGCGCCGACCATGCCGCACGCCACCACGGGAACCGGCACCCCGACCGCGCCCAGCCAGGCGCCGACCAGAGCCAGAAGCGCGGGTTCGAACCCCGCCGGGGTGAGGCTGGCCATGCCGGCCGCACTTTCGGCCCGAGCCAGCACCGCGTCGCCCCGCCCCATGGCCCAGACGCGCAGGTTCGTCGTGCCCCAGTCAGCGGCGATCCAGTCGAGCCCCCTGATCATCCGGTCACCACCACACCGCCGTCGATCACCAGCGCCTGCCCGGTCATCATCCTGGACGCGGCCGAGGCAAGGAATAAAGCACCCCCGACGATATCGTCGGGTGCCAGCGGGTCTTTTAGGCACTGCCGCGCCAGATGCGCGGCCAGACCTTCGGGCGTGACCCACAGGTCTTTCTGCCGCTCGGTCAGCACCCAGCCGGGCGCCAGCGCATTCACCCTGATCCGGTCCGGCCCGAATTCGCGCGCCAGGCTGCGGGTCATGCCGTTGATGCCGGAATTCGCGGTGGTATAGAGCGAATAGCCCGCGGCCCCCATCATGTAGCTGATCGACGACATGTTGATGATAGCGCCCCCGCCTGCCGCGCGCATGCCCGGCACCACCGCCTGCGCGGCGAAGAAATAGGCCTTGAGATTGATGGCCATCGACCAGTCCCAATATGCCGGGTCCACCGCCATGATGTCGTGACGCTGGTCGTTCGCGGCATTGTTGACCAGAACCGTCGCCGGCCCGTGGGCCAGAGCCGCCTGCCCGATCGCGGCCCTGAGCGCGCCGGTATCGGTAATATCGCAAGAAATGAACAGGGGGCGCTGGCTGGTTGCTTCCTCCATCCGGTCGCAAAATCCGACGGCGTCCGATCGCTGCACGAAGGCGACGCGCGCGCCCTGACGCAGGAACCCTTCGGTCAGGCTTGCCCCGATCCCCGACCCGCCGCCTGTCAAGAAGACCGAAACGCCGCCAAGATCAGGATATATCGGAATATTTTTCATTCGTGTCCCAGTTACACAGGCGGCGCCGGGCGACAAGTGCCGATCCGCGGCGCGCCTTGCGGCGACTTTCGGTGAATGGCGGCTGCGCGTCAACATGGGGTAGGTCGCAACCGCGGAAAATATCCCAAGGCGCCGCGGCCCCTGGCCCGGCGCACCAAGGGGCCGCGCAAGCCGCCTTTTCATATACGGCGCAACGGGCTAAAACCGCCGCGACGTTGCTGGCAAAGGTGCGTGATGATTGTCGAAGAAACCGCACTTGCGGGCGTGCTGATCCTGACCCCGCGGCGTTTCGGCGATGCACGCGGCTGGTTTTCCGAAGTCTGGAACAAGGAAACCCTTGCCGCCAAGGGCATCAGCCACGATTTCGTCCAGGACAATCATTCCTATTCCCGCGACGTGGCCACCGTCAGGGGCCTGCATTTCCAGTCCCCTCCCCACGCCCAGACCAAGCTTGTCCGCTGCGGGCGGGGCCGCGTCTTCGACGTGGCGGTCGATATCCGCAAGGGCTCGCCTACCTTCGGCAAATGGTTCGGAACCGAGTTGTCTGGCGAAAATGGCCGCCAGCTTCTGATCCCGGCGGGGTTCCTGCATGGATTCGTGACGCGCGAACCCGACAGCGAACTGCTTTACAAATGTTCCGACATCTATGCACCCGCCTGCGACGGAGCCATCCGGTTCGACGACCCCGATATCGGTATCGACTGGGGCATCGCCGCGGCCGCCGCCGTCCTGTCGGACAAGGATGCCAAGGCGCCCTATTTGCGCGACTTCTCGTCGCCCTTCACCTACGAGGCGAGGCCATGAAACTTCTGGTAACGGGTGGAGCGGGCTTCATCGGCTCGGCTGTGGTGCGGCAGGCGGTGCGCGACGGAATTTCGGTCGTGAACCTCGACAAGCTGACCTACGCCGGCAGCCTGACCAATGTGGCCGAGGCCGCTTCAAGCCCGCTTTACGCGTTCGAGCATGCCGACATCTGCGACCGGCCGCGCCTGGACGCGATTCTGGCGAAATACCAACCCGACGCGATCATGCATCTGGCCGCCGAAAGCCATGTCGACCGCTCGATTGATGGCCCCGCCGCCTTCATCGAGACGAACATCACCGGCACCTACACGATGCTCGAAGCCGCCCGCGCCTATTGGACGGGGCGCGGCAAACCCGCGCATTTCCGCTTCCACCATATTTCGACCGACGAGGTTTTCGGCAGCCTTGGCCCCACCGGCAGGTTCAACGAAGACACGCCCTACGACCCGCGTTCGCCCTATTCCGCCTCCAAGGCCGCGTCGGATCATCTGGTCAGGGCCTGGCACGAAACCTACGGGCTGCCGGTGGTGCTGACCAATTGCTCGAACAATTACGGCCCCTATCATTTCCCCGAAAAGCTGATCCCGGTCGTGATCCTCAAGGCGCTTTCCGGCGCGCCGATCCCGATCTATGGCAAGGGCGACAATGTCCGCGACTGGCTCTATGTCGAAGACCATGCCACCGCTCTTCTGACAGTGGTTCAAAAAGGCGCCCTTGGCCGCAGCTACAATATCGGCGGTGAGAATGAAGCGACCAATCTGGAACTGGTTCAGAAGATCTGCACCATCCTCGATGAAAAGCGGCCCGGCAACAAACCCTATGCCGAACAAATCACCTTTGTCGCCGACCGCCCCGGCCATGACCGGCGCTATGCGATCGACCCGTCGCGGATCGGCGCCGAACTGGGCTGGCGCCCATCGGTCACGCTCGATCAGGGGCTGGAACGCACGATCGACTGGTTCTTGGGCAACGAAGACTGGTGGCGGGCGCTCGAAAACCGCGACGGCGTCGGCAAGCGGCTCGGCACCGCCTAGCGCAGGGCCGGCCCGCTGGCGGGCCGGCCCTGGCCAAGCGTCAGGCGACCTTCAACGTCACGGCGACGAAGGACCGGTTGCCGCCACGCTCGATCAAGAGAAGCGCAGCCTGGCGCTTTTGCTCCTTGGCCTGACCGATGATCGTGGCCACATCTGCGGCCTTGGTCACCTGGGTCTGGTTGATCGACAGGATCACGTCGCCTTCGCGCAAACCCTTGCTGGCCGCATCGCTCGCCTGATCGACCGAGGTGATGACGGCGCCCTGTTCATCGGCCGGCAGCCCGAGGTTCTGTGCGGTCTGCGCATCGAGTGAGGCCACCTCCACCCCAAGCTCGGTCACCTTGACCCCGGCCGAGGGGTCGGCCGGCGTGTCGGCCTGGGCGGTCTGGTCGCCACCCAGCTTGCCGACCGCAAAGGTGACTTCCGCCGACTTGCCGTTGCGCCAAAGGGTCAGTTGCGCCTTTTGGCCCGGCGCCAGATCGGCGATCGCGCGCGATACTGCACGCGGCGTATCGACCGGCTTGCCGTTGACCGCGACGATCACGTCGCCGGTCTTGACACCGCCTTGCGCGGCGGGCGAGCCGTCTGTCACCGCCGCGACCAGCGCGCCCTTGGCGTCCTTCAGGCCCACCGCCTCGGCGATACCATCGTCAAGTGGCTGGATCTGCACGCCGATGAAGCCATGCTCGATGGTGCCGCCCGAAATAATCTTGTTCACCACCAGTTGCGCCTGCGCCGACGGGATGGCAAAGCCCACGCCCACACTGCCACCGTTCGGCGAATAGATCGCGGTGTTGATCCCCACCACATTGCCCTTGATGTCGATCAGCGGGCCACCCGAGTTGCCATGGTTGATCGCGGCATCGATCTGAATGAAATCGTCATAGGGTCCATTGTGCAGATCGCGCCCGCGCGCCGACACGATGCCGGACGTGACGGTGGTGCCGAGCCCGAACGGGTCGCCGATCGCCAGCACCGGATCGCCGGCGCGCAAACTGTCGGAATTGCCCCAGGCGATGGTCGGCAGGGGCGCCTTGTCCTTGATGCGAAGGACGGCAAGGTCGTTCTTGGCGTCGGTCCCGACCAGCGTTGCAGGCAATTCACGCCCGTCATCCAGCGTGACAGTCAGCTTGGCCGCATGATCGACCACATGGTTGTTGGTCACCACATAACCATCAGGCGAGATGATGAAGCCCGACCCGAGCGCCATGCCGCCCTGCGGCGGCTGGTCCTGATTGCCGCCGCCCTGCCCCGGCATGCCGGGAATGGCCGGAAAACCCGGCATCGGGCCGTTCTGGCCAAAGAAGCGGCGGAAGAATTCCTCGGGCGGCATTCCCCCCGACCCGCCGTCCTGCGGCGCGGCCGAGGCGGCCAGATGGTTGGTGACCGTCACGACGGCGGGCTTGGCCGCCGCGACAATATCGGCAAACGAAACCGGCGCGCCGAGCGCGGCCACGGGGGCGGCATCGGCAAAGGCCGGAACCGGGGGCAGAACATTGATCGCCATGAACCCCAGCGCCAGGGCCGAAACACTGGCCAGCGCAAGGCGGCGACCTCGCATCATGTAGGACTGTCTTTGCATGTCATTTTTTTCCCGCGAGACATATCGCCGCGACGCAGATGCCGCCGGCTCGATCAAGAACGGGTGTCCCTGTTCCGGGGTCTCGCGCCCGGTCGGGCACCCGCACAGCGTATAGATCGTCAAATTGCAGCGCTTTCCAATATCTGTGTCAGCCATCTCGCGCCCCTGTGAAGATCTGTGCGCAAATGCGAGCGTTCAGGCGCCCAGGCGCACGGCCCGCAGGACAATTCCCGGTTTTTCTTTGCCGCAATTCTGTGGGACAAGTCGGCCGGAATTGATTCTCAGCTTCGGGAAGCGCGATGCATTGCCTCGTTTTCGGCACCACCGGGCAGGTCGGGCTCGAGCTTGACCGCCTTGCCCCGGCGATGGGCGCCAGGCTCACAGCGCTTGGCCGCGACCGGGCCGATCTCGCCGATCCGGCCGCCTGCGCGGCGGCGGTTGCGGGAACGGACGCCGATATCGTCATCAACGCGGCCGCCTACACCGCCGTCGATCAGGCCGAGACGGACCTTGCGCTGGCCGAAACGATCAATGGCGATGCGCCGGGCGCCATGGCACGCGCGGCGGCCGCGCGCCGCCTGCCGTTCCTGCACCTATCCACCGACTATGTCTTTGACGGCACCGGCGACCGACCCTGGATGGAAACTGACCTGACCGCGCCCCTTGGCGCCTATGGCGCAAGCAAGCGCGAAGGCGAAATCCAGGTGGCGGGCGCGGGCGGCGCCCATGTCATATTGCGCACCGCCTGGGTCTTTTCGGCGCATGGCAGGAATTTCGTCAAGACCATGTTGCGCCTCGGGGCCGACCGCGAAACCCTGTCGGTCGTGGCCGATCAGCGCGGCGGCCCGACGCCTGCAGCCGACATCGCACGTGCGCTTTTCAGCATCGCGCACGCCTTCCATCAGGGGCGCGGCGCCAAGGGCATCTTTCATTTTACCGGCAGCCCCGCCGTCGCTTGGGCCGATTTTGCCGAGGCGATCTTTGCCGCCTCGTCGCTGCCCCGCAAACCTTCCGTCACCCGGATTCCAACCTCGGCCTATCCCACACCCGCCCGCCGCCCCGCCAATTCCATGCTGAATTGCGAAAAGATCCGCAGCCTTTATGGTATCGAACAGCCCGACTGGCGCCTTGGCCTCGCCGATGTAATCCGTGAACTGGAGACCAAAGAATGACCGTATCGCAGCGCAAAGGCATCATCCTGGCGGGGGGGTCAGGCACCCGGCTTTACCCGATCACCCATTCGGTTTCCAAGCAGATGCTGCCGCTTTACGACAAGCCGATGATCTATTACCCGCTGTCGGCCCTGATGCTGACCGGCATCCGCGAGGTGGCGGTCATCTCGACCCCGCGCGACCTGCCGCAGTTCCGCGCGCTTTTGGGGGACGGGGCCGACTGGGGGATGCGCTTCGACTATATCGTGCAGCCGTCGCCAGACGGCCTCGCGCAGGCCTATATCCTGGCCGACGATTTCCTGGCCGGGGCTCCGTCGGCCATGGTTCTGGGCGACAACGTCTTTTTCGGCGAAGGACTGACCGACAAGCTTGCCGCGGCCGATGCGCGCACGCTCGGCGGCACGGTCTTCGGCTACCGCGTGTCCGACCCGGAGCGCTACGGCGTCGTCGCGTTCGACCAGGGCGGTCGCGCGACATCGATCGTCGAAAAGCCGGAAAGTCCGAAAAGCACCTATGCCGTGACCGGGATCTATTTTCTCGATCAGCATGCGCCGGCGCGGGCGCGCGACATCAAGCCCTCGCCGCGGGGCGAGCTGGAGATCGTCGATCTTCTGAACAGCTATCTGGCCGACGGCACGCTCAGTGTCGAGAAGCTGGGGCGCGGCTATGCCTGGCTGGACACGGGCACCCACGAAAGCCTGCTCGACGCCGCCGATTTCATCCGCACCATCGAGGAGCGCCAAAATCTGAAGGTCGGCTGCCCCGAAGAGATCGCCTTCCAGAACGGCTGGATCAGCGCCGATCAGTTGCGGGAACTGGCGAAACCCTACCTCAAGACGCAGTACGGGAAATACCTGGCGCGGGTGGCGGACGAGGCGGGTCAATAGGGCGCGCGTCGGCTGATTGTCACAGTGAAACCTATCATCCACTTGATTATAAACAGTATTAAAATAGATCTACCCGACCCTAACCGTTGCGCGCCCCAGCGCAAGGTAAGCGGCCGTGGAAAGGTCGCGATGCACGAACGACGGCTTTGCGGACATCCCCGCCGTTAAGTGCGGCACCGCATCTCTACACGCGCAAACCTCGAGGGTGTTCAGGAACCGATATGACCTCATTTCTCGAGCCGCTAGTGCCGCCCGCTAGTGCGTGTTGAAGTCATTGTAGGGCGTTTCCAAGGCGATGCAGACGTAGGCCTCTAGGAGAGCCTGTCGCATCTGGTCATTCTCCTCGACGAAGCGATAGTCCATGTTGCGGATGCGCGCCTTGGCTGCGGTGAAGGCATCGGCATAGTCGGGACGCAGTATCATGTCGGCACGGCCTTCGCCTCGTCGGTACGTAGCTTTGTGACCAACCACCTCCGCCATCAGCTTCCATGCAAAAGAGGCTTGGTTTTGCTTCGCGGACAAGCCGCAGTGCAGGGTGTAACGGTAGGCGATGCGGTTTGAACGCCCGACATAGAGATGGTGATCGTGCTCGCTGAACAGGTAGATACCGCTCTTGGGGGTGGACGCGCGTGATGGGGGAGTTCCGCGCAACGGCTCCATCGCCATCAACCGTTCAAAGGAGGGGTGAAGGCTCTCCACCACTTCGGCAAATTTCGGGTGCATCAATGGTTCTCCAAGATTCAGAGCTTCCTCGACCTTTCGACAAAGCGGTGATTTTGATCACCGTACTTCGCCTCGAATATCTGTCCCCTGCATTCGTCGCAGGCAGACTCGAGCAAGATGCAGCCCAGTATATACTTTGCGAACGTCGGCTATGGACTCAAAGCCACCCCTGCCTGCGCCTATTCCCCCCTCACCCGCGCCCGACCGCCCGCCGGAACGAGGCTTCCGCCAGGGCCGCCGCCTTGTCCCAGCCGAAGTCGGACGCGCGGACCAGGGCCCGGGTCGCGAAGTCGGATTGCAGGCGCGCATCGGTAAGGATCGCTACGGCCTGTGCGGCCAGTTCGTGAGGGCTTTCAGGGTCGAAGAACAGGCCGGCGTCGCCTACCACCTCGGGCAGGCTGCCGCGGTCCGAGGCCAGGACCGGGGTGCCGCAGGCCATCGCCTCGAGTGCCGGCAGCCCGAACCCTTCCCAGAGCGAGGGCAAGACCAGGGCAGCGGCCCCGTTCAGAAGGCCGGCCATCTCTTCATCGGAAATCTCGCCGGTAAAGAGGATCCGGTCGGACGTGCGGGCATCGCGGCTGGCGCCGGCTTTCAGCTCGTCGATATTGTCCCAGAACCGGTCGCCCGTGGTGCGCCCGACGATGGCCAGGTGCGCGTCCGGGCAGGCGGACAGGATGGCCGGCATCGCCTCGATCAGGCGGAGCACGTTCTTGTGGCGGTTGAACCCCCCGACATAGACGAGGAGCGGCACCCCCTCAGGCACCCGGGCCCGCGCCCGCGCCGCCGCCCGGATGGCGGGGTCGCGGATCGGGCGGAACACATCCTCGGCCCCTTCGGTCACCACGTCGATCCGGTCGGGGCGGACGCGCAGCATCGCCGATATGTCGGCGGCCGAGGTCTGCGAGACGGTCATCACCCGCGTGGCCTGCCATTTCGCCAGCCATATCTTGGCCTGCCAAAGACGAAAGTTGCGCGCGGTCGGGAAGATCAGGTCGGGGAAGCGTTCGGGAATCGTGTCATGAAAGCAGATGACCTTGGGCACCCGTGACAGGATCGGATAATAGGAATAGACCGCCGGAAAGAAAAAGACATCGCAGCCCATCCCGGCCGCTGCCCGGCTTTGGGCCAGCATGTCGCTGCCCACCCGAGCGCCCTTGCCGCTGGACGCCTGCGCCATCGACTGGCCGGCCCCCGCCACCTGAACCTCGACACCGTCTGGCACCGGTCGGTCGGTCGGGGTATCGAAAAGCAGCGTGTAGCGCAGACCGCTCTTGCGCCTTGCAAGCGCCGCAACCAGTGACCGGGTAAACCGGCCGAAGCCCCGTTCGTTATCCCACGAACTTGCGTCTATGCCGACATGCATGGCGCCACCGCTTCCCGTTGTTTCGGCTGCGGCATCTAGCGCCTGCCTTGGGCAAGACTGTGGCCCCCACGCGGCAAGTTCGCAACCCCGCGCGGCAGTTAACCCTTGCCTCCCGGCAGGCGGGTCGGTTTAGCTTTGGCCGGATTTGATGGAGTCCCCCTTGCCCGACCGCCCTCTGCATGTGCTTGAACTCGGCACCCAGCTTGGCGTTGGGGGCATCACCCGGCATATCCTTGGCCTGCGCGGCTGGCTGCAAGGGCGCGGGCACAGGGTCAGCCTGGCCGGGGCGCCGGATGTGTGGGTCAATGCGGCGAACGAGGCTGATTTCCTCGACCTGCCGCTCGATCGGGTGGCGGCGGGCAAGGGCGGGTTGCCAAGCCGGGTTCTGGCGCTGGCCGCTGCGGTCGTCCGCTTGCGTCGCTGGCTCAGGGCGAACCGGGTCGATCTGCTGCATGCCCACGATTCCGCCCCGGCGCTGGTCGCCAATCTGGCGCGCAAGGGACTGAACATTCCCCTGATCGTGACCTATCACGGGTCGGAACCGGAACGGATCGCAAGTTTCGGCCGCATCGCGCGGGGCTGCGACCTGACCGTGACGCCAAGCCACAAATCGGCCGAAGATCTGGCGCGGATCGGCGGCGTGCCCGAAGACCGGCTCAGGGTGATCGGCCTGGGTGTGACAGCACCGCCCCCCGTGACCGACGCGGCGGTTGCCGCGCTGCGCGCCCGGCTCATGGGCGATGGCGACCGGGTGATCCTGACGCTGGTGCGGCTGTCCTATCAGAAGGGTGTCGACATCCTGATCGACTGCGCGGCCCGGCTGACCAAGGCCCACCCCGGCTGGCGCTTCATCGTCGCGGGCGACGGGGTGATGGACGCCGAACTCAGGGCGTTGGCCGCCGAAAAGGGCGTGGGCCATGTCCTCAGCTTCATCGGCCGCACGTCCGAGCCGCACCTGCACCTGCGCGCGGCCGATCTGTTCCTGCTCACCTCGCGCTGGGAGGCGCTGCCCTTCACCATTGTCGAGGCTTTTCAGGCCGGATGCCCGGCGGTGGCGACCGCCTGTTCGGGCGTCGTGGAACTGATCGACGACGGGGTGGGCCGTGTGGTGCCAATCGGAGATGTGCCAGCGATCTGCGCTGCGGTCGAGGATATTTTGTCCGATGAGCCGCGCCGCATGGGCATGGCCGAAGCGGCCCTCGCCAAAGCCACCGAAGACCGTTTCAACCCCGACTGGGTGCACCCGCAGTTCGAGAAACTCTACCGCTCGCTCGGCAACCGACCTGACCAAGCGCCAGTTCAGCTGCCCCGATAGGTCGAATAGCCGAACGCCGACAGCAACAGCGGCACATGATAATGGGCGTTCGGGTCGGAAATGCCAAAGCGGATCGGGATTTCGTCAAGAAAGCGCGGGCTTTCCCCCGGCCCGCCGACGCGGTCAAGATAGGGGCCGGCGGAAAATACCAGCTCGTACACCCCCACCTCGAACCGGGCCTTCGGCAGGATCGGCGCGTCGGTGCGGCCATCGGCGTTGGTCACCGCCTCGGCGATCTTGCGGTGCGCGTTGCCGGTCAGACGGTAAAGCGCAATCCCGATCCCCGCCGCCGGGCAACCACGCGCCGTGTCCAGAACATGCGTGGTCAGATAGCCTTCGCCCATGCGCTCCTCCTGGCACTTTTTCCCATCATGCCCCGCCCGCCGGCGAAAGGCGACCACTTCCATCGCCGAAAGGTCTTTCAGTTTTTTGGCGATAATCCCATAGTCGGGTCAGGCTACACTCTGGCGACCGCCCCACAGGCAAGGAACGCTTTCCCGATGAACCGTTATCCCCGCAACATGTCCGGCTATGGACCGACCCCCCCCGACCCGCGCTGGCCGGGCGGCGCCAGGATCGCCGTGCAACTGGTGCTGAATTACGAGGAAGGCGGCGAAAACTGCATCCTGCATGGCGATGCCGCGTCCGAGGCCTTTCTATCCGATATCGCGGGGGCGGCACCCTGGCCTGGTCTGCGCCATTGGAACATGGAATCGCTCTACGAATATGGGGCGCGCGCCGGTTTCTGGCGGCTCCATCGGTTGTTCACCGGGCTGGACATTCCCGTCACCGTCTACGGCGTCGCCACGGCCCTTGCCCGGTCGCCCGAACAGGTGGCGGCGATGAAGGCGGCGGGCTGGGAAATCGCCTCGCACGGGCTGAAATGGATCGACCACCGCGATATGCCCGAGGCCGAAGAGCGCGCCGCCATCGCCGAGGCGATCCGCCTGCACACCGAGGTCACCGGCGCGCGGCCGCTTGGCTGGTATACAGGGCGCTCGTCGGTCAACACGGTGCGCCTGGTCGGGGAAGAGGGCGGTTTCGCCTATGTTTCCGACACTTATGACGACGATCTGCCCTACTGGCTCGAGGTTGACGCTCGCGATCAGCTTGTCATCCCCTATACGCTCGAAGCCAACGACATGCGCTTTGCCACGGCGCCGGGCTACATCACCGGCGAACAGTTCTTTCAATATCTGAAAGACGCCTTCGACGTGCTTTATGCCGAAGGCCAGGCGGGCGCCGCGCGGATGATGTCGGTCGGCCTTCACTGCCGCTTGATCGGCCGGCCGGGCAAGATCGCCGGTCTCCAGCGCTTTCTCGACTATGCCCGCGGGCACGACGGCGTCTGGTTCCCCCGCCGGCTCGATATCGCCCGCCACTGGGCCGCACATCACCCGCACAGGCGCTTCGAGCGCCCGAGCGAGATGAGCCGGGCGCGCTTTGTCGAGCGTTTCGGCGGCATCTACGAACATTCGCCCTGGGTCGCCGACCGCGCCTGGGCGCTCGAACTCGGCCCCGCACACGACACGGCCGCGGGCCTTGCCAACGCCATGGCCCGGGTTTTCCGTTCTGCCAGCCATGCCGAACGGCTTGCCGTGCTGACCGCGCACCCCGACCTTGCGGGCAGGCTTGCCGCGGCCCGCCGGCTGACGCCGGAAAGCACCGCCGAACAAGCCTCGGCCGCCCTGGACGCGCTGACCGACGCCGACCGCATGGCCTTTGGCGAACTCAATTCGGCTTATGTCAACCGCCACGGCTTTCCCTTCATCATCGCGGTCCGCGACAATACCAGGGCCTCGATCCTCGACGCCTTTCAACGCCGCCTCGCCAACGACAGCGCAACCGAATTCGACGCCGCCTGCACCCAGGTCGAACGGATTGCCGAACTTCGTCTCAAGGATGCCCTTTCATGACCGGATATTACGCCCCCCGGGGCGGCCTGCCCCCGCAAACCGCGCTGATGACCGGCCGCGCCGCCTTTACCGCGGCCTATTGCTTCATCCCCGGCGGCTGCTTTTCCGACATCGTCACCAGCTTCCTGCCGGGGTGGCGCCACACCCGCGCCTGGGTCATCGCCCGCCCGATGACCGGGTTCGCCGAAACCTTCAGCCAATATGTGATGGAGGTCGGCCCCGGTGGCGGCTCGGATACGCCCGAACCCGACCATGGCGCCGAAGCGGTGATCTTCGTGACCCAAGGCGACCTCTGGCTGTCGATCGAGGGCTGCGAACATGATCTCGGGCCGGGCGGTTATGCCTATATCCCGGCGGGCTGCGTCTGGAAGGCCCGCAACGGCAAGGACCAGCCTGCCCGCTTCCACTGGGTGCGCAAGCTTTATGAGCCCGCAGCCGGAATTGCCGCCCCCAAGGCCTTTGTCACCTCGGATCAGGCCATCCCCGCGATACCGATGCCCGATACCCAAGGCCGCTGGGCCACAACCCGCTTCGCTGATCCCGACGATCTCGCCCATGACATGCATGTCAATATCGTCACATTCCAGCCCGGCGGTGTGATTCCGTTCGAGGAAACGCATGTCATGGAGCACGGGCTCTACATCCTCGAAGGCAAGGCAGTCTACAAGCTCAACCAGGATTGGGTCGAGGTCGAGGCCGGCGATTTCCTGTGGCTCCGCGCCTTTTGCCCGCAGGCCTGCTATGCCGCCGGTCCCGGCCCCTTCCGCTATCTTCTGTACAAGGATGTCAACCGCCACGCGCGCCTGCGCGGTCCCGGCGCCTTCGGCCGCTGACCCGCCCTTCATCTTGGCGCAAATACTCCGGGGGTCCGGGGGCGGCGCCCCCGGCCCCTGTCTGGAAAAACCGATGCCCCGCACCGTTCGCGCCGAACCCCTGACCGCCCCCGCCTTCGCCCCATTCGGCGATGTCCTCGCAGCCGACGGCCCGCCCGATCGGCTGATCAATCTGGGGCTTTGCGAGCGGTTCCACGACCGCGCCCGCCTCGATTTCGGGCCCCTGGGCCGCGCCGGCATTTCGATCTTCCGCTCGAAAACCTTCGCGCTTCCCTTCGCCCTCGACCTTGTCGAGCGCCACCCCGACGGCACCCAGGCCTTCCTGCCGCTCCACGACCAGCCCTTTCTGGTCGTCGTCGCCCCCGATCAAGGGGGCAGCCCCGGCCTGCCGCTGGCCTTCCTGACCAACGGCGCCCAGGGGGTCAACCTGCACCGCGGAACCTGGCATGGGGTGCTGACACCGCTCGGTACCTCCGGCCTCTTCGCGGTCGTCGACCGGATCGGCGCCACGGCGAACCTCGAAGAACACCGGTTCAGCGACCCCTGGACGGTTGTCGGCCCCTGATGGGCCACCTAACCGGGACCGCGTCCACGGAGGACGGAGCGGCGACGGCGCGAAAAACAGGTTCTCCGGGAGAGAGACGCATGACGGACACGACCCACCCGGTGGACGAGATCCTCGCCCCGCCCAAGCTATTCACCCTTGGCCTTCAGCACGTACTGGTCATGTATGCCGGCGCCATCGCCGTCCCGCTGATCATCGGGCGCGTGCTCAAACTTGACCCGCAGGATGTGGCCTTCCTGGTCTCGGCAGACCTTTTCGTCTGCGGCGTCGTCACCGTGATCCAGTCGTTCGGCGTTACCCGCTGGTTCGGTATCCAGCTTCCGGTAATGATGGGCGTCACTTTCGCCGCGGTCGGCCCGATGATCTCGATCGGCATTGCCAATCCCGGCGTCGACGGGGCGCGGCTGATCTTCGGCTCGATCATCGGGGCCGGAATCGTCGCGATCCTGCTGGCACCGCTCATGTCGAGGATGCTGCGCTTTTTCCCGCCCGTGGTCACCGGCACGATCATTCTGGTGATCGGCGTCACCCTCATGCGGGTCGGCATAGACTGGATCTTTGGCCTGCCGCTCGGCCCTACGGCCCCGCAGACCGTCAACCCGGACCATGCCGCCTGGCTCAAGCAGGTCGCCGACCTGGCCGCCGCGGCTGGCTCGACCGTGCCGCCCGCCCCCAAGGGCCTCGCTCTGGCGCCAACGCTCGACAATCCGCTTTATGCCGCACCCGGCAACATCCTGATCTCGTTCGTCGTGCTGGTCTCGATCCTGTTGATCGCCAAGTTTGGCAAGGGCTTCGTCGCCAATATCGCGGTCCTGCTCGGCATCGTCATCGGCGGGGTGCTCGCCGCGCTTCTGGGGCTGATGCATTTCGACAAGGTCGGCACCGCCGGGTGGTTCGCCCTGATCACGCCATTCCATTTCGGCGCACCGGTGTTCAATCCGGTGATGATCCTCACGATGGTTCTGGTGATGATCGTGGTGATGATCGAATCGACCGGCATGTTCCTTGCACTAGGCGACATGACCGGCCGTCGGATCACCCCCGACCGACTGTCGGCAGGGCTCAGGACCGACGGCCTCGGCACCGTACTCGGCGGGCTATTCAATACCTTCCCTTACACCTCGTTCAGCCAGAACGTCGGCCTGGTCGGCGTCACCGGGATCAAGAGCCGCTTCATCTGCGTCACCGGCGGGCTGATCCTGATCGTCCTCGGCCTCGTACCGAAAATGGGCGCTCTGGTCGAGGCGCTGCCGACGACCGTTCTTGGCGGCGCCGGGCTCGTGATGTTCGGCATGGTCGCTGCGACCGGCATCCGCATCCTTGCCTCAGGGGTCGATTTCCAGACAAACCGCCAAAACCTCTTCATCGTTGCGGTCTCACTCGGCTTCGGGATGATCCCGCTGGTTGCGCCCAACTTCAATATCTGGATGCCCCACGCGATCTACCCCTTGATCGACAGCGGCATCCTACTGGCGACCGTCTCGGCCGTCCTGCTGAACGCCTTCTTCAATGGCGCCTCGGGCACCGCCGACGACCTGCGCCGCGCGGCCGCGGTCGCCGACCACTAGGCGCGCAAACGAACCTCCGGCCTCCTCCACGCGCGGGGGGCCGGCCCCCCCGCGTATCCCCCCGTCACGGTCCCGCCATCAGGCGTGCCACGTCGAGCATGCGGTTGGAAAAGCCCCATTCATTGTCATACCAGCCGAAAAGCCGCACCAGCCCCCCCGCTGTCACCCGCGTTTCCGGCAGCGCCATGACGATGCTCTCAGGCCGCGCCCGAAGGTCGGACGACACGAGCGGCCGTTCGGTAGCCCCGATCACTCCGCGTGCCCCGGAAAGGACCGCATTGACCGCCGCCACACCGACCGGCGCCCGCAGCACCACGGTCAGATCGACGGCGGAAACGCTCGCCACCGGCACCCGCACCGCCGCCCCCTCGATCCGGCCGGCAAGGCCGGGCAACACCAGGTCGAGAAGCCGCTGTGCCGAGGTCGTCGTCGGCACCATCGACAGGGCGGCCGCGCGGCTTCGGGCGAAATCGGCGGCCGGAGCATCGACCGTCGGCTGGCTGCCGGTGTAGCAATGGATCGTCGTCATCCAGCCGGTCTCGACCCCCCAGTGCCGGTCGATCAGCCGGACCAGGGGCGCCAGAGCATTGGTCGTGCACGACGCATTCGACACGATCCTGTGGCTGGCCCGAAGTCCCTCGTCGTTCGCGCCCAGAACCACGGTATAGTCGGCCGACGGCGCCGGGCCCGAAACCAGAACCCGCGCCGCGCCAGCGCGCAGGCCCGCCTCGGCCACCGCCCGGTCGCCCGCCCGGCCGGTGCATTCCATCACCACATCGACCCCGGCCAGATCGACTTCGGCAAGGTCGCGCACCGACGTCAGCCGCATCCGGCGGCCATCGACGACGAGCGCGCCGTCCTCGCGCCGCACCTCGCCCCGCCATGGCCCGAAAACACTGTCATATTCAAAGAGATAGGCGGCCATCGCGGGCGCGGCTATATCATTCACCGCGACGATATCAATATCCCCGTGCCCGCCAGCCAGGGCCGCCCTCAGAACCGACCGGCCGATCCGGCCAAAGCCGTTGATGGCAACGCGCACTGACATGAAACCCCTCCGATCCTGCCCCTGTCGCGGAAAAGATCACGAAGGCCGGCGACGTGCAACTCCCCGTCGCGGCGAGGTTTCAGGCGACAGCGGCACGCGCGCGCGTCAAAACCTCGCGCAGGGCCGACGTCGCAGCATCGAGGCTTGGCGCTTCGGCATAGCAGCGCAATTCGGGCGCATTGCCCGACGGGCGCAGATGCAAGATCAGGCCGTCCGCGAAGGTGACGCGCAAACCGTCGGTCCGGTCGACGCCCGCCTCTGGGCCGAAACCCGCAAAGAACACTCCCCTTGCGTCGGCGTCGCCCGACAGGCGGGCCACCAGCGCCAGCGACTTCACGGTCGCCACGTTTTCCAGCCGGTCGGCAGCGGTGCGGCGGGCTGGAAGCCTGTCGATCAGGCCGGTCAGACCCACCCCCCGCCGATGCGCCGCGGCCAAGGGCGCGAAGATCGGCAGGAAACTGTCGCGGGTCATCAGGCGCGGCAGGCCGGGCACGTCGAAGCCCAGAAGAAAGCCGCCGTTCGCCTCGAACCCGACAGGCCGGCAGGGCGCCGTGGCCGCCGCTTCCATGCCGGCAATGACAAAGGGCGACCCGATACGGGTGCGGATCACGCCGGCGAAGGCGCCCGACGCCTCGACCATCGTGTTGGACGACACCGGCGTCACCACAGTGTCGGCCCCCAGGGCCATCGCGGTCAGCGTGCCCAGAACATCGCCCGGAACGACCTCGCCCGCAGCATCCGCCAACAGCGGGCGGTCGGCATCGCCATCGGCAGAAACGATCGCGTCGAGCCGGTGGGCGGCAGCCCAGCCGCGCAGCATCTGACGGGTGGCGGGATCGACCGCTTCGGTATCGACCGGAATGAAATGGTCCGACCGGCCCAGCGGTATCGCTTCGGCGCCAAGGCCCCGCAGGACATCCCCCAGCATCTCACGCGCGACCGTGCTGTGCTGATAGACGCCGACCCGCAGACCGGCGAGCGCCCCGGGGTCGAAATAGGCCAGGTAGCGGTCCACATAGCGCGGGCCGGCCGTTTCATCACGCTCGGTCACAGCCGGGCCGGGCGCAACGCTGGCCGCGTCGCGGGCAGCGCGGTCGCCGATGGCGCCTTCCTCGGCCTTGGTGATCTCGCCCCGTGGACTATAGAATTTCAACCCGTTGCGGTCGGCCGGAATGTGGCTGCCGGTAACCATGACCGACGGCACCCCTCGCCCGAGCGCCGCCAGCGCCAAGGCCGGCGTCGGCACTTCGCCGCAATCGATCACACGCACCCCCAGACCTGCCGCTCCCGAAGCGACCGCGGCGGCGATCCGTTCGGACGAAGGGCGCAGGTCGCGCGCGATCATCACCGTATCGGCGGGGGCACAGACCTGAAGGAACGCGCGGGCATACCGCGCGCACAAATCGTCCGTCAGCTCGCTGACCAGACCACGCAGCCCGCTCGTGCCAAACTTGGGCGCCAATCGCCCCCCCTTTCGCGTCGTGGGGCAACTGCCCCCGTTCGGCCGGACCCTACCGGACGACGCGGCGCCCCGGCAAGCCGGTAGGCCGCCCCACCCTGCAACCCGATATATTACAATCTCCGGCTATTGCGTCGATTGGCCAATAATCAGCGCCAATGTCCCGAAAGGGCTGCACCACAGAGTTGTCTTGAACCGGTCCTAAGGCATAGTCTGCGCACAAGTTTGAACTGATTTGCACGGTTTGCCCCCCGCAACCACACACCAAGAAACGCTGGAAGGATTCTCATGATCGCGCGCCGCATCGCAGGCATTGCCGCCCTTTTTCTGATCGTTCTTGCCACCTTCGTCAGCGGCATGTGGACAACCCACAAGAACTGGTGGGCCTGGCGTACGGTCGAGGACGGACAGAAGATCCTCAAATCCTACAAGGCCACGGGTCGCATCCTGCGCGACGGCACCTATACCAAGCGCAAGGATTACATGGCCAACAGCTTCTACAAGGTCTACGACGCCGCCGATATCGCCAAGGGCTACCTGATCATCAACCGCTACAGCTCGGACGCCAAGCGTTTCATAACCGACCTAATCGACATGGACGGCAAGGTTATCCATTCCTGGCCCATCGACCTTTCGAAGATCCTCAAGGGCGCCGATCCGGCCGAGTTCATCCATATCGCCACGGCGCTTCCCGACGGATCGCTTCTCATCAATTTCGACGACAGCACGGCAATGGCGCGCATCGACGCCTGCGGCGATCCGATCTGGTCGAAGACCGACATGGTCTATCACCATTCGATCGAGGGCGCCGACGATGGTTACTGGACCTGGGCCGACGACAATTGGGAGGGCGGGCAGAGCCAGCATATGGTGCGCTTCGACCCCGAAAACGGCAAGACGCTGGAAAGCATCGACCTGGCCAAGGACGTGGTCGGCAAATCGCAAGAGAACGCTACGTTGCTGACCATTCCCGAAGGCTTCAAGTTCAACCCCAAGCCCGACAAGGACACGGACCCCGACATCCTGCACCCCAACGATGTCGAAGCGCTGACGGCGGCGATGGCCCCGGCCTTCCCCGAGTTTCACACCGGCGACATCCTGATCAGCCTGCGCAACATCAACCTGCTGGCGGTGATCGACCGCAAGACGCATGACGTCATTTGGGCGCAATACGGCCCCTGGAAAGACCAGCACGACGCCGACTTCAACCCCGATGGCACGATCACGGTCTTTTCCAACAATATCGACCGGAACCGGTCGACCATCATCCAGATCGACCCGAAAACCAACAAGTCGCGTGACATGTTCTATGCCACGGACGTCAACTTCAATTCCTACATCATGGGCAAGCAACAGCATCTGCCGAACGGCAACTGGCTGATCACCTCGCCGATCGAGGGCCGCGTGATCGAGGTGACGGGCGCCGGCAAGATGGTGCGAGAGGTCAACAACGTGCTGGATTCGAAATACAACAGCATCGTCACCTACGGCGAATTCAAGCCCGAAGGATTTTTCAAGACCTTGCCGGTCTGCAAGAAATAACCGAAGAGAAGACCAGAGTTAGCAACAAGGAACACCCCGTCATGGCAGCAACGATCCGGCCCGTGATCCTTTCCGGCGGCACCGGCACCCGGCTTTGGCCGGTGTCGCGCGAAGGGATGGCCAAGCAGCTTTTGCCGCTGACGGACGAACTGACGATGCTGCAAAAGACCCTGGCGCGGGTAAAGGGTGCTGAAGGTTTCGGGGTGCCGATGGTCATCGGTTCGCACGCAGTACGCTTCACGCTGAAAGAGCAGGTCGACAAGGTGGCGCCGGGCGCCATGCTGGTGCTGGAACCGGCGCGGCGCGATACGATGGCGGCCGTCCTGCTGGCCGCCGTCATCGCCGCCGGAACCGACCCGGATGCGGTGCTGGCGGTCATGCCGTCGGACCATATGATCGCCGAGGAGGAACCGTTCCGTGCAGCGGTGCGCACCGCTGCCGCCAAGGTCGCCCAATCAGGAATCGCGGTGATCGGGGTGGAGCCGACCGAACCCGCCACCGGCTATGGTTATATCCGGCCCGGCAAACCCTCGGGCACCGATGTGCGCGAAGTGGCCCGCTTCGTCGAAAAGCCCGATCTGGCCACCGCCGAAAAGCTGATCGCGGAAGGCTGCCTGTGGAACGCGGGCCTGTTCTGTTTCCGCGCCGGATGGCTGATCAGCGCGATGGAGGCGCTTTACCCTGGCGACGTCGCATTGATGCAGGCCGCGGTCGCGGCGATGAAGCAAGACCTCGGCATGTTTATTCCCGGCGAGGAATTCGGCCAGGTCACCGCCATCTCGTTTGACCACGCCTTCATGGAAAAGACCAAGGATGCCCACGTCGCCGCCGCCGCGTTCCGCTGGTCGGACGTAGGCGACTGGAACGCGCTGTGGAAGGTCGCCGCCAAGGATGCCGACGGCAACGCGGTCAAGGGCGACGTGGTGGCGATGGGGGCGCACAACAACCTGATCCGATCCGAAAGCCGCACGGTCTGTGCGCTGGGCGTCGACGATCTGGCGATCATCGAAACCGCAGATGCGGTGATGGTGACCCGCCGCGACAAGGCGCAGGATGTGAAGGGCCTGGTCGACGAACTGAAACGCCAGGGCCGACCGGCCGCCACCGAACATCTGCGCAACCACCGGCCCTGGGGCTGGTATCAGACCATGGATCTGGGCGAGCGCTTCCGCGTCAAGCGGATCGTGGTCAAACCGGGGGCGAAGCTTTCGTTGCAAAAGCATCACCATCGGTCGGAACATTGGGTGGTGGTGCGCGGCACCGCCGAAGTGACGGTGGACGCGGATGTGCGCACGCTGCATGAAAACGAAAGCGTCTATATTCCGATCGGCGCCGTGCATCGGCTGGCCAACCCCGGACGGATCCCGACAGAGATCATCGAGGTACAGACCGGCTCCTACCTTGAGGAAGACGATATCGAACGTATCTCGGACGATTTCGGCCGGGCCTGACGCCCGGCCCGTTTCTCAATCCATCTCGCGCAACAGGCGGATGGTCGACGATTCATAGTTGTTGTAGGGGTGCGGGCCGACCCGCATCGCCGAGCGCGCCTGCCAGGCGGGCGCATAGGCCGTTCCGCCCTTGAACACCACCAGTTCGCAGTCGGGGAAAAGATAGGCCGATCCGTCGACGACCGACGCCACATGATAAGGCGCAAAGCAGTCGCGCACCCATTCCCAGCCGTTGCCGATCATGTCGTAAAGGCCGAACCCGTTCGGCGGGTAAAGCCCCGGCGGCCCGATGCGCCCGTCCTTTGCCTTGTCGCCGCAGCCCAGACAGTTGGCATTGTTCCAGCCGATTTCGTTGCCCCAGGGATACCGGGTTACGGTGCCGGCGCGCGCGGCATATTCCCATTCTGCCTCGGTCGGGATGCGGTAGTGCTGGCCAGTCTTGACGCTGAGCCAGGCCGAATAGGCGCGCGCATCGTTCTGGTCGATCATGGTGACCGCCCGGGTCAGGTAATCGGCGGTGCCGAAATTCGGCTTGCGCGGCGGCCGGCCGGTGATCTTTTCCCAATTCGGATCGTCCTGCGCGGCGTCCCATTGGGCAAAGGTCAGCTCGTACCGCGCCATGGCGAAACGATGGGCAATATGGACAAGCCGGCGTGGCCCCTCGCGATTCAGGAACTGGAACTGATCGCGGATCGGATGGCGGCCGAAGAAATGCTGATAGCGGCCCTGTTCAAAAAGGGGCGAACCCATCAGGTAGAAGCCCGCCGGAATCTCGACCATCTCGGGGCAATCGGGGCAGTCCTTGAAGACCTTTCCCGGCGCCACGCTGGCCGCTCCGGGCTGGCGCAACGGCAGAACCTGCGACACCAGGAAAAGCGCCCAGGCCTTAGGCGCCGAAAGCGGCCGATCGGCGCTGGCCACGGCCGCTGGCCCCTGGGCCACGATCGCATCGAGATCGTTCAGGGCGAGCCCGGCGACAAGATAAAGAATACCGAACGCCAGTGCGACAAACGCGAAGAAGATCTTGAACGGGCGTGTGAACAGCGGGCGCGCTGCGGGCTTGGGGGTCCCACCAGAGGACATCGCGGAATACTCCAATGCTGCGTCTTGACCTAGAACTGTCCGGTTCCTGCGGCAAGGCTGCTGGCGATATGCGCGCCAGCCCGCGCCGACAGGGCCATGATGGTCAGGCCGGGATTATGAAATGGATTGGTCGGAAAGGAAGCGGAATCGGTGACATAGACGTTAGGCGCATCATAAAGCCGGTTGTGCGCATCGAGCACATGGCGCTTGCGATCGTCGCCCATGCAGGCCCCGCCGGTCTCGTGGATCGACGAGCCGGGCACCAACGCCCCTTCGGGCGTATAGACCAGCGGGCCGGCAAGCTTGTAGGCGATCTTGGAAAGCAGGCCTTCGCGCCCCAGAAGATCGTCGGGCAGGCTGAAGGTGGCGCTCAGATCCTTCAGCACCGCCTGCATGTCGCGGATCATCGCACGCTCGTTGTCGCCATGGGTCAGCGTCACCTTGGCGGCCGCTATCCCCCAGGCATCGCGCTTGCGCGGGTCCAACTCGACCCGGTTGTCGGCGCGCGGCAAGACCTCGCCGATCGCCATGAAGAACCAGCCGGGTTCCAGCCGCCCAACCGACCCGAGAAGCGAATAGCCGCGCAGGAACCCCAGACCCTCGTCCCCGTCGCGGTTGCGGAACGATGGAAGATAGAGGCCCGACTGCTGGCCGAAATCGTAGGGATCGTGGTCGGGGCCCATGCCCTCGATATGCGGCCAGGTGCCGGCGCGAAAGACCATCAGATGGTCCGACAGATAGCGCCCGAGATTGCCGGACGAATTGCCCAGGCCGTTGGGGTGCCGGTCGCTGCGCGACAGAAGCAGAAGCCGCACGCTTTCGATCGTCGAACCGGCGACCACCACCACCCGCGCCCGGACATGGTGGCGGGTGTTGGTGCGAGTATCGATATAGGTGACGCCAGAGGCCCGGCCGGTGCGCGAATCGGTGTCGATCCGGCAGGCCAGCGCGTGACTGCGCAGTTCAAGCTTGCGGGTTTTCAGCCCGGCGGCAATCGGCTGCGTCCGCCGGTCCTTCATGTGATGAACGATGCGGCAGGTGGTCACCGGGCGGTCCTGCCAACGGCGGGTCATGCGCCCCATCAGATCGCGCTCGGCCTCGGTCAGGCGGTGCCGGTTGGCGTAATGGCCGTCGGGCAGGTTGGCGATGCCGGCAGGTTCACCCGCCACGCCCAGGAATTTTTCCACATGGGTGTACCAGGGCTCTATGTCAGCGTAACTGATAGGCCAGCAGTCGCCGTAGCCATCCTTGGCGGCTGCCTTGAAATCATGGTCGGAAATGCGCAGGGCATTGCGCCCCCAAAGATGCATCCTGCCGCCCACCTGGCGCGACCGGAACCAGTTGAACCGGGTGCCCGGCCCGGTCGAATAGGGGTTCTTGCGGTCGTTGACGAACAGGTGCGACGTATTCGGCCCGAACGACATGCAGCGCGCCTGAACATGCTGGCCCTTCTGCATCGCCGACAGTCTGGTCCTGATCGAAACCCGCGAGCCGTTCGCGTGCGCCGGCGGGGCGAAATCGGTCGCGGGATCGAGCGTGCGACCCGCTTCCAGCACCAGTGTCTTGCAGCCGCGTTCGGCACATTCCTTGGCCGCCCAACCGCCCGCCGCGCCGGACCCGATCACGATGACATCAAACTTTTCGGTCTTGCTCATGCGCTCAGGGCCGTTTCGTGATGTAGCCCCAGACCTCGCCAAGGGTCCAGGCGGTTGACAGGATCATGACGTAGGGCAACGCCATCAGGTAACGTCCGCCGTGGCCCTTTTGCGCCTGCATCAGCCCGTGGCGCAGCCACAAACGGGGCGGGATGAGGGGGCTCGCCAGCGTATAGAAGACACGCTGCATCGGGGTGAAATGCAGCGCCCGGATATGTCCGAAGAGCCTGCCCCAGTGGAATCTTTCTGGCAATAGGGTCGCAAAGGTTGTTGGCGCGCGTGTGTGTTCTACAACAATCTCGTTCGAGAGCAGCAGCTGCTCGCCCTGCCCGATCAGGAACCAGTTCACCATCGGTTCGTTGTACCGGTCATGCCACAGGTGCCGCGTCGCCTCGAGTGCTGCACGCGAATAGCTGACGTTCACGTCCGAAACCCATTCGACCGTCCCGGTCTGGAACGGCCGGCCATAGCGGCCGAAATCGGTGACCCAGAAGGACCAGTTGAGTAGGCTGACGGGTTCGAGGCAATCGATCGCACCGCCGATCACGTTCCTTCCGGTCTCGCGATGCAGGCGGACAATCTCGCGCGCCCAGTTGGGGCGCGGGCGGCCGCGATCTTCGAGAATGCCGATGATGTCGCCGGTTGCGGCGGCCAGGCCGCGCGCGCGCCGCCGGTCGTAAAGCTCGTGCTTGCCAGCTTCGGTCGTGATCGGGCGGATCGGGACGATCGGCCCCAGCGGCAGGAATTTCGCCTCGGGAAATTCGGCCGCCATCGCCGCGGTCTCGGCGATACTGTCGTCATAGGGAACGATGATTTCCAGCCGGGGCGGCGCATCGAAGGCACGTATCGCCCGGAGAAAGGCGCGAAGCTGTTCGCCGCCATCGACGATCGTGACCACAATCGAAAGAAGGGGATCGTCCTGCACAATCATGTCCTGTCAAAATAGAATAAGGGAATACGGCAACTTATAACAAAACCCTGCACCATTTCCAACACATGCCCGCGCTAGATCCGCATCGGCCCCAGGTCGGGCAGAATTACCGGCTGACCAGTACGCGACGATTGCGGCACGGCTGCGGCAATCTCGACCGCGCGCAAGGCAGCGTGGCCATCGGCTATGCGCAGACCTTGGGTTTGGCCGCCGACCAGTGCGATGAAATCCGCAAGTTCGTCCTGAAAGGACTTAACCGCCGTCGTCTTCCACGACCGGAGCTTTTCACGCACCGCGATGTCGAGGTAGCGCTTGACCTGCCGCACCGGTCGCCCGCCAGGCTTGTCGATCGTCAGCAGAACATTCTGCATCGGCGCGTAAGAGCCGCGCACCATGCCCCTGCTGCCATACACCTCGACCGCGCTCTGATAGCCTTTCCAGTCGGTCCAGGTCGCCTGATAGATCGCGGACACGCCCGACGGGCTTTTGAAGATCGCCATGGCATTGTCTTCCGACCCCGGCACCTGCCAGACCTTCTCGGTTGCCACACCGTAAACTTCGGTGATCTCGCCCAGAAGGTGGCGGGCCATGTCGGTCATGTGGATGCCCACGTCCCAGAGCGCGCCGCCGCCCGAGATTTCCGCCTTGTATTCCCAGTCGTGAGCGAATTTCGGCAGGCCTTCGTGGCCGCCGTAGACGCGGATATGGTCGATCTCGCCGATCTGGCCGCTGTCCATGATGTCCTTCAGATAGGCGAAGGCCGGGTAGTAACGCATGTTGAAACCGGCCCCCAGATGACGCCCGGCGGCACGGGCCGCCTCGACAATCCGGCGGCTGCCATCCACCGTGTGGTGCAGGGGCTTTTCCGACAACACATGCAGGCCGCGGGCAAAGGCGGCCAGGCACAAGGGTTCGCGAACATGTGCGGGCGTCGAGATGATGACCGCATCCATCGGCACGTCGAGAAACCGTTGCAGATCGGTGAAGACCGGGGCGCCGCCGGCCACCGCCGCCGCCTTGTCAGCCGCAAGATCCATGACCGCGACCAGTTCGGCGCGCGGATCGGCCCGAACCGTCGCCACCCGCATCTGCCCGATCTTGCCCGCCGCACCGATGACCCCGAAGCGCATCCCGATGTTCCTTGCCTTTGCCTGCTCATGGGCTACGCCTTGCGCCCGCCTTGGGCAATTGCCGATCGTGTTTTCGGTTACGGTCGGCGCACCAATCGGGCCAAAGCGGCGGCTTTGATGACAAGACGGACATAGAGCACACGACCGCGACGCTGCAATGCAGAAGACAGGTTCCGCGCCGGCGCCGGAGGCGGTAGGCTGGCCCCTGGCAGGCGGCAAGGTGGCAGTATGGACGACGGCGTGACAGGGCTGAAGGGGCGACGGGTTCTGGTGACCGGGGCGGGCGGTTTCATCGGCCGCGGGCTGGTCATGGCGCTGGCGGCGGCGGGGGCCGAGGTGACGGCCCTCGGCCGCACCCGCCACAGCGGTGCCGCCCTGGCCGGGGTGGCGGTGCGCATGGTGCGGGGCGATATGTCCGACCCTGCGGCGATGGCCGACGCGGTCCGGGGGCAAGAGGTGATTTTCAACCTCGCATACGATTTTCGCGCCTCGGCCCAGGCCAACCTTGCCGGCCTCGATTGCCTTTTGAAGGCCGCCGAAGGCGCAGGATGCGGGCGGATTGTCCACACGAGTTCGATCGTTGTCTATGACGACTGGCCGGGGGGGGCGCTGACGGAAGCCTCGCCCATGGACCGGCCGGGCGGCAGCCCCTATCGGCGCGCCAAGATTGCCATGGAAAAGCGGTTGATGGCGGGCGCGCTGCCAGTTGCGATCCTGCAACCCACTATTGTCTGGGGGCCGGGCAGCAGCCTCTGGACAGATGGTTTCGCCGAGGCGCTTCTGGCTGGCGCGGTTGTGCTGCCGGAACCCGAGGGGCTGTGTCAGGGCGTCTTTGTCGACGATGTGGTGCAAGCGCTGATGCGGGCTGCCGTGCTGCCAGACCTTGGGCACGAACGGTTCATCATCAACGGCCCCGCCCCCTTCGCCTGGTCGGCGCTGGTCGGCGGCTACCGTGCCATTCTTGGCCGGGGCGACGTGCGGATGCGCCCGGCCGCAGACCTTGCCCCCGCCGTTTCGCACGCCGAGGCGGAAAGTGACGCGCCCGAGGCCGGGCCTTCGGCGGCGGCGCGGGTTTCGGCCCTGGGCCGCCGGCTTCTGGGGCGCGAGCGGTTCGAGGCCCTGGTGCGCGCCGTCAAGCGGCGGGTCGCGCGGGGCGGCGAGATGCGCCCCGATGCCCATCTCTATGAGTTGATGGTGGCGCGCGGTGCCTGCCCGCCCGATGCAGCACGCGCCCGTCTTGACTATGCCCCCGCCTACGATCTGGTGGGCGGGCTGGAGGCGACGGCCGACCATCTGCGCGGTCTGCGGCAGTAGCCGTCACCCCTTCCAGCCGGGGAAAAGACGCCGGGCGGTTTGCGCATCATACCGGCCAAGCCGGACATCCTCGGCCACCAGGGCCGGGTCGCGCCGCGCCGGGTCGCCATAGCCGCCGCCGCCAGGGGTGCGTACGCGCACCCGGTCACCGGGGTTCAGCGGAATGTCCTGCGCCTTGGACAGATGCGCGGGCACCATGACGCGGCCATCACGGATTACCTCGACCCGGTTCACCGCCCCGTCTTGCCCGCCAAGTGCACCTTGCGGACCGACCCGGCCATGGTCCATGACAAAGCTCGCCCGCGCATGGCCACGCAAAAGCTCGATCTCGTAATCGAGCCCGAAGCCGCCGCGGTGCATCCCGGCGCCGCCCGATCCTTCGTGCAGCGCATAACGACGATAGAGAACCGGGAAGTTCTGCTCCATGATCTCGACCGGCGGGGCCTTGGAGATGCCGATGGTCGAACAGCCGTTGGCAAGGCCGTCATGGTCGGCATTGCCGCCATAGCCGCCGCCCGAGATCTGATACATCACATAGTCGCGGCCCTTTTCGGGGTCGTGCCCGCCGAGCCCGAAGTTGCCCGACGTGCCGGCGGGGGCGGCGGTCACCTTGTCGGGCAACGGGCCGACAAGGGCGGCAAAGACCGCCTCCGCGATGCGTTGGCTGACCTCGGCCGCGCAGCCCGACACGGGGCGGGGATAGTGCGCATCCAGGAACGTGCCTTCGATCCCGGTGATGGTGAAAGGCTCGAACGCTCCGGCCGACATCGGCACATCGGGGAAGATATGGCGCATGGCGAGATACACGGAAGAATAGGTGGTGGCGCGGACCGAATTCATCGGTCCCAGGCAGGGGGGGCTCGAGCCCGCGAAGTCAAAGGTCAGACGGTCACCGCTGCGGGTCACACTCAGCGCGATGGTCAGGGGCTGATCGACCACCCCGTCGCTGTCGACGATGGCGGTGGCGGGGTAGCTTCCTTCGGGGATCAGCCGGACATTGGCCGCCATCTGGCGGGCCGAAAGTGCCCGCATTTCGGCGATGGCTGCCGTCACAGTGGCATCGCCATAGCGGTCGAGGATCGCCGAAAGCCGCTCGGCCCCGACCAAGAGCGCCGAGGCCTGCGCCTTGACATCGCCGATCCGCTGTTCGCTGACCCGGATGTTGGAACAGATGACCTGCCACAGTTCGTCATCCATTACGCCCGCCCTGAACAACTTGACCGGCGGCAGACGCAGCCCTTCCTGCTCAGCGCTGATCGCGCTGGCGGAAAAGCCCCCCGGCACCGCACCCCCGGTATCGGGCCAATGGCCGGTATTCGACAGCCAGCAAAAGATTTCCCCGCTGCGGTAGAAGGGCATGGCAAAGCGCACATCCATCAGATGGGTGCCGCCGAGGTAAGGGTCGTTGACGATATAGATATCGCCCGGCGCCGGGGTCTTGGTGACGCCTTGGGCGATCCGATCGATGATGTGGCGGGTGGAAAACTGCATTGTGCCGACGAAAACCGGAAGGCCGCGCGACCCTTGCGCGATCAGGCTTCCGTCTTCGGCGGAATAGATCCCGTCCGACCGGTCGTCGGCCTCGGCGATCACCGGCGAAAAGGCGGCGCGGGAAAAGGACAGGTCCATCTCGTCGCAGACCTGCTGAAGGCCCGCCTGGATGACAGCCAGGGTGACGGGATCAAGCTTTGCCATGACGGGTGCCTTTCCTTTGACCAGCGCGCGCGCCGGTCGGCGCGACCTTGGGCCATTGCAGTGCCATACTACCCCCCACCGTCACGATCAGATTGCCCTCGCGGTCCGTCCCGACCCGGTCGCCAGGCTCGATCACGATGGTCGTGTCCATCTGTTCGATGATCGCCGGCCCCTTGAGCCGGGCATCCAGGGGCAGATGGTCGCGCCAGTAGACAGGCGTCTGGTGCCAGCCGCCGAACCAGACCTGCCGCACGCCGGTTTGCGCGTCAGCCACCGTCGCCCGCCGCCCCGCCGGGTCGATCAGCCGCGACAGATCGACCGGAGGCCGCACGCCGATGATCGAGCAGTTGAGGTTCACGACCGCCGCCCGGATCGTCGGCAGATCGACGCGGAAACGGTCGTGATAGGCGCGTTCGAACGCCTCTTGCAGGGCGGCACGCGATGGTTGGCCATCGGGCAGGACGACGCGCAAAAGGTGCGTCTGGCCGATGAACTGCATGTCGGCGCTGAATTCGGCCCGCACCTCGGTGACTTCGATATGCTCGGCGCCGACCAGCCGGCGCCCCTCGACCTCTTGTGCGGCGAAGATCGCATGAACCTGATCCATATCCGCCCCATCCAGCGGCCGGTTCAGTGTGCGGACGAAATCATGGCGCAGATCGGCCACCACGCAGCCGAGCGCATTGGTGATGCCGGGGCGCGCCGGGATCAGCACCCGCGGGATCGCCAGTTCGCGCGCCAGCGCACAGGCGTGCAACGGCCCTGCCCCGCCAAAGGCGAACAGGGCAAAATCGCGCGGATCGGCACCGACCGAGATCGAGACCATGCGGATCGCCCCGGCCATGTGGATATTGCCGAGCGTCATAACCGCCTCGGCTGCCCTTTCTGCCGAAAGGCCAAGGGCGGCGCCGATCCCGCCCTCGAAGGCCGCCCTGACCTGGTCCAGCGCCTGGCCGAACCTGTCCGGCGATAGCCGGCCCAGCAGGATATTGGCGTCCGAAATCGTCGGCTGCACGCCGCCTCGTCCATAGCAGATCGGCCCCGGGTTCGACCCCGCACTTTCCGGCCCTACCCGCAGCATCCCGCCCTGATCCACCCGGGCGATCGACCCGCCCCCCGCACCCACCGTACGCACATCGACCATCGGCACATGGATCGGCATGGCATATTCCACCTCGATCTCGTTCGAGACCGGCGCCCGCCCCGCCCGGATCATGGCGACATCGGTTGACGTGCCGCCCATGTCATAGGTGATCAGGTTTTCCACGCCCGCCCGCCGGCCGGTATAGACCGCCGCCATCACGCCCGACGCCGGCCCCGACATCACCGTCTTGACCGCCTCGCGCCCGACCTGGCGCGCGGACACCATGCCGCCATTGCCATTCATCACCAGAAGATCCCGGGCATAGCCCTTGGCGGCAAGCTCGGCGGCAAGCCGCGCCACGTAGCGTTCCAGAAGAGGCTGGACCGCCGCGTTCACCGCCGCCGTGACACCGCGTTCATATTCCCGGCTTTCCGACAAGAGGGCGTGGCCGCAGGTGATATGGCCGTTGGGCCAAAGCCCCGCGGCGATTTCGGCCGCGCGCAGCTCGTGCGCGGGGTTGGCATAGGCGTGGAGGAAATGGATGACCAGGCTTTCGCAGCCCTGATCGCGCAAACCCGCGACCGCGCGCGCCACCGCCGCCTCGTGAAGCGGGGTGAGCACCCGGCCGCGCGCATTCATCCGTTCGGGCACCTCGATGCGCAGATCGCGGGGGATGACCGGGGTGAACGTACCCGTCATCCCGTAGGGCCGGGGTCGGGTTCGCCGACCGAGCTCGAGCACATCGCGGAACCCTTCGGTGGTGATCAGGCCGGTCCGCGCAAGCTTGCGTTCCAGGACAGCATTTGTCGTGGTGGTGGTGCCATGAACGATCAGATCGACATTGGCCAAGTCGGCCCCCGCCTGATCGAGCGCGGCCAGAACACCAAACGCCTGATTGTCGAGCGTGGTCGGCACCTTGGCCAATCGCACTGCCCCGCTGGCAGGGTCAAAGATCACCAGGTCGGTGAACGTGCCGCCCACATCCACACCCGCCACCAGCCCCGCCATTCAGACCCCCACATACCGGCGGAAAAGCTCCGCCTGCGCCGTCAGCCCGGCCGCATCAGCTATTTCGGCCACTGTACCGCCGTCGATGAAGGCCAGCCGGTCGGCAACGGACAGGGCGGTATCGACCCTTTGTTCGACCAAAAGCGTTGCCACCCCGGTCGCCTTGAGATCTTTCACCAGATCGCCGATCAGCGCCACCATCGACGGCTGCAACCCTTCGGTCGGCTCGTCCAGAAGCAGCACCTTGGGTTCAAGGCAAAGCGCGCGCGCGATGGCCAGCATCTGCTGCTCGCCGCCCGACAGGGTCCGCGACACCTGCCCAAGCCGTTCGCGCAGGCGCGGGAACAGCCCGAGCACATGGTCGCGGACCCGCGCGTCGCGGCGGCGCGCCAAAAGGCCGATCTCGAGGTTTTCGGCCACGGTCAGGTCGCCGAAAAGCCGCCGCCCCTGCGGCACATATCCGATCCCGGCGCGCGGCACCTCGTGCGCAGCAAGGCTTGATACCGTCGTGCCGTCCAGCAGTATGCGCCCCGCCGTTACCGCCACCTGCCCCATGATCGCGCGCATCAACGTAGTTTTGCCCACCCCGTTGCGGCCCATGACGCACAGCACCTCGCCGGCGCGCAGGTCCAGCGACAGGGCCCGCAGCACCCGCACCTGCCCGTAACCCGCGTCAATGCCCGAAAGCGTCAGCATTCAACCCCCTAGATAGGCGGCTTGCACCACCGGGTTCGCCCGGATGGCCGGGGGCGTTCCGCTTGCCAGGACCCGGCCGAAATTCAGGACCGTGATCCGTTCGGCAAGATCCATCACCACTTCCATATTGTGCTCGATGAGCAGCACCGCGGTTTCCGTTCCCAATCCGGCGACCAGTTGCTTGAACCCGTCGATCTCGGACGCGGCAAGGCCTTGCGTCGGCTCGTCGAGGATCAGAAGCCGCGGGTCCAGCGCCAGGCCCATGGCGATCTCGACCATCCGCTGATGACCATAGGACAGGTTTCCGGCGACCTGCCCGGCGCGGTCAGCCAGCCCGACGCGATCGAGCGCGGCGCGGGTGTCATCGGCGAGGTGCCGGCCGCGCGATCCCCGGCCCTGCACCGCCAGCGCCACATTGTCGAAAACCGTGAGATTGGCGAAAAGCTGGGTGATCTGGAACGTGTAGGCGATGCCCCGGCGCACGCGGGCATGGGCCGGCAGGCGGGTGATATCCTGTCCGGCGAACCGAATGGTCCCGCCCTGGGCCGGCGTTCTCCCCGACAGAAGGCCGACCAGCGTGGTCTTGCCCGCGCCGTTCGGGCCGATCAGCGCATGGATCTCGCCCTCGGCCAGGTCCAGATCGACACCATCGACAGCCGCGAGCCCACCGAAATGGCGCACAAGGCCGCGTGCCTGAAGCAGCGCTACGGAAGCCAAGGCAGCCACCTTTCCCGCACCGTGCCAAGAAGCCCCTTCGGTGCGAAAAGAACCAGCGCCACCAGCGCCACGCCCACGACGAGAAGCGTAGCCTGCGCCACGCTGCCGGCCGTGTCGATCAGATAAAACATCGCCAGAACGCCCAGAAAAGGCCCCGCCACGGCGCCCGCGCCGCCAAGCAGCACCCACAAGAGCGGCAGGATCGAATATTGCACCGACGCCAGGCTGGCGCCGAGATAGCCGAACATCACCGCATAGGCCGCCCCGCCGGCCCCGGCGTAAAGACCCGAAATCGCCAGCGCCCGAAGCTTTACCGAAAAGGGGTTGTAGCCCAGCATCCGGGCGCGCTCCTCATTCTCGCGCATGGCCACCATCACCCGGCCGAACGGGCTTTGGACCAGCCACAGATTCAGGATGAGCGCCAGCGCGAAGAGCGCGAGCGCCGCCGGATAGCGGTAAGCATCGTTGGACAGATCGACGGGGCCGATGGCCCGCGCCGCCTGGCCGAGAACAATTCCCTCGTCGCCCCGCGTCCAGGCGCCGAAATAGAGGATGCTCAGATAACCCGCCTGCGCGAACATCAGTGTGACAATCATGAAGGCCACGCCTGTGGTGCGCAGCGCCAGAAGCCCGACCGCCACGGCCACGGCCCCGCCCGCCACCATCCCCGCAATCATCGCCGGCGCGGCACCCCAACCGCCGAGGCTGACCGCGAGCCCGGTCGCATAAAGACCTGCGGCAAAGAAAAGCGCGTGCCCAAGGCTCAGAAGGCCGGTGTAACCGAAGGCGATATTGTAGCCCATTGCATAGACCGCCAGCACCATGATCCGCGCAAGATTGGCGTGGTGATAGGCGGGCAGGAAAAAATGCCCGGCCAGAAGCGCCCCCAACAGCCCAAGATGGAAGAAAATCGCCCGCCCGGTCATGCCGCGCGTTTCCCGAAAAGCCCGTCGGGGCGGAAGACCAGAACCAGCGCCACCAGCAGCGTGGCGATGATCTTGGCCAGCGTCGGCGCGAAAAAGGTGGAAATCACCCCGTCTGACAGACCAATCAGCAGGGCGGCCACGACCGTGCCGCGCAACGACCCGAGCCCGCCGATGATGACTACGATGAAGGACAAGAGCAGGGGATCGGCGCCCATCAGATAATGCGCCTGGCTGATCGGCACCACCAGCACCGCCGCCACCGCCGCAAGCGCCGCCCCAAGCCCGAAGACCCCGGCATAGACCCGGTCGACATTGATCCCGAAGGCGCGGGCCGTGTCGCGGTCGATCTGGGTTGCCCGCATCACCAGCCCGATCCGGGTTCTCGTCAGCAGCAGCCACACTGCCGCAAGAACGACCATGGCCGCCAGCACAACGCACAGCTTGTAGCCCGAATAGCCGAACCAGGGCAACTGAATGCGGAAACTGAACGGCGCCGCCACCGGCCGGGCGTTTGGTCCGAAAAAGCTGAGCGCCCCCTGTTGCAGGATGTAAAGAATACCGATCGTTGCCACGATCGTCGCCTCGGGCCGGTAGTTCAGCCGCTTGAGAACCAGAATGTCGGCAAGAACCGCGACGAGGCCAACGAAGATCGGACACAGGATCAGCGCCACCGAAAAGGCGAACCATGCCGGCCCGCCAACCCAATGGGTCACGAACCAGGCCGACACCGCGCCCAGCATGAAGAATTCGCCATGCGCGACGTTCACGACCCGCATGATCCCGAAGGTCAGGGACAGGCCGACAGCGGTCAGCGCCAGCACCGCCGCCGTCACCATGCCTTCCATCAGGGCCAAAAGCAGAAAGGGTCCGAAATGCACGCGCTTTCTCCGTTGGACGGGGGCACCTGGCGCCCCCGTCGTTTGCTGAAGGTTCAAAGCGCCTGGGTCGTGTAGTCAACCTCGTCGGGATAAAGCCCGTCCTCGATCGCAGTCTTGTGCACCACGGCCAGCTTGCCGCCGTCGACCTTGGAGATGTTCTGGATGCCGAACGCCTGATGGGTCTTGCCGTTGAAGGTCTTGGCCCCCTGCGGATGATCCTCGCCCTCGGCAAAGTCGGTCATCGCCTCGACCGCCTCGATGAACTTGGCACGATCGTCGGGTCCCTTGTAGCCCGACGCCTCCATTCCGGCCTTGATGACCGACAACGTCTCCCAGGCCGAAAACATATGCGCGTAGGTTGCGACGTCTGTCGGGTCGGTCGTCGACGCGCCGTTGTCGTCGACCCCGACCGCAGCGCGATAGGCCACCTCGGCCGCCGACGCATCGGGTTGCTTGTAGCGTGCATGGCCTTCCCAGAAGTGCGAGCCGTTCAGAAACTCGAGCCCCGGCGTGGCAAAGTCGACCGCTTCCAGACTGTCGATGAAACCGAAAAGTTGCGGATGATCGCCAGAGCCGTAGAATTCGCCCAGTTCCTTGACGAAGGTCAGAACCGCGGGGCCGACCATGACGTGATACAGCACCTCGGTTTCCGCCGGGATCTGCGGGAAGTAGCGGGTGAACGAGCTTTCGGTCGGTGGAATGGCGATCTGGGCGATCACCTCGCCGCCCTGCGCCTTGATCGCAGCGGTGAAATTGTCGCGGTGGTCATAGCCGAAGGCGAAATCGGGAAAGATCATCGTGACCTTCTTGCCAAGGGTCGAGGCGACCCAGGGCGCCATCGCCTGCACCTGGCTTTTCACATCGGTGATGCCGGGTTGCATGGTCCAGCGATTCAGCATGCCCGAGGCGACATGGTGCCCCTCGGAACAGACCAGATAGGGAACCTTGAGTTCCGCTGCGCGGGGCGCTGTGCCGATCACCACATGGCTGAAAAGCGTGCCAAAGATCAGATCGCATTTCGCATCCGTCGCCAGCTTGCCAAAGACCTCGGCCCCACGCGCGGGATCGGTTCCGTCATCTTCGAACTGGATTTCCACGGGGCGGCCGTTGATGCCCCCGGCATCGTTGATCCGCTTGAGCGCGGCCGTGGCGGTGCGTTCGTACCAGCGACCGTACGAGGCACCGATCCCGGTCCGGTGCAACTGGAAGCCGAGCTTGATGGGTGCGGCATTTTGCGCATAGGCAAAGCGCGGCGCGAGGCCCGTTGCCGCGAGTGTTCCACCGGCGGCCAGCCCGGTAAGCACCGCCCGTCGAGAGGGCGTCGTTGCGATGAGCTTAGCTGTCATTTCCGTCTCCTCTGTTGCTGCGGGCACTGCTTGTTTTCGGCGCGCCCTTCCGTCTTTCACATGCGTGCAAACAAATTACCCTTCAATATCAACCTATTGCGGGGGCTGCCAATAACCACAGCCCAAAGACAGTGTAAAGGACCATCAGTGCAGTCAGTGGCAGTTCCGCCAGGACCGTCAGACGCAATCCCTCGCGGCGGGCGATCGCCTGGGCCAGCAGCACGGCACCGACATGTGCGGCGAGGATGAGAAGGCACTGGCAAATCCAGATTGCCCAGACCGGCCCCGTCCGGGTCAGAAATCCAAAGGCGACCCAATTTTCGCCAAGGCCGAGATAATCGGCGCCGCGCTCGAGCGGATCCGAAAGGGCGGCGATCAGATACTGGCCCAGCGTCAGGAGCGCAGTCAGATAGTGGGCGATGTGAAAGGCCGCGGCGATCATCAGAAGGGCGAGCGTCCAGGGCCCGACCAGGCCGCGAAAGCGCGCGCCCGCGCCGCCCAGGGCCAGCGCCACCCGCAAGGCACCCAGAACCACCGCGGCCATCAGCCCCCAGAGCGCCAGAAGACCCACCGTGTTGACCCCCTGCACCGCCGAGCGGCCCGGATAGTCGAGCGGGTTGAGCCCGATCGCAGCCACCCAGCGGAAGGTTTCGTGCAGCCCGTCGAAACTGACCGACGCCAGCATGAGAAGGACAAAGGCAAGGGCCGAGGTCGACAAGGGCGCCATCCGCAGGATCTGGGCACCGGGCAGCCCCGCCATGGCCCATCTGCCCGCCCTGTCATCGGCAGGCATGCGCCAGAGGGGTGCGATACGGGCGACATTGGTCATGAACACGGTCAGAAATTCCCCCTGCCCCAGCCAGGTTTCACCCTCGAGCGTGGCAAGCACCAGGATGGCCAGGTAATAGGCGGTTACAATCCAAGCGAGTTGCCGCGGATCGGCCGGGGCGAGCGAGACGATCTCGAACCACGCAAAGGCGAAAAGCCCGGCCACCGCCGGCCACTGCCCGAGACGCCCGAGACCCACCCCGCCGCGCAGGCCGAAAGCCGCGCGCAGAGCGCGGACCGGGCCGACCCAGGGGTTGAGATTCAGCCAGAGATCGCCCGCCAGGGCTTGGAGGATCACCATCCCGAGCCAGAGCGCGCACCAGATCCAGAGTGTCAACAGATTTTCCATCGGGTCGGTCGGCCCGGCGAACCCGACATAGATCAACGCGGTGTGGACACCAGCCGAGATCCAGCTAGGCCAGACCGGTACTGACGGCAGGCGACAAACCGTTCGCGCCGCGAAGGCCGGGCCGCGGGCAACTAGACCGGCCAGAAGTGCTGTGGCGGTCACCGCCGCCCCCGCCCCCCAGATGAAGGCGCCGGTCGGCAGGGTCAACATCACCGCCTGCCCCGAGGCATGGGCCATGGCCTGTTCCGGCATCACTGCGGGCAGCCCCACAAGGGCCAGAGCGTGGCGGCGGCGGCGGAGGTTCATCGCAACCCGTCCTCGCCCTTGACCTGATGGGCTTCGAGCCCGCCCATCCGGCTGTGGACGCGCCCGCCCCTGGCCATGGCAAGAGCGAACAGGATTTCGTCTGCCCGTGGCCCATCGGGCATCGAAACCGTGATCGCATCGAAATGGCTGCGCACATAGGCGGCGTTGACATGGCCCAGGGGAATGTCGAGTGTCGCACCCATCGCCCCCACCTTCATCGCCGAGGGGACGATGGCGCGGCTTTCGCCAAGAAGTTCACGCATGGCGTAGCCGCCGGGGACATGCCAGAGCGCGCCATGTTCCGTCTCGCCGGCGGCGCCGACGATGGCGCCCTTGCCGTAGCCGTCGATCCCGTCGCGCCCGCCAAGCGCCGCGATCAGCCGCCGCGACATCATCAGCCCGAGGGGCTTCAGATCCTCCATGGCCGCTTGCAGGTCGGGTTCGTGGCGGCCGGCAAAGGGGTTTGTGACAAGCGCGAGGATCGCGGCCCGTTGCCGGGGCATCGCGGCCTGAACGCCGCCATCGTGGTGGATTTCCTCGGTCAGGATGGAAAGCTTGTGTAGTCGGAAGTCAGCCAAGGCAGGGTTCCTTTGGGTTGGCGAGGGCAGGAGTTTCGCCCCCTGAGGGGGCGATCGGCCGGGGGCTCTGCCCCCGGACCCCCGGGATATTTTCAAAAGGAGAAGGCAGGCCCGGTGGGATCAGAGCGACCGCACCCTGCAGAAAAAGCGCGGCGCTGTCGATGAGACCGCGCGCGATGGCGGTGCGGGCGGCAAAGGCGCCCCCGGCAAGGGCGCGGGCGATGTCGACAGGGGCGAGAGGGGCGACAGCGGTGGTGACCGGGATGGGGCCAAGGTCGCTGTCGGCCTTGATATCGTGCGCCGGGCGGCGGGCAATGGCGCGATGGCCGGGCAGATCGACCGCATTTGCCACCATCGTGGCGGCGGCGTCAGCCATAGCGGCGGTTGGGGCAAGGAGCGTCGCCGCGTCGGCGATGCCAAGCGAGAAGGAGCGGCCGCGCCAGCCGGAGGTGGCAATGCCACGCGCGCCGTCACGGTGCCGGACGGTGATCCGGTCGGGCATGCCGGCGCGGATTGCGATCGCAGCGGTGAGGCTTTGGCCCGGCGTGAGATAGACCGCGATGTCGCCGCCGTTGTTGACATAGGCCTTGCGCAGACCGGGGCCCGCGAGATGGGCGAGGATGTCATCGGCAACCGCGCCGGCGACGGCGGCCATGGGCGTGATGAACTCCGGGCGGAACGGCGCGACCGCGGCCCCCATTGCCCGGGCCACGGGGCCCTTGAGCGCTAGCGGCTCGGGCGAGCGGAGCGCGGGAAGTTCGGCAACCAGTTCGTCGAGCAGTCCGGCGAAGCGGGTGACCGCGCGGCCATAGGCGGCGTGCACCGCATCGGGGCTGCCCCAGGCCTCGGCGATCAGGTCCATGGGCCCGTGATGGAGATGAAGGCGGCCGTCAGGCAATATCCGGGCAGCCGCGGTCATGGTCCCGCACCTGGCCAGCGGTGGAGCCTGCCGGAGGTCGCAAATTCTCCCCCCGTTTGCGCGATGTCGTCGAGTGAGCGGATGGCGCCTTCGTGCCCCCCAAGCGCCACATAGGCGGCGCGCGGCAGGGTGAATTCGAGGGGAGCGACAAGTGCGGGCGTGGGCACATAGCCGAACGCGCCGGGCGGCAGGCGCGTGACGTCGACCATGAAGGTAATGCCGCCACCGGGCCAGACGTAGCAGGGCGCACCCCCAGAGGTGAGATGCGTCTCGCGGTCCTGAACCGATCGGGTAAGCCGGACCGGATTTTTGGTGACGCCCGCGCGCAGGCTGCCGCCGGCGCCACCCATGAAGAGCACGGTGCACAGCGATTGTTCGCAGTTTTCGGAAATCAGGGAAACCGTAGCGAGCAGTTCCGCTGGAAGGTCGCGGGGTTGCGGAGCGAGCGTATCGTCAAGAACGTAATAGGCATGCTGATCGCCTGTCGTCGAGACCATCAAAAGCGTAAGGCCGGGGCGTGCGCCCTTCTTGGAGTTCCAGGGCCCAAGGATTTCCAGCGGATCGGTCAGCCGCGTACCGCCCCAGCCCTGCCCCGGTTCGGAAACCCGGAAATAACGCCCCGGTGTAGAACGGTGGCCCTTGATCCTGATCCCGGTTTCCTCCCATCCCAACACCTTGCCGGCCTGATGTTCGGACACGACACCGGTGATATGATCGTCGACCACGACCACCTCGTCGACGAGGCCGGTCCACTGTGCTGCAAACATGCCGATGGTGGCAGAGCCGCAGCCGACACGCATGCGTTCCTCGGTCTTGCCATCGACGATCGGGGCGCGGCCGGCCTGCACGACGACGGCCGACCCCTGATCGACAGACAGTTCCACCGGCGCGCCGTTGCACAGGGCAAGCAGCGTCGCGCAGGTCACGCGGCCCTCGGCCTTGGACCCGCCGGTCAGGTGGTGAACTCCCCCGAGGCTGAGCATCTGGCTGCCGTATTCGGCTGTGGTGACATGGCCGACCGCCTCGCCGCCTGCCCGCACGATGGCACCTTCCGGCCCGAGAAACCGGTCGGTGTCGATCTTCACCTTGACCCCGCAGTAGGAAAATATCGCCTCGGTCACGACGGTGACCATGTCGGCGCCTTCGACCACCGACGACACGATAAAGGGGGCGGGCTTGTAATCGGGATAGGTGGTGCCCGCGCCGATGCCCGTGACAAAGGCATCGATGGGCCGGATCATCTCGCCATCCCAGTCGGGCTGCGCGAAGGGCACGAGCTGCCCGCCCTGTTCCAGTGTGCGGCTGAGGATTGTCACCGGATCGCAGCGCACGATCCTGCCGTGGTCGTTTGCATAGCGGTCGCAGGCGCCCGTCTGGCCGGGGGCGATGTAGCACATCACCGGGCACGCATCGCAGCGGATCTTTTCGGGGTCTTGTACCATCATCCCCTCCCTTCACGGATCGCGGCCAAAAGCCGGTGCGGCAATACCGGCACCCGGTTCAGCGAAACCCCGGTCGCATGGCGGATCGCATTCAGAATGGCCGGCGCGGTCGGGATCAGGACATGTTCGCCAAGGCCCTTGGCGCCGAACGGCCCTTCGGGGTGCGGCACCTCGATCAGGATGCTGTCGATGGGTGGCACGTCGCCGATGGTCGGGATCAGATAGTCATGCAGGTTTTCGGTGCGGCCGGGCGAATATTCCTCCATCAGCGCCATGCCGATACCTTGGGCGATTCCGCCCTCGATCTGACCCTCGGCCAGCATCGGGTTGATCGCCCGGCCGACATCGTGCGCGGCCGTGATCCGCAGCAGACGGACGGTGCCAAGCGCCCTGTCGACCGCCAGTTCCACCATCTGCGCCCCGTAGCCATAGACCGCATATGGGTTGCCCTGCCCATTCGCATCAAGGGGGCTGGTCGGCGGGTCATAGGTTTCTTCGGCTGACAGGACATAGCCCCATTCATCGTTAGGAAGATGGCTCAGATCGACCGCACCGGCGCCCGACAGGATGACAGTGCCGGCGAGCGTCAAGGTGGCCCCCTGGCCCCAGTTTCCGAGCCTGAGAATCGCGGAGCGGAGCGCGCGGCCGGCGGCCTCGGCGGCGCGACCGCTCACATAGGTCTGACGCGAGGCTGAGGTTTTCCCCGCGTCGGGTGTCAGGAACGTGTCGGGGCCGATCAGATCGAAAGCCGCCAGTGGCAACCCCAGTGCCTCGGCGCAGATCTGCGCGATAACGGTATTCGACCCCTGGCCGATGTCGGTCGCACCCTGATGGAGCACCACCCGGCCCTGCGCTGTCAGCCCGACCCGAATGGTCGACGGGTTTGGCAGCGACGTATTTCCGCAGCCATACCAGCAAGCGGCCACCCCCACCCCGCGCCGCAGATCGCCGCCGGCGGCGTTGGCCGCCGCGGCTTCGGCCAGGGCACGCGCCCAAGGGGCCCGCAACGCGTCAAGGCATTGCCAGATGCCGGCCCCGGACAAGACCTGCCCGGTCGCTGTCCTGTCGCCATCGCTCAAGGCGTTACGCAGGCGAAACTCCAGCCGGTCGAAGCCCGCAGCGTCGGCCAGCCGGTCATAGAGCGTTTCCTGTGCGATCGCGGCCTGCGGCACACCAAAGCCACGAAAGGCGCCGGAAACCGGCCCGTTGGTATGAATGGCCCGCGCCCGCGCGGTGACATGGGGCGTGCGATAGGGGCCGGTGGCGTGAACCGGCACACGGTTCGCCACGGTCGGTCCCCAGCTTGCATAGGCGCCGGTGTCGAACGTGCCGTCGAACTCCATGGCGGTAATTTGGCCGCCCGCATCGCAGCCTATGCGCACCTTCAGATGCCCCGGATGGCGCTTGGTAGTCGAGGCCATGGATTCGGCCCGGCCATAAATCATGCGCGACGGGCGCCCGGTTTTCAGCGTCACCAGCCCGATCAGCGGTTGCAACGAGACGTCGAGCTTCGACCCGAACCCGCCGCCCACTGCCGACGGGATGATCCGCACGCGGTCGGGCGGCAGGCCCAGCACGGCCGCTGTATCGTCGCGGTCCATGACCGGGGCCTGGGTGCAGGCCCGGATGACGAGAACATCGCCCTCCATCCAGGCGGCGCCGGCCTCTGGTTCGATATAGGCATGTTCGACGACAGCGGTGTCGATCGTGTCTTCGGCCAGATGGGCCGAGACCGCCAGCGCCGCCGCTGCGTCACCACACCGCACGAACCCCTCGGTCAGAAGGTTGCCGGGCCGGGTGGCATGGATCGGCGCGCCGATGACCGCCTGCCCCGGATCGAGAAGCGGGGCGACCGGCTCCCACATCACCGGGAAATCATCCGGCAGGGGCACCGGGCCATCATCCTCGAAGGCCACCAACGCCACCGCCTCACCTCGAAAGCGCGCCTGATCTTCGGCCAGCGCCGGCTGATCGGCGAAGGCAGGGATCACACCAAATGCGTTGCGCCCGGGAATGTCGGCGGCCGTAAAGACCGCTGCCACACCCGGCCGCGCCGCCGCCCAGCCCGCCAGATCGCCGAACTGGAACCGCGCCGCCGGGTGCGGCGAGCGGATGGCGCGGACCACAAGTCCGTCCCTGTGCCAAAGATCGGCGCCGAACCGGTCAGAGCCCGCGACCTTCGCCGCACCGTCCAGCCGCTCGATCCGGTCGCCCACCCCGCCTTGGGTGACCGGCGTCGCCTCGCGCCAGGCGTCGCAGACCGCCGCGATGATCTTGCGATAGCCGGTGCAACGGCAGAGAACCCCGCCGAGGGCGGCTTCCGCCTCGGCCTCGGACGGCCGAGGCTCATGGGCCAAAAGCGCCGCGGCCGCCATCAGCATTCCGGGCGTGCAGATCCCGCATTGCGCCGCACCGTGGCGCAGAAAGGCGGCCTGAAGCCGCGTCATTCCGGCGCCTGCCAACCCCTCGACCGTGTCAACCCGCCGGCCCGCGACCTGGGCGAGCGGGGTCAGGCACGCACAGACCGGGCGCCCGTCAACCAGCACCGTACAGGCGCCGCAATCGCCCGCGTCACAGCCGACCTTGGTTCCGGTCAGCCCCAGATCCTCACGCAGAACCTCGCTCAGCCGCCGCCCCGGCGCACCCGTCGACGAGGTTTCCAGTCCGTTGAGGACAAAGCCGGTCATGCGCCGCCCCCGGTCAGGGCCGCGACCGACCGGCGCACCATCGTCGCCGCCGCCGCGCGCCGGTAGCCGGCCGAGCCGCGGACATCGTCAAGGGGGTCGAGCGCGGACGCGACCATCGCATCGTCGATCCTGCCCGCGGCTTCGGCCCAGGTGGCGCCCACCAAGGCCGTCTCGACCGCCGGCAGGCGCCGCGCCACGCCGCTGCACGCCCCGACGGCGACAGCCGCATCGGCCACCCGGCCCTCGCGTTCCACCAGCCGAACGGCCACCGACACGATCGAGATCACCAGATATCTGCGGGCCCCGAGCTTGGCGAACATGGACCGCCCAGCCAACGCGACCGCCGGGATCATGACCGCAGTCAGCATCTCGCCGGGCCGGAGTGTGGTCTGTCGTGGCCCAGTAATGAAATCGGCCAGGGCCAGCGTTCGCTGGTCGCCGGCAGAGGTCAGCTCGACCGCGGCATCGAGCGCCAGAAGCGGCGGCACCCCGTCGGCCGCGGGCGAAGCATTGCACAGATTGCCGCCGATGGTTCCCGCATTCTGGATCTGCCGGCCGCCGACGTCGACCGCCGCCTGTTGCAGCGCCGCCAGTGCCGGCGGAAGATCGGCAGCCGCGATCTCGGCCCAGGTCGCGCAAGCGCCGATCCTGAGCCCCGCCGGACGCGACGCGATACTGCGCAATTCCGGAACCGCCGTCAGATCGAGGACCGGTCCGGTCAGGCCGCGCCCGGCCATGGCCGGATAAAGATCGGTCCCGCCTGCCAGGATCACCCGCTTGCCGCGGTCAAGAATGGCCAGCGCCGAAATCAGGTCGTCCGGGCGGGAATAGTCCACTGATCTATCCATCCGATCCAGTCCCTCCGCGCCAGATAGATCGTATGTATACAAATTAGTTTGCGCCCCCTGCCTGGGTCTGTCAACGATCTTGGTGCCTTGCCCGCACGCTTGCGCAAACTGCGGCCCGACGCTATGGCTTTGTGCGTGAGCACCATCGAAAAACCCTATGTCCTCGATGACCAGATCGGTTTCGTGCTGCGCCGCGTTACCCAGCGTCATCTTTCGATCTTTTCCGGCCTGATTCCCGACCTGACAACCACCCAGTTTGCCACGCTGGCCAAGCTGGCCGAACTTGGCCCGCTGTCGCAGAATCACCTCGGCCGGGTCACGGCGATGGATGCGGCGACGATCAAGGGCGTTGTCGACCGGCTTCGCAAGCAAGGGCTGGTTGAAAGCGCCGGCGACCCGGCTGACAAGCGCCGCCTGACCGTGGCACTCAGCCCGGCTGGCAAGGCGCTATTCACCGACCGCGTGCGGGCAGCGGCCGAGGCGACAGAGCGCACCACCGCCCCCCTCACCCGCGACGAAACCGAACGGCTGATGACGCTGCTGCTGAAGCTGACCTGAGGCGAGCAACGGATTCCGGGTGACTGCGCCCCCGGTCCCGGCCTAAGATTTCCCGAACCGGGGATGGACTTTCGACAAACCGCGCCAATATTTGTGAACACGATTAACATGGGGGAGGGCCAGATGGCCGATTTCGACGCTCAGATTTTGGAAAGCCAGAAGCAGGTTTCCGCCACGCAGGCGAAAATATCCCAACTGACCGGCCGGATCGAGGCGGCGCGGGTCGGGATCAAGACTGGCCAGGGCGCGACCATCGACATCGAGAATGCCACCCTTGCCGATGTGAACAAGCATGCCGAGGTGATGAACGCCAATATCGCCGAGCTGATCATGGGGCTTGATGATGTGACGGCGGGTTTTTCCAAGGATTTCGACGAGATGCGGTCGAAAACCGGATGGGAAAGCTTCGTCGGCGTGTTTTCCAGCGCCAAATCGGAATCGATGCGCCAGGAACGTCTGCGCACGGCGAGTGTTGACGACAAGTTACAAGACCTGATCTCGAAGTCGGACACGATCGTCAAGTTGCTGGAAAACCAGCTTGCCGTCTTGAACGAGCACAAGGCGCGGGTCGAGGCGAACCTGACCGAAACCCTGTCGGAGCGCGAAACCACGGTGGCCGACCTCGAAGGCCTGCGGGCCCAGATCCTGGCCACGGACCCGACGCTGATCGACCTGGAAAACAGGATCTCGGTCGAACAGGACGCCGCCGCCCGCACCAAGCTGGAAAGCGCACTGGCCGAGGCCAACAAGACCTACAACGCAATGGTGCAGGACGAACAGGTCAAGCTGGCCAAGTCGCAGACGCTGGAACGTTATATCGAGACCGGCAAGACCTGGGTCGACAGCCTGCAAAACCAGGCCGCAACGCAGATGGTGCTGATCAACAAGCTGCAAACCGACACCAAGCAGCGCGTGGTGCTGTACGACGCGTTGACCAAATCGCTGAAGACCGCGCAGCAGCAGGACGTGGCCCACCGGATCAGCGAAATCGGCGTGCAAACAGATCAAGAGGCGCAGGCGGCGATGGCCGCCATCGGCACCGCAACCAACGACCGGATGGCCGACATGCTGGAACAGCACGGCGACCAGATGGTATTCGCGCGCAAGGTTCTGGAACAGAAGGCCAAGGCCGACGAACGCTTCGCCCGACGGTTTCAGGCGATTGTCGAAAAGCACGACAAGAACCTTTACGGTGGTTAAGTGCCCGAGCTTGACCTGACCACCGACCACAGGGCGCTGGACGATGCCATCGCCGCCCGGCTTTACTTCGCCAGGTTCGACGCGATCACCCGGATGATGGCGGGCGTCGCGTCCGAGATGGCGGCCGAGGGGGGGCTCAGCACCCTCGAGGCCGATCTGCTGGGCGGCTATGCGCGGGCGATCGCGGCGAGCTTCCGCGCTCTCGCTCTCAAATATCTGATCGCCGGGAGGCTGTCGGGTGGCGCCCAGAAACATCTGACCATCGACTTTCACGAAAGCGGCTTTCCGGTCTTTCAGGAAATCGTGACACTGGCGAACGATGCAGCCCAGGCGGCCGCACGGCTAAGGGATCTGCCCGAGGCGGCGGCGCTGAAGGACGAGATGATCCGGGTGATAGTCGGCGAACGGCGCACCCCGGTCGATCTGCAATATGCCCTGTCGCAACGGTTCTATTATGAAGAGCTGATGCAGGGTGAGGTTTTTTTCGCGCAGATGCACCCCAAGGCCCAGTGGCTGGCCGACCTGCCCGACGGGCGGCGGCGGTTCCTGCTGCATTGGGGCATCTATGACAGCCAGATCAACGTCCCGGTCGTCTATCTGATGGAGGTCGAGGATTCGGGCCGCAAGGCCCTGCCGCGCGACGAGGCGCGCTGGCCGGCCGCGCAGGCCCATCTGATCGCCCAGTCGGTCGACGCGCTGAAGCTGCTGACCATCGCCAAGGGGTTCGACACGGATTTCGCTGATCTCCACCCCAAGCGGCTGCGGCGCATCTATCTCGGCCCGATGTATTCGAACGCCTACACCTTGCAGACCGGGCCGATCCGCGAGGTTCTGGCCGAAGCGAATGGCACAGATGACGACTGGGCCCTGGCCTGGACAGTAGAGGAACTGGAAAGCGCGCGGGTCGAGGTCGAAAAGGGTTGGTTCTCGGCTGTTGACCGCGAGGTATTCCGGCTCGATCCCTTTGCCGGACGCGGAGCGGAAACCGGGGCAACGCGGGTGACGCGCAGCCTGATCCTGCCCGAACGCCCCTATCAGGTGCTGGCCGAGAAGGATCCGGCCGGGTTTCGGGCGGTCAGGAAATATGTCGTCAACCGCGCCGGGCGGGTAACCGTCCAGGGCTGACAGGGCCGGACTTTCAACAGATCGAGGGACATGCATGTCTGCGCCGCGCGACGAGATGGAACTGAAGGAAGACGCGGTCCGTGCCCAATATGCGGCGGCGGCGGCCCTTCTGGCCGGGCTTGACCATGCCCCGCGGCTTGCCAGGGCGATGGCGCCCGACGCCGAGCCGGAACGCTCGCCCGGGCTGGGAATGCGCCCGCGGTTCCGCAGCACCACGCCCGGTCTTGTCACCCGCGCGCCGGCGCGCACCGAAGGCGTGCGCCTGATCGATCGGATCGAGGCGGTGGGCGGCGACGATCCGATCATGGCGCCCGTCGAGGCGGCGGTACTTCAGGCCCTGCGGCGGGCGCTGGCCATTGCGCTGGCCATGGGCGAGGCCTTTTCAGGCCAGACCGGCCTTGGCGAACTGAAGAAGGCCAATCTGGAAGGCCGCCTGCCGGCCGCCCGCGGCGCGGAATTTTCCGAACTGCTGGCGGCCGAGGCGCTGGCGGTTCTGTCGGTCTTCGCCAATGCCACCGCCTTTCTTCTGGCCGCTCAGGCCGGGCCGCAACCGGTCGAGATCGGCGCGGTCGAAGAAGTGCTGACCGACAATGCCAACCTCGCACTCCACGGCGCCCTGTGGGAGTTGGATCAGGAGATCGCCCTTTTCGCCACCGATGACGAAAGGCTGGTGGCGACGGTGCTGGCCTATGCCGAACAGTTGATGGCCAAGGTCCGCGCCCGCGCCGCCACCGCCCCGCGGCTCGAGGCCTTTACCGCCGCCAACTTCCGCGTCGAGGCCGACGATTTCCCGATCGCCGGGTTCGAGCCGGCGCGCAAGGCCCGCGGGACCGCGCTGGTCATGGCCTTCAAGAAGCCCGAAGAGGTGATCGGCAACCATATCGCCAAATATCAGGCGATGCGGCTGGCCAAGATGCTCATGGCCTACGATTTCCAGCGCAAGCTGAACCCCTTCGCCGAACTGGGCGGCTTCATCTTTACCTTCATGGGCGATGGCAAGCCCGGCACAGGCAAGACGACGTTGATCCAGATGATGGCCGGGCTGATCGACGGCTATGCGCGGGCGGCGGGCTACCCCTTCCGCTACCAGAACCTCAGCATCGACAGCGTCGACAGCTATCAGGGCAAGTCGGGGCAGAACACCAAGGCGTTCATCGCCAGCGTGATGGACCCGACCGTCATCGGATTCGGCACCATCGACGATATCGACCAGGTTGCCGGCAAGCGCGGCGAGCGCGGCAGTTCGGCCGGCCAGCAGGAAATCACTGCTGTCCTGATGGAGGCCTTTGCCGGGGCCAACACCGTGGTGCGGGGCAACGCGACCTTCGGCATGTTCTCGAACTATCCCGAAATGGTCGACGATGCGCTGCGCCAGCGGGCGGGGGCGCGGTTCCTCGTCGACGGGCCGCAGTCCGAGGACGATTACATCGACATCCTGGCCCTGCTCTTGGGCAAGAACCACGCGATCCCGGTTGGCGATCATGACCTTTATGCCGGGCAGGAAATCCGCAAGGCGGTCGCGGCCAGCTTTGAGCGGCACGCCCGCCCGCAAGAGGCGGGCCTGAAGGCGGTGTGGGACAATGTGGCGGCCAGGGTCGGCCCATTGGACACGCTGACCAGGCTGGGCCAGTATCTGAAGGCCATTCAGGAGGCAGACGACCGTTTCACCGGCCGCGCGATCAAGAACATCACCGATGCAGTCAAGGTGCGGGCGATGGATTTCGAACTGCCCGACGAATGGATGGAAAAGCCCGATCTGTTCCTCTTCAAGGATTACGACACCAAGAAGGCGATGATCGAGGGCCTGCGCCAGCCGATCACCACCGACATGGTGGTGCAGGAAATCAACCGCTACGCGGATTCGGAATTCCGCTATGCCGACAAGTCGGATGAAGTGGCGATCGAGGCGGCGGTACGCGACATGCGGCGGATGGAAGAGGCGAAGCGGCGGTATCTGGAGGGGAAGGGGTGATTATCTGGCTCTTTGGCAGCATTGTGATCAATATGTTCTTGATTGCATTTCTGGCGCATGCGCTCGGCTTTCTTCAAGCTCTGGTTAGCCGTTTTGTGCTACGAGTCTCGTGGATTGCGGACCTTTTCGGAATTCTCCTCGGCTGCATTGGTGCGTGGAAATTGGCGTCTTGGTATTATGCGCCACCAGCAGACTTCGACTCCACCTCCCGAGCATTCTATTCGCTGTTTGAGGGGATATTTGTATGGGGCTGGATCCTGTTTGGTTCCACGATCCAGATAATGAGCATCGCCTATTGGAGGAAAATTCTTGGAGTTGAGTCTAAGTGAAACGCCTCATCTCCAAAGGCCTGATGTTCGGCAACCTGATCGAGGTCTCCAGCCCGGCGCTGGTCGACCGCTACAACCGGGCGCTGAAGCAGCTGACCGGGAAGCAGACCAAACTCACCGATTTCCACATCGACCTGTCGGGCTACTCGCCCGAGGTAGGGGACGAGTTGGGCGACATGCTCTATCTCAACCCCAAGGGCTGCAACCGGCAGTTCATCCTGCTGACCACCGAACAGAGGGCCGCCCCGCTGCTGAACGCCGATTTCTCGACCTCGTGGGGTATTCTCACCCGCTTCATCGCCGCCAACGAGGCGCAGCTTTTCGCGCTGACCGCGCGCGATGCGGTGGCGGGCGAACTGGAAAACACGGTTTTCGAAATCACGACGCCGGCCCAGCTTTTCGACCTGCGGCGTGTCACGGTGGTGGCCGACACCACCGCCCAGACGATCTCCGGCGCCGAACGGCTGGGCGGCCTGATCGAGACATTCCGCACCCGGGACGACGCCTGGTATGATGACGCGCTGATCGCCGAAATGATCGGGCTGGCCAAGACCACGGGCGATATCACCCGCACGCCGGTCAGGCTGCAAAACACCACCTTCGATCAGGGCAATTTCTGGACCTCACATTTCGGCGGGATCTACATCTTCCGCAACGCGGAACACCCGGCCGCGATCTCGGTCGGGCCAAGCGAGGCCCTGGGGCCGCTGCCGATCAAGTATGTCTTCGACCTGGCCGACCGCAACCAGATCGCCAAGTTTCTCGAATTCAACGATCTGGCGGAACCGATCGTGCGGGCGCGCGGGGCGGACGCGGCGGCGATCCTGCGCCAGAAGATGGATTTCATCCTGGTCGATCTGGCCGCCAGGCTGGGGCTCGACGCCGGTGCCGGATCGCGGCGCGAACTGCGCATGATCGCCAACACCCTGGGTGGCAGGCTGCCGGCCGAGTTTCAGGGCCTGGCCGCCATGCTGCGCTGGGTCGAGACCGGCGGCGCCTGGCCGCGCATCACGTCAGAGCACCCGTCCTATTTCTACACGCTGCGCGCCAAGGCCGGGCCCGACCGCGATCTGGTGAACATGCTTCTGTCCGAACTGTCGCCTCTGGACGTGCGCCAGCTCTTCATCTGCCACAAGGAGCTGTTCTACCGGCTCTATGCCACCTGGTCGGATGCCAAGCAGGCCTATGTCGCCGATTTTCTCGCCCGTGAATATCAGATGGACAAGGTCGGCACGCGCGAGGCACTCTTTGGCCCGGAACCCGACATGAGCGCGCCCGCCGCACCGCCGGCCCGCGATCTTGTCGCAGAGGTCGGCCCCTGGGGTGCGGTCAAGCCCGCCGGCCCCTGGGGCGGAATGAAGGGAGAGCGAAAATGATCGCCCTGATCCGTCTTGCCGCCATCGGTCTTGTCGGCCTGTCGATCCTGTATCTGATGGTTGCGGCCTATTCCCGGTCGGTGCGGCGCGAAAAGCTGGAAAAGCACTGGGATGCGGCCCCGCCCGAGGGCCAGGGCGAGGCCGAGCGCACCGCCTACATCGAGGAAGGGATGCGCGCTTATGAACATGGGTTGCGCAAAAAGCTGATCTGGCTTGTATTCATCATTCCGATGATCATCTTTGCGGTGATCGTGTACCTGGTGAACCATCAATAGGAGCGGCCAATGTCTGCCACGATGATCTGGGCACTGATCCTTCTCGCCATCCTGGTCGTGGGGCTGGTGCTGCATTTCCGCTACCCTCAGGGCAGCCGCGGGCGCCGCAATCTGCGCTGGTCCCTCTGGGCGCTGGTCGTTCTGATCGTCGGCGCGTTTCTCGACTATACGCTTCCGCACCACGACATCGTCCGCATCACCGATACCTACAACCGGGTGACGACGATCGGCTGGGAAAATTCCTGGGCCTATTCCGCGCCCGACACCGGCACCGCAGAAAGCAAGGACACGCGCGACATCCGCTTCATCAACGCGGTCTATCCCGACGACAAGGTGGTGGTCTACCGCAACGAGGATACCGGCTGGGTATGGCCGCCCTATTTCAAATACGACAGTTCCAACCTTCAGGCCGAGGCGTCGAACTTCAAATCGACCAAGGAGGCGCCAAAATGGGTGTCGGTCACCTATTACGGCTGGCGGATGCCGTTCCTTTCGATCTACCCCAACGCGGTGCGGGCGAAAGAGGTGACGGGGCCCGATGTCACGATCATCCCTTGGGTGAACTTCATTGTCCTGACGCTTCTGCTGCTGGGCTTCCTGATGCTGCGCCGGATGTGGCTTCAGTTCCGCGAACGCATGGTCGATCCCGTGCTGAACGATGTGGGCGATACGTTCGAACATCTCGATGCCCAGGCCGAAGCGGCCAGGGCCGGGGCGCGCGGCGTCGGCGGGCGTATCGGTGCATGGCTCGGCACCTGGCGCAGCAAGCCCCGTCCGTGAACCGGATCGACCTGGTCATTTTCGACTGCGACGGGGTTCTGATCGACAGCGAGATCATCAGCGCCCGGATGCTTGTGCATGAACTCGGGGCGCTTGGTGTCTCGATCAACCTCGACTATGTGGCGCGTCACTTTCTGGGCCGCAGCTATCCCACGGTGATGAAGCTGATCCGCGCCGATTTCGGGGTGAACCTGCCGCTTGATTTCGAGGAACAGTATCGGCGCAAGCTTCTGAACGCGTTCGAAGCCGGCCTGACCGTGATGCCGGGCGTCCATGCGATGCTGGCCGGGCTGGCCACGCCCTGGTGCGTTGCCACCTCGTCAAGCCCCGGCCGGGCAGCGCGGTCCTTGCAGATTGCCGGGCTCGACGGGCTGGTCGGCGGGCGGCTCTTTACCGCCGCCGATGTGAAGAACGGCAAGCCTGCGCCCGATCTCTTCCTCTATGCCGCCGCGCAGTCCGGCGCCAACCCCGCGCATTGCCTGGTGATCGAGGACAGCCTGAACGGCATTCGCGCCGCGCGTACCGCCGGAATGACCGTCTGGCGCTTCACCGGCGGAAGCCATCTGGCCGGACGCGATCTCGCGGAACCAGACGACGCCCCGTCGCACCGACAATTTGCATCCTTCGCTGAATTCTTCCAGATTGCGCCCGCCCTTGCACGTCCTGGCAGGAGAAGCGGATGAGCGGCCCCGACCAAGACACACCCAGCCAGCACGATCAGGCGGCACGGGCAGGCTGGCTTTACTATGTGGGCGGGCTCACCCAGGACCAGATCGCCGCCGAACTCGGCGTGTCGCGGCAGCGCGCGCAACGGCTTGTGTCGCGGGCGATGGCCGACGGCTTGATCCATGTGCGGCTCGACCACAAGATCGGCGCCTGCCTCGCGCTCGAAAGAGCGTTGACCGTACGCTACGGGCTCAAGCTCTGCCGGGTGGCACCTGGCCTCGGGCCCGGCGCCGATGCGAACCGCGCGATCGCCACCACGGCAGCAGCGGTCCTGGAAAGCTTCCTGCACCGGCCCGAACCCCTGATCGTCGCGCTCGGGACCGGGCGCGCCCTTCGCGCCATGGTCGACGAGCTGACCCCGCTCGAGGCCGATCAGCACCGGCTCGTGTCGCTGATCGGCAATATCGCCCCGGACGGGTCGGCCAGCTATTTCGATGTCATCATGCGCATCGCCGACAAGATCCGCGCGCCGCACTATCCGATGCCGGTGCCGGTGGTGTCCGACACACCCGAAGAACGGGCGATGTTTCACCGTCTTAGGGCGGTTCAAAATGTCTTTCAACTCGCCCAGTCGGCCGATGTCACCTTCGTCGGCGTCGGCCAGATGGGCGATGATGCACCGCTCTTGAAGGACAGCTTCGTCACCCCCGCGCAGCTTGCCGCCATGCGCAAGCTTGGCGCCGTCGGCGAAGTGGCCGGCTGGGCCTTCGATTCGGCCGGCCGCTATGTGGATGCGGGCATGGGCGACCGGGTCGGCGGTGTCCGGGTCGAGCCCCGAAGCGCCGCCATCGTTATAGGCATCGCCGCAGGCGGTTCGAAGGTTGCGGCCATCGCCGCGGCTCTTTCCGGCCATATCCTCAATGGCTTGGTGACTGACGAGACCACCGCCGCCGCATTGCTGGGCTGATCGTCCGGACCCCCCGCCGGCGCATTGAAGTGCACAGCCAGATTCCAGTTGACGCAATCAGGTCCGATAGTGAATAATTACTCATGTAATGAGCATATGCTCATATACGAGGGAGGAAATAATGACACTGACTGTCCGGGCGCTGTTTGGCGCCTGCGCAATCGGCGCGCTGGCCACATGGGCCCAAGCCGAGACCACCATCACTGTTGCAACCGTTAACAACGGCGACATGGTCCGCATGCAGGGCCTTATGGACGACTTCTACAAGAAGAACCCCGACATCAAGGTCAACTGGGTGACACTCGAGGAAAACGTCCTGCGCCAGAAGGTTACGACCGACATCGCCACCAAGGGCGGCCAGTTCGATGTCCTGACCATCGGCACCTATGAAGTGCCGATCTGGGGCAAACAGGGTTGGCTCGTCAGCCTTGACGACCTGCCCGCAGACTACGACAAGGCCGACCTTCTGCCCGCCATCGCCGGCGGCCTGACGGTCGATGGCCATCTCTATGCCTCGCCCTTCTACGGCGAATCGTCGATGGTGATGTACCGCAAGGATCTGATGGATGCCGCCGGGATGAAGATGCCCGACGCCCCGACCTGGAAAGACATCGAGGCCGCGGCCAAGGCGATGACCGACAAGTCGAAGGAACAGTATGGCATCTGCCTGCGCGGCAAGGCCGGCTGGGGCGAGAACATGGCCTTCCTGACTGCCATGTCCAACTCGTTCGGCGCCAAGTGGTTCGACATGGACTGGAAACCGCAGTTCGACCAGAAGCCATGGGCCGACACGCTCGATTTCTATCTGAACCTGATGAACAACTACGGTCCTCCGGGCGCCTCGAACAACGGCTTCAACGAAAACCTCGCGCTGTTCCAGCAGGGCCACTGCGGCATGTGGATCGACGCGACGGTGGCCGCTTCGTTCGTGACCGGCAAGGACAGCACCGTTGCTGACAAGGTCGGTTTCGCGCTCGCCCCCGACAACGGGCTTGGCAAGCGTGGCAACTGGCTCTGGGCGTGGTCGCTGGCCATTCCCGCCGGCACGCAAAAGGTCGATGCCGCCAAGAAGTTCGTGAACTGGGCAACCAACAAAGACTATCTGGCGCTTGTGGCCAGCAAGGAAGGATGGCCCAACGTTCCGCCGGGAACCCGCAAGTCGCTTTATGCGAACCCGGAATATGCCAAGGTGCCGTTCGCCAAGATGACGCTCGACAGCATCAATTCGGCCGATCCGACGCACCCGACGGTCGATCCGGTGCCCTATGTGGGCGTCCAGTTCGTCGCCATCCCGGAATTCCAGGGCTTTGCGACGGAAGTCGGGCAGCAGTTCTCGGCCGCGCTTGCGGGGTCGACCTCGGCCGCCGACGCGCTGAAGAACGCGCAGGACCTAGTGACCACGGCCATGACCAAGGCCGGCTACATCAAATAACCTAAGGGCGGGGCCGCAACCGTTCGATTGCGGCCCCGCTGCCTTCCGCCAAAGGTCGCGGCGCGTCGGCCTGGCATTCCCCTAAAATCGCCCGGAGGAGGTTGACAATGGCCACCCAGCATTCGCGTGTTGCCGCCCGTTTCATGGTGGCGCCTTCCGTGATCCTGCTGTTCTTGTGGATGATCGTGCCTCTGGTCACGACGATCTACTTCAGCTTCCTGCACTACAACCTTCTTTACCCAGACCGTGGTGGCTGGGCCGGGTTCACCAACTACTATTATTTCCTGACCGACCATGCGTTCGTCGATGCGCTCTGGCATACGATCGCGATTGTCGTCGGCGTGCTTGTCATCACCGTCATCGGGGGCATCCTTCTGGCGCTGCTTCTGAACATGGAATTCTGGGGCCAGGGCATTGTCCGGGTTCTGGTAATCGCACCGTTCTTCGTCATGCCGACCGTCTCGGCGCTGGTGTGGAAGAACATGTTCATGAACCCCGTGAACGGGATGTTCGCCCATATCGCCAAGGGCCTTGGCCTTCAGCCCTACGACTTTCTCGGCCATGCGCCGCTTGCGTCGATCATCCTAATCGTCGCCTGGCAATGGCTGCCCTTCGCCACGCTGATCCTTCTGACCTCGCTCCAGTCGCTCGACGGCGAACAGCAGGAAGCGGCCGAGATGGACGGGGCGGGCTGGCTCAGCCGGTTCTGGTATCTGACCATTCCCCACCTGACCCGCGCGGTCACCGTGGTGATCCTGATCCAGACGATCTTCCTTCTGGCGGTCTATGCCGAGATTTTCGTGACCACCAACGGCGGGCCGGGCACGGCGTCGACCACCATCACCTATCTCGTCGCGGTCAAGTCGTTGTCCGACAATGATGTCGGCGGGGCATCAGCAGGCGGGATTGTCGCGGTCATCCTGGCCAATATCGTTGCGGTCTTCGTGATGCGCATGATCGGCAAGAATCTGGACGCATGAGGGCACCATGGCACGCAACACAACCACGACCTCGAAAGTCACCGTCACCGTCGCTGCATGGATCGTCGGGTTCCTGATCTTCTTTCCGATCCTGTGGACGGTTCTGATGAGCTTTCACGCCGAAGGCGATGCGATCAAGTCGCCGATCGACATGCTGACTTCCCCCTGGACGCTGGAAAGCTATGGCGAGGTGCAGCAGCGGTCGAACTACAGCCTGCACTTTTACAACTCGGTCGTCATTTCGGTCGGATCGACCATCCTTGCCCTTGTCATCGCCATCCCTGCCGCCTGGTCGATGGCCTTCGTGCCGGGCCGGAGGACCAAGGATCTGCTGATGTGGATGCTCTCGACCAAGATGATGCCGGCGGTCGGGGTCTTGATCCCGATGTTCCTTGGCTTTCGCACGCTGCATCTGCTCGACACGCTAACCGGACTTGTCATCGTGATGACGCTCATCAACCTGCCGATCGTGATCTGGATGCTGTACACCTACTTCAAGGAAATCCCCGGCGAGATCCTCGAAGCGGCGCGGATGGACGGCGCCAGCCTGCGAAACGAGATCATCCATGTGCTGACCCCGATGGCGGTGCCAGGGATCGCCTCGACGCTTCTTCTCAACATCATCCTCGCCTGGAACGAAGCGTTCTGGACGCTGCAACTGACCGCACATGACGCGGCACCCCTGACCCAGTTCATTGCCAGCTATTCCTCGCCCGAGGGGCTTTTCTACGCGAAACTTTCGGCGGCCTCGACGATGGCCATCGCCCCCATCCTGATCATGGGCTGGTTCAGCCAGAAACAACTGGTGCGTGGCCTGACCTTCGGCGCAGTCAAATAAGGAACAAGACCATGGGACAGATCGAACTCAAGAAGGTTACCAAGCGCTTTGGCGATGTCGTCGTCATTCCGCCGCTTGATCTTCATATCGGCAACGGTGAATTCGTCGTGTTCGTCGGCCCGTCGGGCTGCGGCAAATCCACCCTCCTGCGGCTGATCGCCGGGCTCGAGGATACATCGTCGGGCACGATCGAGATCGACGGCAAGGATGCAACCGCGCTGCCGCCGGCCAAGCGCGGGCTGGCCATGGTGTTCCAGTCCTACGCGCTTTACCCGCACATGTCGGTCAGAAAGAACATCGCCTTCCCGCTCAAGATGGCGGGCATGTCCCAGACCGACATCGACCGCAAGGTCGAAGGCGCCGCCAAGGTGCTTAATCTTGCCAGCTATCTCGACCGGCGACCGGGGCAGCTTTCGGGCGGTCAGCGCCAGCGGGTCGCCATCGGCCGCGCCATCGTGCGCGAACCGGCGGCGTTTCTCTTTGACGAGCCGCTGTCGAACCTCGATGCGGCGCTGAGGGTCAACATGCGGCTCGAAATCACCGAATTGCATCAGACCCTCAAGACCACGATGGTCTATGTGACCCACGATCAGGTCGAAGCCATGACCATGGCCGACAAGATCGTGGTCCTGAACGCCGGCAAGATCGAGCAGGTGGGCAGCCCGCTTGAGCTTTATCAACGGCCGGCGAACCTGTTCGTCGCGGGCTTCATCGGCAGCCCCAAGATGAACCTGATCGGCGGGACCGAGGCGCAGAAACTGGGCGCCACCACCATCGGCATCCGCCCCGAACATGTGGCCCTGGGAGCCAAGGGCCTGTGGAAGGGCACGGTCGGCGTAGCCGAGCATCTCGGGTCCGACACGTTCCTGCATGTGACGACCGACAGCGGCGGCATGACCGTTCGCGCCGCCGGCCATGTCGAGGTCGCCCACGGCGATACCGTCTGGCTGTCGCCCGACATGGATCACCTGCACCGGTTCGGGCCCGACGGAAGGCGCATGGCGTGAAGCGGCTCCAGGGGAAATCCGCCCTCATCACCGGCGCGGCGCGCGGCATAGGCAAGGCCTTTGCCGCCGCCTATGTGGCAGAAGGCGCGACCGTCGCCATCGCTGACATCAACCTGCCGGCGGCCGAGGCTGCGGCGCGCGACATTGGCCCGGGGGCCTATGCGGTGCATCTCGACGTGTCGAACCAGACCAGCATCGACGCGGCCGTGGCCGTGGTGGAACACCAGCAGGGCGGGCTCGATATCCTCATCAACAACGCCGCCCTGTTCGACATGGCGCCGATCGTCGACATAACCCGCGCCAGCTATGACCGGCTGTTTTCGATCAATGTCGCGGGAACGCTTTTCACGATGCAGGCGGCGGCGCGATCCATGATCGCACGCGGCAGGGGCGGCAAGATCATCAATATGGCAAGCCAAGCCGGGCGGCGCGGCGAAAGCCTGGTCGCGGTCTACTGCGCCACCAAGGCTGCGGTCATCAGCCTCACCCAGTCGGCGGGGCTGAACCTGATCGCCCACGGCATCAACGTCAATGCCATCGCGCCGGGTGTGGTCGACGGCGACCATTGGGATCATGTCGACGCGATGTTCGCCAAGCACGAAGGTCTGAAACCCGGCGAGAAGAAAAAGCAGGTCGGCGCCACCGTGCCCTATGGCCGCATGGGCACCGCAGCCGACCTGACCGGCATGGCGGTTTTTCTCGCCTCGGCCGAGGCCGATTACATCGTCGCCCAGACATACAATGTCGATGGCGGGAACTGGATGAACTGACATGAGACTTACCGCGCCCGACCTGCCCGCCTCGATCGCCCGCCCGGACTATGACCGGAGCAGGCTTTCCCCCGGCATCGTCCATATCGGCTGCGGGAACTTTCACCGCGCCCATCAGGCGGTCTATCTCGACGATCTCTTCGCGCTGGGCGAGGGCCAGGACTTTGCCCTTCTTGGTGCCGGCGTGCGGGCGGGTGATGCGGCGATGGCGGCAGCACTCGCCGCGCAGGACTTTCTCTATTCGGTGACCGAACTGGAACCCGGCGCCCATCATACCCGGATCATCGGCGCGATGACCGGGTTTGTTGCGGTCGAGGCCCACAACGCGGCCCTTGTCACCGCGATGGGCCGGCCTGAAATCCGCATCGTGTCGCTGACCGTGACCGAGGGCGGCTATTACATCGATCCCAAGACCGGCACCTTCAGCCCGGATCATCCCGATATCCAGCGCGATGCCGCAAACCCCGACACGCCGGGAACCGCGTTCGGTGCGATCATCGCGGCCCTCAAGGCCCGCCGCGCCGCCGGACACGCACCCTTTACCGTCATGTGCTGTGACAACATCCCCCACAACGGCCATGTCACCCGCGATGCGGTCACCGGCCTTGCGCGCCTGTCCGACCCCGCCTTCGCCGACTGGATCGCGGCGCATGTCGCCTTCCCTAATTCCATGGTCGACCGGATCACCCCGGCTACGGGCGAACGCGAACGCGCAATGATCCGCGCCCTGGGTCTGTCCGACGAAGCCCCCGTCACCTGCGAGCCGTTCCGCCAATGGGTCATGGAAGACAATTTCCCCGCCGGACGCCCGCCGCTGGAAAAGGTCGGCGTGACCTTCACCGACCGGGTCGATCTTTTTGAATCGATGAAGATCCGCATCCTGAACGGCGGCCACGCGATCATCGCATACCCCGCCGGGCTCTTGGGCATCGAGCTTGTGCACGAGGCGATGGCCGATCCCCAGATCCGCGCCTTCCTCGACCGGATCGAGACAACCGAGGTGCTGCCGACCGTCGCGCCCGTGCCCGGCATGGTGCTGACCGATTACAAATCGCTGATCATCGACCGTTTTTCGAACCCGGAAATCGCCGACACGGTGCGCCGCCTGTGCCTTGACGGGTCTAACCGCCAGCCGAAATTCATTCTGCCACCGCTCAAGGACAATCTCATCTCCGGTGGCAATATAGACGGGCTGGTGCTCGCTTCGGCGCTCTGGTGCCGCTACTGCTTCGGCACCGACGAAAACGGCAAGGTGATAGAGCCGAACGATCCGAACTGGCCGATGCTGACCGAACGGTCGCGCGCGGCGCGCAAAGAGCCGATCCGCTGGCTGGAAATGACCGAGGTCTACGGCGATCTTGGCCACAATACCCGCTTTGCCGACCTGTTCCGCGAAACGCTTATGCGGCTGTGGGACACAGGCACCCGCGCGATGCTGGACCGCTATCTGGCCAGCCCCCGCTAAAGATCGCGGAAGTAGGGATCAACCGCCCAATATCCGGCGAAATCGGCCGCGCGGGCGCGCGGCAGGCCGATGGATTCCATCGCGTAAAGGTCGACCCCCAAAAGCGCCGCGAGCCTCCAACCATGGTCGGCCCCTTCGCGCGCGGGGCTTCCCGGCGCGAACATCGCCTCGATCTCGGACGCGGCCGACGCGAGCGTGAAGATCAGCTCTGCCGCCGGCACATCCGGCCAGCGGTGCACCATTTCGCGCACGGCGGCGCGCCAGCCGTCCGGCGCGTCGAGCAATTGCTCGATCGCAAAATGTACCTTGTCCAAACCGGGCGCCCCACGCGTCATCATTGGTCGTTGCGAAACTGGCAAATGCCATGTCGATACCGCTTTTGCGGGCATCGTCGGGGGTTTTGTCAACTCTGCCCTGTCTCCACGGAAACAAAGCCGGAAAAACCGCCCGATTATTTGACCATATGGTCAGGCTCCGAACTTGATGGGCAGCCAGTCGTCGGCTAGGCTGGGTCCAACCAACTTCCCGGGTCAGGTAACAAGGGTTGACCAGATGCCGCTTGCCGTTGCCGCGCTGCCCAACCAACCCAGAAACACGGGCACCCCCCTTCAGAGCGAATGGTTCGATCATATCGCCGTCAATACCCCAGCGGCCGAACGCCGGGCCGCCACGCTGACCACGCGGCGGACGGTCAAGAAGGAATGGCAGGCTGCCTGGTTGGTCAATGCGATCCGCTGCATCGATCTGACCACCCTCTCGGGCGACGATACGCCGGACCGCGTGGCGCGGCTCTGTGCCAAGGCGCGCCGGCCCCTGTCGGACGAGCTGATGCGGGGCCTTGGGCTCGACCATTTGACCACCGGGGCGGTCTGCGTCTATCCGTCGATGGTGCCGGCCGCGGTCGCGGCGCTGAAAGGGTCGGGCATTCCGGTCGCGTCGGTCGCAACAGGCTTTCCGACCGGGCTGACCCCCCTGCCGATCCGGCTTGCCGAGATCCGCTATGCCGTCGATCAGGGGGCTGCGGAAATCGATATCGTCATCCATCGCGCCCAGGTGCTGAACGGCGACTGGCGGGCGCTGTACGACGAGGTCTCGGCCATGCGCGAAGCCTGCGGCGCGGCACACATGAAGGCAATCCTGGCGACCGGAGAGCTGAAGACGCTGCGCAATGTCTACAAGGCCGGCATGGTTGCCATGCAGGCCGGCGCCGATTTCATCAAGACCTCGACCGGGAAAGAGCCGGTGAACGCCACGCTGCCGGTGTCGCTGGTCATGGTGCGGGCCTTGCGCGACTATGCCGCGCTGACCGGGCAGCGGATCGGTTTCAAGCCGGCGGGGGGCATGAAATCGGCCAAGGACGCGATCGCCTGGCAGATATTGATGAAGGAAGAGCTGGGCAACGACTGGCTCCAGCCCGATCTTTTTCGCCTTGGCGCGTCGTCAATGCTGGCCGACATCGAACGCCAGCTCGAACATCACCTGACCGGGCGCTATGCCGCGTCGAGCCGCCATGCGATGGCCTGATCTCGAACCGGGCCGGGCCATCTGCCCCTGCCGGCGCGCGCGCAAGAAAGCGGGTCCAAAAATGCTGCGACCGGGAAACGGGGAAATGCCATGCCGAACATAACCGAAATCCTTGCGACGATGGACTATGGCCCGGCCCCCGAAGCGGCAGGCGAGGTCATGAAATGGCTTCGGGCGCGGGGCAGCTTCGGCCATTTCATCGCAGGGGTCTTCACTGCCCCGGCCGAGACGTTCGAGGTCAGGAACCCCGCCACCGGCGATCTGCTCGCCCATGCCGCGCAGGGGTCGCCGGTCGATGTTGCGGCGGCCGTAAAGGCGGCTCGGGCCGCCCTGCCCGGCTGGTCGCGGCTTGCCGGGCATGAACGGGCCCGGTGGCTTTATGCGCTGGCCCGCACGGTCCAGAAGCGCGAACGCTTCCTCGCGGTTCTGGAAACGCTCGACAATGGCAAGCCGATCCGCGAAACCCGCGACATCGATGTGCCGCTGGTCGCGCGGCATTTCTACCATCATGCCGGCTGGGCAGAAATGCTGGCAGACGAATTTCCGGGGCTGGGGCCCGTGGGGGTCTGCGGCCAGATCATTCCCTGGAACTTTCCGCTGTTGATGCTTGCCTGGAAGATCGCCCCCGCCCTTGCCGCCGGCAATACCGTGGTGCTGAAGCCGGCCGAATATACGCCGCTGACCGCGCTGGCATTCGCCGAGATCTGCGCCGAGGTCGGCCTGCCGAAGGGCGTGGTGAACATCGTCACCGGCGACGGCACGACGGGCGCGGCGCTGGTCGGCGCCGACGTGGACAAGATTGCCTTCACCGGGTCGACCGAAGTAGGCCGGGCAATCCGCAGGGCCACCGCAGGCACTGGCAAGAAACTGACGCTGGAGCTTGGGGGCAAGTCACCCTTCGTGGTCTTCGCCGATGCCGATATCGACGGCGCGGTCGAAGGCGTTGTCGACGCGATCTGGTTCAACCAGGGTGAGGTCTGCTGTGCGGGGTCGCGGATTCTGGTGCAAGAAGGCGTGGCCGAGATCTTTACCGCCCGGCTGAAGGCGCGCCTTGACAAGCTGCGTGTCGGCGATCCCCTGGACAAAAGCACCGACATGGGTGCGCTCGTCGATCCGGTGCAGTTGCACCGGGTCGCGTCGCTGGTTCGTCAAGGCGAGGCGCAGGGTGCCGTTCTGCATCAGGCCCGGTGCGCGTTGCCGGCCCGCGGCAATTTCTTTGCACCGGGCTTTTTCACCAATGTGGCCCCCGCGAACGTGATTTCCGAGGTCGAGATCTTTGGCCCCATCGCCACGCTGACCACATTTCGCACCCCGGACGAGGCGGTCGAACTGGCCAACAATACGCGCTATGGCCTGGCGGCGTCGGTCTGGTCGGAGAATATCAACCTTGCGCTCGATGTTGCCAGCCAGATCAAGGCCGGGGTTCTGTGGATCAATGCCACCAACATCTTCGACGCGGCGGCAGGCTTTGGCGGTTACCGCGAATCCGGTTTCGGGCGCGAGGGCGGGCGCGAAGGGATGCTGGCCTATCTGGCCGACGGGCCGGTCAAGATCCGCGCCGAACCGGCCCCCATCGCCCCCAACACCGCACCTGTGCCGACGCTGCCGGCAAAGGCCGCCGCCATTGACCGGACCGCGAAGCTTTATATCGGCGGTGCCCAGAAGCGGCCCGACAGCGGCTATTCCTATGCCGTCACCCATCGGGGCCGCACGCTCGGCCTGGCCGGTCTTGGCAACCGCAAGGATGTCAGGAACGCGGTCGAGGCCGCTCATGCCGCAAAGGGCTGGGGCAAGGCCACCGGCCATAACCGCGCGCAGGTCATCTATTACCTTGCCGAAAACCTCTCGGCCCGGTCGGCCGAATTCATCGACCGGCTGAAAAGTGCGGGCATCTCCAACCCTGCCGCCGAAGTTGAAACTGCGATCCGCCGGGCCTTTTACTACGCCGCCCAGGCCGACAAGTTCGACGGCGCCGTCCATTCGACCAAATCCGCCCATGTCACACTCGCGATGCCGGAACCGTACGGGATCATGGGCGTTGCCTGCCCGACCGATGCCCCGCTTCTGGGGTTCCTGAGCCTGGTCCTGCCCGCCATCGCCATGGGCAACCGGGTGGTGGCGATCCCGTCGCAGAACATGCCGCTCTCGGCGACCGACCTTTATCAGGTGTTCGAAACCTCGGACCTGCCGGGTGGCGTCGTCAATATCGTGACCGGCACGCGCGACGACCTGGCCCAGACGCTCGCCGCGCATGACGACGTGGCAGCGGTCTGGTATTGCGGCAGCCGCGACGGTGCCAAAATGGTCGAGACGGAAAGTGCCGGCAACCTCAAGGTCACCTGGGCGGTTGCGAACCGCGACTGGACCGGGCCACAGGGCCAGGGCCGCGATTTCCTGGTGCGCGCGACGCAGGTCAAGAACATATGGGTTCCTTACGGCGAATGACAGATCTCATCTTCCCCGCCCCCGCCCCCATCACCCTGCCCGTCCTGGGCGAAAGCGGTCTTTACCCGGTTGTCCGCATCTTTTGCGTCGGCCGCAATTATGCCGACCATGCCCGCGAGATGGGCCACGAGCCCGACCGCGAAGCCCCCTTTTACTTCACCAAGTCCGCCACGCATCTGATCCGGTCTGGCGCCACGCTTTCCTATCCGCCCGGCACGCACGATCTTCATCACGAGATGGAGCTTGTGGTGGCCATCGGCGCCCCGGCCTTTCGCGTTGCGCCCGAACACGCCATGGGCGCGGTTTTCGGCTATGCCGCCGGACTCGACATGACGCGCCGCGATCTACAGGCCGAAGCCAAGGACAAGCGCCGCCCCTGGGATACGGGCAAGGATTTCGAAGGCGCCGCCGTCGCAGCACCCCTGACCCGCGCCGACCGTTTCGGCGCCGTCGGTCCACAAGCCATCACCCTGACCGTGAACGGCGAGCCCCGCCAGAGCGCCCGGCTTTCAGACCTGATCCACCCGGTCGGCGACATCATCGCCCATTTGTCGACCCTTTATCATCTGGTCCCCGGCGATCTGATCTTTACCGGCACGCCGGCCGGCGTCGGCCCCGTTCGGCCGGGCGACCGGATCGCGGGGCGGGTCGACGGGCTGGCGCCGGTCGAGCTGACCATCGCGGGCTGACCGCAGGGGCGCCTGTTGCACATCATCCGCGTTGCGCGACAATTGTGGCATTCGGGGGTTGACGGGTTCCGCCCATCTGTCACCAAGGGGCGGCCCCTGCCGGTGCGGGGGCCTTCGCGCGAACAGTTTCATTTTGCAGGACCCCGCCCCGCCCATGATCCTCCCCGCCTTTTTCCGTAAAACCGCCCTTGTGGCCGCTCTTGCGGCCCTTGCCGCCTGTGGTCATCCCCACGCCGTCCAGAAGGCGCCGCCGCCGCAGACCGATCCTCATTATGCAGCGCGCCTCGATGGCGGAACCGAGATCCCGGCCGTCGATCCGCGCTATTTGACCGGCACCAACGCACGGGTCGAGGTGGCATATGACGGCCCCGAAAAGCCGGGCACGATCATCGTCGATCCGTTCGCGCGCGTTCTCTATCTGGTGCAGGACGGTGATCGTGCCATCCGTTACGGCATTGCCGTCGGGCGCGAGGGCAAGGGCTTCCGCGGCGATGCGACGATCGCACGGAAGGAGCAATGGCCCTTCTGGCAGCCGACCGCCAATATGCTGAAGACAGAGCCCGACGTGTACGGCGACTATCGCGCCGGCCTGCCCGGTGGCATCGAAAACCCGCTCGGCGCCCGCGCGCTCTATCTTTACCGCGATGGCAAGGATACCCACTACCGCATCCACGGCACCAACAATATCTCGACCATCGGGCGCGCGACCTCGGCCGGTTGTATCAGGCTTTACAACCAGGACGCGATCGACCTTTTCGATCAGGTCAAGCTTGGCACCCATGTCCATGTCCGCTCGCAATCGGAATCGGTCAGGGCCGAGGGCGAACTGGTCGAAGATGCCTATGGCTTCATGGTGCCGATGGACTCGCTGCCGCAAGACGTGCAGGATCAGATCCGCGCCGGACTTACACCCTGGCCGAAATTCGTGCCGATCATCGGCGTGAACTCCCAGGCCCCCGACATCCCGAAACCGATGGGCGCCACCAACTGACACACCGCGCCCGACCCTGATGTGGGGCCGGGTGCTGCCATTCAAAGGCGGATCACATACTCCTTGCGGGTCGTCTCGATCACCTCCCAGGTGCCCCGGAACCCCGGCCGCAGGATGAAACTGTCGCCCGCCGCCAGCGGATATTCGGTGCCATCATCGGCGACGATCACGGAATGGCCCGCGAGGATCCGGCAATATTCCCATTCGTCATAGGCAATCCGCCACTTGCCCGGTGTCGACTGCCAGATGCCGCAATATAGCCCGTCGCGGTCCTCCAGGTTCCATGTGGTAAAGACCGGATCGCCCGAAATCACCTTTTCCGGCGCGGGGCGTTCGGTCGCCGACGGCACTGAAATGGCTTCGAGATGTTGAAAGCTCGGCTGGCTCATGGCGACTCCTCTGATCGTGCCCTTTCCATAGCCCGGCGGCACCTTACATCAAACACTGGAAATGATGCTGCGGCGCGGCTAGAACAGGCCAGCCGGAATTGCCGAGGACCACAGACATGAGCGCCACCAGCGATATCCGCCGGCCAACCCCGCCAGACATACTTGCGCGCAAGGGCGGCACGCCCCTGGTCATGCTGACCGCCTACACGACCCCCATCGCGCGGCTGGTCGACCCCCATTGCGACATCACGCTGGTGGGCGATTCCCTTGGCATGGTGCTGCACGGCCTGCCGTCGACCCTTGGGGTGACAATGGAGATGATGATCCTGCACGGCCAGGCGGTCGCGCGCGGGGTGACGAAATCCATGCTGGTCATCGACATGCCTTTCGGCTCGTATGAAGAGGGCCGCGAGCAGGCGTTTCGCAATGCCGCGCGCCTGATGGTGGAAACCGGAGCGGCGGCGGTGAAGCTCGAGGGTGGCGAACATATGGCCGACACGATCGGGTTCCTGACCCAGCGCGGCATTCCGGTCATGGCCCATGTCGGCCTGACGCCCCAGTCGGTCAATGTGCTGGGCGGCTATCCGGTGCAGGGGCGCGGCAATGAATCCGGCCGCATCCGGACCGATGCGGCCGCCGTGGCCGAGGCCGGCGCCTTTTCGGTAGTGCTGGAAAAGCTGCCGGCGACGCTTGCCGACGAAATCACCAAAGCCATTGCCATTCCGACCATCGGCATCGGCGCTTCGGCAGGCTGCGACGGGCAGGTGCTGGTGGTCGATGACATGCTGGGCCTTTTCACCAGCTTCCTCCCGAAATTCGTCAAGCGCTATGCCGATCTCGGGGCCGAGGCTGACCGCGCCATCGCCGCCTATGCCGCCGAGGTGCGGGCCCGCACCTTCCCGGCGGCAGAACATCTTTTCGGCGACGAACCGCCGCGCACGTGAGCCTGATACAATGAGAACCTTCCGCGATCTTGCCGCGCTGCGCGCCCGGGTGCACGACTGGAAGGAAGCCGGTGAAAGCATCGGAGTGGTGCCGACCATGGGGGCGCTGCATGGCGGGCACCTGAGCCTTGTGGCCGCCGCCAGCGCCGCCTGCGATCGGGTGATCGTGACGCTGTTCGTGAATCCCCGGCAGTTCGACAAGCCCGAGGATCTGGCAAAATATCCGCGCAGCGAAGACGGCGACGCGGCCCTTCTGGCCCCGGTCGGAGTAGACGTTCTTTTCGCCCCCGGCCCTGCCACCGTCTATCCGGCGGGTTTTGCGACCACGGTCGCCGTCGAAAGTCTTTCAGACATTCTCTGTGGCGCCCATCGGCCGGGCCATTTCGACGGAGTGGCGACGGTTGTCCCCAAACTGTTGCTGATGACCGGGGCCGACATCGGGTTTTTCGGCGAAAAGGACTGGCAGCAGTTGCAGATCGTCCGCCGGGTGGTTGCCGATCTCAACATTCCGGTAAGAATCGCCGGCTGCCCGACCCTGCGCGACCCCGACGGTCTGGCCATGTCATCGCGCAACCAGCGGCTGACGCAGACCGACCGTGCCGCCGCCCCGGCGCTCTACCGGGCGATGCGGGCCGCGACACAGGCGATGCAGTCCGGGCGGGCGCCGGCCGAGGTGCTGGCCACCGCCCGCGTCGCGATCCTTGGCGCAGGCTTTTCCGAAGTGGAATATCTCGACCTCCGGGATGGCGCATCGCTTGGCCTTCTCGATGCCCCCGCCCCAGGCGCGCGGCTGTTCGCCGCCGCCTGGCTGGGTGGGGTGCGGCTGATCGACAATATCCCGCTCTGAGGCCCCGATCAGACCGACCGGGTGATCCCGCCATCGACGCGCAGGTTCTGTCCGGTGATATAGGCCGCCGCATCCGATGCGAGAAAACTGATCGTTCCAGCGATTTCCGCCACGCGGCCGTAGCGCCCCATCGGGATGCGCGAGCGGAACTCTTCTTTTTCAGGCAGGCTGTCGATGAAGCCAGGAAGAACATTGTTCATGCGGATGCCCTGGGGGGCATATTTGTCGGCAAACAGCTTGGTGAATGCAGCAAGCCCGGCTCGCGCGACCCCCGACGTCGGAAAGACTGGGTCGGGCTCGAACGTGGCGAAGGTGGAGATATTGATGATCGCGCCGCCGGTGCCCTGAGCCTCGAATATCGGGGTGACAAGGCGCGTGGGGCGCACGGCCGACAGGAAATAGACATCGAAGCCCTGGTGCCAAGCTTCGTCGGTGAGTTCGAGCAGGGGCGCACGCGGCCCGTGCCCGGCGGAATTGACCAGAACGTCGATGCGGCCGAAGCGCTCCATGACCGCATCGACAAGGCGCCGCACATCATCGTTGGACTGGTTCGATCCGGTCACGCCGACGCCGCCGAGTTCAGCCGCCAGCGCCTCGCCCTTGCCGGATGAAGAGAGGATGCCGACCCGAAACCCTTCCTGGGCCAACTGGCGGGCCGCTGCCGCCCCCATGCCCGAGCCGCCCGCCGTGATGATTGCCACCTTGTCCATCCGATCCTCCCTTGGTTGGAGCCAGTCATGACATCGCCGGGCGGGTCGGGCAATGACCGAAAATTCGCTTGCCATTGCGCCGGGATCGGTCAGTCTGAACGAGGGAGCTCTACCCCGCCGCCTGCGGCGGCCCCCCGGGATATTTCGACCACAATGAAAGGCCAGGATGAGGCAGGGACCGCGCAATCTGATCACCGATGTGGCCGGCCTGTTGGTCGGCAATGCCGAGGATGGGACGATCCGTACCGGCGCCACGGCTCTGGTCGGCGCGCGACCCTTTGTCGCCGCGGTTCATGTCATGGGGGGCGCCCCCGGAACGCGCGAGACCGACCTTCTGGCGGCGGACGCCCTGGTCCAGGAGGTCGATGCGCTGGTCCTGTCGGGCGGATCGGCCTTTGGTCTTGCGGCAGCGGCGGGCGTCGCCGACGCGCTCCGGGCGGCGGGGCGCGGCTTTCTGGTCGGCGACCAGCGGGTACCGATCGTGCCGGGGGCGATCCTTTTCGATCTCCTGAACGGCGGGCGCAAGGATTGGGGCGAAAACCCCTACCCCGCGCTCGGGCGCGGTGCCCTGCACGCGGCGGGACCCGATTTTGCGCTTGGCACCGCCGGCGCGGGGTTCGGCGCCACCACCCGGGGGCTGAAGGGCGGGCTTGGGTCTGCCTCGTGCATTCTGACGAACGGAATGACGGTGGGGGCGCTGGTCGCGGTCAACGCGCTCGGGTCGGCCACAGTGGGCGGGGGGCGGGAATTCTGGGCCGCACCATGGGAAATCGCCGGCGAATTCGGCGGGCTTGGCCTGCCGCGCACCGCCGATCCCGGATGGGAGCCCATGCCCGGCAAGGCGTCGGGAGAGGCGACCACCATCGCCATCGTCGCCACCGACGCCGCGCTGACCAAAGCCGAAGCGCGCCGCATGGCGATTTCCGCGCACGACGGGATTGCGCGGGCACTCGTGCCCGCCCACACCCTTCTCGACGGCGATCTGGTCTTTACCGCCGCGACGGGGGCGCGGCCGATGGCTGACCCTGTCGCCGACCAGTTCGCGCTTGGCCATGCCGCGGCCACCTGCCTGGCCCGCGCCATCGCGCGCGCTCTCTGGCTGGCGCGGCCGGACCCCGGAGACATCCTGCCCGCCTGGCAGGCGAAGTTCGGCGCGGCGGGTGACGGTAAGGCTTAGCCCAGAAGTGCCGTCATCAGTGGGCCGTCGGGCGTCTCGAGCCCCGCGATGATGTCGAAGTGGTGCCGCCCCGGCTCGACCGTAACGGGACAGGACCAGGCGTTGCCCAGCCGGCGTGCCTGATCGAGAAAGGACGGGCGTTCATCGGCCCCGACCCAGACCCGCACCCGTTGCCCAGGCCGGCGGGCCAGCAGTGCCGGGCTTTCGGCCCGCGCCTCGGCCCGGTCGAGCCCGAGCGTCGCATTCATCGACGTTTCCATCAGCGGGCGCAGATCGCTCAGCGGCGAAATCGGGACCACGTTCGCCATCCGCCCGGTCACTCCCTCGTCGGCAAGGTCGGCGCAGGCCATGCGGGCGGCAAGATGCCCGCCCGCCGAATGGCCGGTGACCACGATCGGGCCCGCGACCTCGGCCGCCGCAACGGCCAGCGCCATGCGGATTTCCCCGGTCATTGCGGCAATGCGCGCCCTCGGCGCCAACGTATAGGCTGGCATCGCACAGGCCCATCCACGCGCGAGCGCGCCTGCGGCAAGGTGCGAATAGTCGCGCGGGCTGCATTCGAGCCAGTAACCGCCGTGGATGAAGATCATAAGGCCTGCCGGTTCCGTGCCCGGCAGGAAGAGATCGAACCAGTTCCGGTCGCCCTGCCCATAGCGCAGCCCAAGCCGCGCTCTTGGCCCAAGCTCTGATCGCAGCCCCTGGGCCGATTTTTGCCAACGGCCCGGAAAATCATCTCCGCCTTCAATGTATTTGCCGTTGGCAAAGGCGTCGTCATTGCGCATATCTTGTTCCGCCGTCTGAGCTTTTCTGGACATTTGATCAAATCGGATGCATGTCATCCGGGATCAATACAAGGGGGATTCCCATGCTCGATTCCGTAACCGACCTTCGCACGATTCTCAAAGACCCGTCGCTTCTGGCGACCCAGGCCTATGTGGCCGGCCAATGGGTCGATGCCGAAGACGGCAAGACATTCGCGGTGACCAATCCGGCGCGTGGCGACGTGATCTGCACAGTTCCCGACCTGTCGCGCAAGGATGCCGCCCGTGCCATCGATGCCGCCGACAAGGCGCGCCACGAATGGGCAGCCCGCACCGGCAAGGAACGCGCCGCCATCATGCGCAAATGGGCCGATCTGTGCATCGCCAATGCCGATGATCTTGGCGCGATCCTGACCGCCGAAATGGGCAAGCCGCTGGCCGAAGCCAAGGGCGAGATCGTCTACGGTGCCTCGTTCATCGAATGGTTCGGCGAAGAGGCCAAGCGCATCTATGGCGAAACCATCCCCGGCCACCAGCGCGACAAGCGCATCACCGTCATCAAACAGCCGATCGGGGTGGCCACGTCGATCACGCCCTGGAACTTCCCGAATGCGATGATCGCCCGCAAGGTGGCCCCGGCACTTGCCGCGGGCTGCGGCTTTGTCGCCCGTCCCGCGGCTGAAACGCCCCTGTCGGCGCTGGCGCTGGCGGTTCTGGCCGAGCGTGCCGGGGTGCCGGCTGGGGTCTTCTCGGTCATCACCTCCAAGCGGTCGTCCGACATCGGCAAGGAATTCTGCGAAAACCCGCGGGTCCGCAAGCTGACCTTCACAGGGTCCACCGAGGTCGGGCGCATCCTTCTGCGCCAGGCCGCCGATCAGGTGCTGAAATGCTCGATGGAACTCGGCGGCAACGCCCCATTCATTGTCTTTGACGACGCCGATCTCGACGCCGCCGTCGAAGGCGCAATGATTTCCAAGTTCCGCAACAACGGCCAGACCTGCGTTTGCGCCAACCGCATCTATGTTCAGGCCGGCGTCTATGACGCCTTCGCGGAAAAGCTTTCGCTCGCCGTTCGCAAGCTTTCGATCGGGGACGGACTGAAGGCGGGCGTCACCACTGGCCCGCTGATCAACGAAAGCGCCGTCGAGAAGGTCGAAGAGCATATTGCCGACGTTCTGGCAGGCGGCGGGAAGATCGTGACGGGCGGCAAGCGGCATGCCCTGGGCGGGACCTTCTTCGAGCCGACCGTTGTCACCGGCGTCACCCCCGACATGAAGGTGGCGAACGAGGAAACCTTCGGGCCCCTTGCCCCGCTCTTCAAGTTCGACACCGAAGAAGAGGTCATCGCCCGCGCCAACGACACGATCTTCGGCCTGGCAAGCTACTTCTACGCCCGTGACATCGGCCGCATCACCCGCGTTCAGGAGCGGCTGGAATATGGCATGGTCGGCGTGAACACCGGCCTGATCTCGACCGAGGTCGCCCCGTTTGGCGGCGTCAAGCAGTCGGGCCTGGGGCGCGAGGGCAGCCACCACGGGATCGAGGATTACATGGAAATGAAATATATCTGCCTCAGCGTCTGAGGCTTCGGGTCGAAGCTACGGGCCGGGGCCTTCGGGGCCCGCCCTGTCTGGCGACGGTGGTGCGGCACGATAGCTGGCCTGAACTTTCATCCTCGTTTGAACCTGTCGGAATGACGCATCCCGCATCCGCACCGGGGAACCAATCAGGGGTTCAGACGTTGAATTGGGCAACGGTTTGCGGTACGTGCGCTCCGCAGACCCGCTGATCCGGGCCGGTTATCTGATAACTGCCCGCGAACTTTGAACAAGTTGCCCGAATCGTCTACAATCGGTGCAATGCAATCTTGAAGGGAAAAGACATGCTGCCCGCTGTCGATATCAAGAAATTCGCGCTGTCCTCGACGCTCGCCGTTGTGCTTGCGGTGGGTACTGCCGCCCCTGCCAACGCCTGGGGCAAGAAGGAACAGAATTTCATCGCCGGTGCCGCCACGGCGGCCGCCCTCGGCGCCATCATCCTGAATGCCCAGAACGGCGGTCAAGGTCTGGTGCCTCAGCGGCAATATTCGGTTGGGGGGCTTCCAGCCTACCAGCAATATGGCGATGACGACTCGGACTCCTACCGGCGCCGGTATTACCGACCGTATTACCAGCAGCAGGCGCCGATCTACCGCCAGCCCACCTACTACAGCCAGCCGCGCTACTACAGTCAGCCGAGCTACTACAGTCAGCCGAGCTATTATCAGTCGAACTACGACAGCGGCCTGTACGACACACCCTGTTCGCGGGCCTTCAATAGTTATTCGCGCCGCGACCGTCAGCGGATTCAGGCCCAGCTTTCCGACCTCGGCTATTACGCCGGCGCCATCGATGGCGCCTTCGGCCCCGCGACATACCGCGCCATCACCGCCTATGCGGCGGGCGCCCAACGCGACCGCGACCTGACGACGATGGGCGGCGCCTACAACATGCTGGACCGGCTTCTGGGCTGATCCCGCTTTGCAAAAGACGCAGTGGCGGGGCTTGGCCCCGGCCTGCCATTCTGCGCCAGCGGTGCATCAATCAGGTTGGCTGGCTGTGGCTTTTCGGTGTTAACCTGATCGTCGCCGTCAGGACCGGAGACGCTTCCCATGGACCAGACCAGCTCAAACCATATCGAGGAAACTCTCGATCCCGACGATTGGGCGGCGATCCGGACCTTGGCCTACAAGATGGTCGACGATGCCGCTCTTCGCCTGTCCGATCTTCGCAGCCAGCCGGCCTGGCAACCCATGCCGGACAGGGTACGTGACTATTATACCTCGGATGTGCCGGTCGAACCGACCCCGCTTGATGCCATCTACGACGATATTGCTACGAAGTTGATGCCCTATTCCATGGGGGCCATCCACCCTCGATTTTGAGGATGGTACATGGGATCTGGCAACCTGACCGGCGCCTTGGGCGATTTTCTGGCGGCGATCGAAGGGTCGAACCTGGGCGGCGGTGATACGGCTGCCAAGCTGGTCGACATGCAGATCGTCAACTGGTTCAAAGCCTTGATGAGCTTTCCCGAACGCGCGAGCGGTACGCTGACAAGCGGCGGCTCGATGGCCAACATGGTGGCGCTGACCGTGGCTCGCAACGCCAAGGCCGGCGTGGATGTGCGGCATGCTGGGGTAACCGACCTGCCCAAACCCCTTCGCTTCTACACGTCGGACCAGGCGCACAGCTGCCATCAGAAATCGATCGAGGCCCTGGGCCTGGGCAGACGGTCTCTGCGGCTGGTGCCATCGGACGCCGATTTCCGCATGGACCTTGGCGCACTGGAACGCATGATCGGCGAAGACCGCGCCGCGGGCCATCGCCCCGTTTGCGTCATCGCAACAGCAGGGACCACGAATACCGGGTCGATCGACCCGCTGGCCAGCATCGGGGCGATCTGCCGCCGCGAAGGGCTTTGGTTCCATGTCGATGGATGCATCTGCGCCCTCCTGCGCATCGCTCCGGCCAACGCAGCCCTTGTTGACGCCATCGAGACGGCGGATTCGATCGCGCTCGACCCGCACAAATGGCTGCATGCGCCCTTCGAGGTCGGTTGCGCCCTGATCCGGGACGCCGACCTGCCTTTTAACACCTTCAACATGCACCCCGCCTATCTCGAGGAGAAATCGCGCGGCGTCGCCGCCGGGGTCTTTCTTGCCGATTTCGGGTTCGAACTGTCGCGCGGCTTCACGGCCCTGAATATCTGGATGGCTCTCAAGGAACAAGGCGTGGCCAAATTCGGACGCCTGGACGCCTGATCGATCAGAACATCGCCCAGGGCGCCTATCTCACCGACCTGATCCGCGCCGAACCGGCGCTGGAACTAGTGGCGCCGACCGCCATCAATATTGTTCGTTTCCGCTATCGCGGCGCCGGCGCCAGCGACGCGGTGCAAAAAGAGCGCAACACCGAAATCATGTTGCGCCTGCAAGAGGCTGGCACCGCGGTTCCCACCGATACCACGGCGCACGGCCGCCACTGCCTGCGCGTGGCCATCAACAATCACCGGACGCGGCGGGCGGACCTTGACCTTCCGGTTCACGAGACGGTTCGGCTTGGGAAATCGCTCGAACGGGCATGATCGGCGGGGACAGGTGGCAAAGCTGCTCATGGCCTGCGAAATGTCGGAATTTTGCCCTTCCGGTCGCCTGCCGCCCTCGCCCCGCGGCCGCACGTCGGCTAGACAGGAGCGGACCGCACAGGAGGCTACAATGCAAACGATCGTCAAACTCGGGCCCACACAGGGCCTTGACCCCGATACCAAGGATCTTGACGGCTGGGTCGTCACCGAGGGCACCCCGTCGATGAAGACCTGGGTGCTGCACATGTCCAGCGACGGCAACATGGCCAGCGGCATCTGGGAATGCAGCCCCGGCAGCTATCATGCCACCTACACCGCCTACGAATATGTCGTCCTGATCCAGGGCCGCATCACCATCACCCCGGACGGCGGAACCCCGGTAACCGTCAAGGCCGGCGACGCATTCGTGGTCGAGTCCGATTTCAAGGGCACATGGAAGATCGAGGAACATGTGCGCAAGCACTTCGATTTTCGCCTGAAATAGGCAAGCCTGACGCCTGATCCGATGGCGTGGTGGTGTGGCCCCGCACAGGCGATGAAGGGCCGCGCCATGGGCCAGCCCTCCTCGCCACATCCTTCGCCGCCAATCGCTCTGCCCCGAAAACAGGGGCGCTTATGCCGGTGCAGCGCCCCGGCGCCGCCGCATGAGGCCGACAAGGCCCAGCCCGGAGCCGAGCAGAACCAAGCCCCCGGGCAAGGGCACGGCGGCGACGGTCATGTTGTTCATATCCGCTTCACCGCAGTAGCTGTCCCTGCACCAGGTTGTCCGAGGCGTATTCGGACCATCGCCGTCGTCATAGACAAACTCCCTTGGAGCCACCAAGGAAAAGATGATCCTGTCGATGTTGGTGAAAAGGTTTCCAAATTCCAGACGCTTGGATTGAATCGTATTGCCATCAATCACCCGGAGTATCTCGGAATAGCTCGAAACAATTTCGCCATTCCGGTAACCATCCAACCGCCACGAGAAGCCTTCGCTTGGGCGAGACTGCTTCCAAGCGTAGTATTCGGCCGATGTCATATCCTCGGGCGGACGACCGTCGCCGGTGACATTGGCCGAAAAGTTCCAGGCGGCTACGTTCGCGGAAAGAAACGAGAAGCGGCCACCATTCGTTCGATAAAGGCTTGCGCTGACCAAACCGCCGTCGTCCGTCAGCCCGAACGGGCCGGAACTATAAACATTCGAGGAGTCGTACGAATAGCCGTTCGAATGCGTTGTCGTACCTGACCTATAATTCATATAGGGCCCGAAGGTTTGAACCGCATTGTAGCCTTCACTGTCACCCGAACCCGTCAACGTCACCGTATTCGCGTGCGCCGTTCCGAAAAGTGACGCCAAAGCAGCCGCTGCAACAAGCGTTTTCATGTCAGCCCGCCCGAGCCAATCTACTCAAGGCGCGAGTCTAGCGCGGGGCACGCAATTTGCAATTGATCTTTCGTCCCTCACCCGCACTTGGAGTGGCCGCAGTTCGGGCAGGTCATGCAGCCTTCGACCATCTGCATGCCGAACTGGCCGCAAGAGGGGCAGGCGGGGCCGCGGGGGGCGTCGCCCACGGCCTTCGCCACCGATTTGGGATCGGCCTTCAGGCCCATCCCCTCGCCCTTCAGAAAGCCGATCGCCACCATGTGCCGCTCGATCACGCCGCCGATGGCCGCCAGGATCGAGGGGATATAGCGCCCCTCCATCCAGGCGCCGCCGCGCGGATCGAAGACGGCTTTCATCTCTTCGACCACGAAACTCACGTCGCCGCCACGCCGGAAAACGGCCGAGATCATCCGCGTCAGTGCCACGGTCCAGGCGAAATGCTCCATGTTCTTGGAGTTGATGAACACCTCGAACGGGCGCCGGTGGCCAGACTGGATGATGTCGTTGATGGTGATGTAGATCGCATGTTCGCTGTCGGGCCATTTCAGCTTGTAGGTCGCCCCTTCCAATGCCTGCGGCCGGTCCAGGGGTTCGGAGAGATAGACCACCTCGGCGCCCTTTTCGGCCTCGGGCAGCTTTTCGTCCCTTTCGCTGACCGACAGGACCGATCCCGTCACAGCGTTCGGCCGATAGGTGGTGCAGCCCTTGCAGCCCTGATCCCAGGCGGCCATGTAGACATCCTTGAAGGCATCAAAGCTTATGTCCTCGGGGCAGTTGATGGTTTTGGAAATGGAACTGTCGATCCATTTCTGCGCGGCTGCCTGCATCCGCACATGGTCCAGGGGCGGCAGGGTCTGGGCATTGACGAAATGGTCTGGCAGGGGCTTGTCGCCAAACCGTTCCCGCCAGAGGTTGACGGCATAGTCCACCACCTCTTCTTCGGTGCGCGACCCATCCTTTTGCAAAACCTTGCGCTTGTAGGCATAGGCAAAAACCGGCTCGATCCCTGATGACACATTGCCGGCATACAGGCTGATGGTGCCGGTCGGCGCGATCGAGGTCAGAAGCGCGTTGCGGATGCCATGGGTGCGGATCGCGGCGCGCACCTCATCGTCCATCTGGCGCATATTGCCCGAGCCGAGGAATTTTTCGGCGTCAAACAGCGGGAACGCCCCCTTTTCGCGGGCAAGATCGACCGAGGCAAGGTAGGCCGACCGGGCGATGGCATTCATCCAGTCTTCGCAGGCCTTGGCGGCCTTTTCCGACCCATAGCGCAGGCCGACCATCAATAGCGCATCGGCAAGTCCGGTCACGCCAAGACCGATGCGCCGTTTGGCCTGCGCCTCGACCTCTTGCTGGGGCAGGGGAAAGCGGCTCACATCTACGGTGTTGTCCATCATGCGGACGGCGACGCGCACCAGATCGTCCAGCGCGCCCATGTCGAGCGCAGCCTTCTTGCCGAACGGGTCGCGGACCAGCCGGGCTAGGTTGATCGACCCCAGAAGGCAGGCGCCGTAGGGCGGCAGGGGCTGTTCGCCACAGGGGTTGGTGGCGGCGATGGTTTCGGCATAGCCAAGGTTGTTCATCGCGTTGATCCGGTCGATGAAGATCACCCCCGGTTCGGCAAAATCGTAGGTGGCGCGCATGATCCGGTTCCACAGATCCTGCGCCGGAATGGTCTTGTAGACGCGGCCTGCAAACGCCAGATCCCAGCTGCCGCCCGCCTTGACCGCCGCCATGAACGGATCGGTCACCAGAACCGACAGGTTGAACATGCGCAGACGCGCGGCATCTTGCTTGGCCTCGATGAAGGCCTCGATGTCGGGGTGGTCGCAGCGCATGGTGGCCATCATCGCGCCGCGCCGCGAGCCTGCCGACATGATGGTCCGGCACATGGCATCCCAGACATCCATGAAGCTGAGCGGTCCAGACGCGTCGGCCGCAACACCCTTCACCTCGGCGCCGCGCGGGCGGATGGTGGAAAAATCGTAGCCGATGCCGCCGCCCTGCTGCATGGTCAGCGCGGCCTCTTTCAGCGCATCGAATATGCCGGCCATGCTGTCGGGGATGGTGCCCATGACAAAGCAGTTGAATAGCGTCACCGACCGGCCGGTGCCGGCCCCCGCGGTGATGCGCCCGGCGGGCAGGTATTTGAAATCCTCGAGGGCAGCGTAAAAGCGCGGCTCCCAGTCCGAAGGGGTTTTCTCGACGGCCGCGAGCGCCCCGGCAATCCGCCGCCATGTATCCTCGACCGTCTGGTCGACAGCGATGCCGTCCGCCGTCTTCAGGCGATATTTCATGTCCCAGATCTGCTCGGCGATAGGGGCGGCGAAACGGCTCATTGTGGCGTCCTTGCGGCTTCGGGAAGGGAATTCACGATACGCGCCCATCACGATCTGGTCAACTTGCACTTGGGGTGCGTGACCGGCAGAATGCCCAGATATTGAGGGCACCATGGCCGGATTCGTCAATCTGCTGAAACTTTGCGTTGGCGCGGAAAGCGTCGACGACCTACTTGACTGGCATCGCGCCAACCCGTCGCCCTTTGCCGCGGGCGAGCGGCGGCACATTACCCGCATGTGGCCCAAGCGCGAGGCCGAGGTGCTGGCGGGCGGTTCGCTTTACTGGGTCGTCAAGGGCGTGATCCTGTGCCGGCAGCGCATTGTCCGGCTGGACCCGGTCGACGGCGCCGACGGCATCCGCCGCTGCGGCATCATAATGGATCCCGAGGTGGTCCGCACCGAGGCCGCGCCCCGGCGGCCCTTTCAGGGCTGGCGCTACCTTGACCTGAAGGACAGCCCGCGCGATCTGCCGCAAGGCCGCGCCACTGATAGCGCACTGCCCGAACCGATGGCGCTGGCGCTGGCCGAAATCGGCCTGCGTTGAGCAGGCCCCGCAAAAGAAAACGGGCGCGGCCTTGGCCGCGCCCGTCCGAAAATCCGATCCGTCCCGAAATCAGGCCAGCGCGAGATTGGTGGCCGATTCACGGCCATCGCGGCCGGCTTCGATGTCGAAGGTCACTTTCTGACCGTCTTTCAGCTCGCGGATGCCCGCACGCTCGAGCGCGGTGATGTGGACGAACACGTCCTTTTTGCCGCCATCGGGGGCGATGAAGCCGAAGCCTTTGGTGGCGTTGAACCATTTCACGGAGCCAGTGGCCATCGTGTGTCTCCTCTAATACCCGCCCGCAGGATGCGGCGGCCCGGCGCAGTCAGACAGAATCGATAGCTGAGGCCGAAGACGGAGACAGGGTCGATAAAGATAACGTCGCAAGTGGGCCTATGCCGTCTTTTCGGCCGAAAAGCAACCAAAATCAGCCCAAACGGGCTTCCACGGCGCACCGGGGCCGAATCCGGCACGCTGGCCGCAGCACGCCCGCGCGGCGCAAAGCCTGTCGCCAGCGGGCAAGTGCATGCCTATAGTGTGCTTGCGCATTGGGATGGGAGGCCGGATGCGGCTTTTGATCGTCGAGGATAACGAGCAGTTGTCGGACTGGCTGGCCCGCCTGTTGCGCAGCGAGAATTACGTGGTCGACTGCGTGGCCGATGGCGAGGCGGCGGTCGAAGGCGTGGCGATCGAGAACTACGACCTTGTCATAGTCGATCTCGGGTTGCCGGGCATCGGCGGGCTCGAGGTCATCCGCTATCTGCGCGACCGGCAACTGTCGGTGCCGATCCTGGTGCTGACGGCCGAGGGGGCGCTCAGCCGCCGGGTCGAGGGGCTGAATGCCGGGGCCGATGACTACATGACCAAGCCGTTCGAGGTAGCCGAGCTCGAGGCGCGCATCCGGGCCCTTTTGCGGCGCAGCAGCAAGACACTTCGGGAAAGGCTCTGCTTCGGTGCGCTGACCCTCGATCAGAACACGCGCCAATTCAGCATCGACGACGCGCCCCTGGCCCTGTCGCCCCGCGAGCATGCGGTTCTCGAAGCGCTGATCCGCCGGGCCGGCGCCACGGTCAGCAAGGAGACCCTGCTGGAAAGCTGCTATGGCCATGGTGACGATGTGAACCTGAGCGCGGTCGAGGTTATCGTCCACCGGCTGCGGCGCAAACTGGAACACCGCCAGATCGGCATCGCCACATTGCGCGGCCTTGGCTATGTGCTCAGGCAGGATAGGCGGTGACAGGTTCGGGCTTACGGTCGCAAAGCCTGCGGGTGAACCTGATGCTGTGGCTTTTCGGGCCGGTCGTCGCCATTCTGGGGGTCAGCCTGCTTCTTTCACTCGCTTCGGCCAAACGGCAGGCAACGCTGATCATGGACCGCCAGATTCTGTCCTCTGCCCGGATGATCGCTGAACAGACCCGCTTCCGCGAAGGCGCGATCCGCGTCGTTGTGCCGCCGGCCGCGCTCGAGTTGTTCGCCACCGACAGCCATGACGAGATTTCCTATGCGGTCTTCGGCAGCGACGGCACGCTGATTGCGGGTTTCCCGGGGCTCACCCCGCCCGCCCCCCTGCCCGCCGCATTCGATACTTTGTCCTTCGCCACCCGGTTTCGGACCGAAGACATGATGGCCGTTGTCGTGCGGCAGGCGGTGATCACGCCCGATGGCACCGTGCCAGTGACGGTCATGGTCGGCGAAACGCTGAAGGCGCGCGACGCGATGGTGCGCAGCCTGTGGCAGCGCGGCTTTCTGGAACAGGCGGCACTGGTGGTGGCCGCCGCCCTGTCGATCTGGATCGGAATCACCCGCGAGCTTGGCCCGATCGTGAGGCTGCGGCGGGCCGTGCTCGACAAGCCCGCCGACAGGTTCGAACCTTTCAACGCAGCAGCAGTCCAAAGCGAGATCCGCCCGCTGGTCGAGGCGCTGAACGACCGCATGGCGCGGCTTGCGGCCTATCTCGATCGCCAGCGCCGGTTCCTGGACAGCAGCGCCCACCAGATGCGCACGCCGCTCGCGGTGATGAAAACGCAGGTCGGCCTTGCCCGCCGCAGCCGCGACCCGTCTGAGACCGCACTGTTTCTGGGCGAAATCGACGCCGGCCTGACCGCCATGTCGCGGCTCACGAGCCAGCTTCTGACCCTTGGCCGGGTCGAGCATGACCGGGCGCAACTGGCGGTCGAAAAGGTCGATCTTGCCGAAATTGCGCGCGCGGTCGCCAGCCAGATCGCCCCCGTGGCGCTGGACGCCGGGGTCGACCTGGCGGTCGAGGCGGATGCACCCTGCGTGGTCGTGGCGTCGGCCATTCTGGTGCGCGAGGCGGTGGCGAACCTTGTCGACAATGCCGTGGCCCACGCCGGCGCGGCGGCAATCGCGACGCTTACGGTCGCTAAAGCGGACGGGATGGGGGTGCTGACAGTCAGCGACACCGGGCACGGCCGCATCGCGCCCGCCGAACGCGAGAGGCTGTTCCAGCGTTTCCAGCGCGGCCCTTCGGCGGCACGGGGTGGCAGCGGTCTTGGCCTGGCGATCGTGGCCGAGATCGCGCAGATGTTCGCGGGCCGTGCCGAGGCCATCGATCCGCCGGGCGGGCAAGGCTTTGCCGTCCGCCTGTCGCTTCCGCTGGCCTAGGGCGCAGTCTCGACGAAATCGTTCGTATAAGTGCGCGAAAGGTCGACCGTCGCCGGGCTGACCCCGTCCATGAACGCCGACAGGACCGTCAGCACATTTTCGGGGCCGCCGTCGGGCATGCGCCCGTCCGGAGTGAACATGGCCTTGCCGTCGGTCAGCGCCTGCACATACATCGCCCGGTTTCCGGCATAAAAGTCCTGCGGCACGTGGTCGGCGATCTCGGCCGCATCATGACTGGCGATATAGCGCATGGTGCGGACAAAGGCGTTGGCGAGCTTTTGCACCGTGGTGCGGTGGGCGGCCACCCAGCCGCTGTCCATGTAAAGGCAGGCCGCCGGATAAAGCCCGCCAAGCGCTGCCCGCGTACCGTTGGCGGTGCGCAGATCGACCAGAACCCGCGCGTCGCCGCTGCCCAGCAATCGCGATACGGTCGGCTCGGTGGTCATCGCCGCCTGCACGTGGTCCTGGCGTAGGGCCGCGATCAGCGTGTCGCCGGCGCCGACCGGCACCGGGGTTACGTCCTGCATCCGCAGACCGGACCGGACCAGCAGATATTCGGTGAGAAAATCGGTCGAAGAGCCAAGCCCGGTCACCCCCAGCCGAAGGCCGCGCAGGTCGGCCACGGATCTGACCGCGGGGCGGCGGTTCGTCACCAGTTCGACCTCGCCCGGAACCTGGGAGAACTGCACGACCGCCTCGGTATATTTGCCAAGCGCCTGCAACTGGATGTTGTGATCGTAAAAGCCGATCACCCCTTGAACCGCGCCCGCCAGCATTTCGTCGGCAGCCTCGGCCCCGGCCGGCTCGGACAGGATCTCGACGTCCAGGCCCTCGTCGGAGAAATAGCCAAGGTGGCTTGCCAGGATCAGCGGCAGATATATCTGTTTCTCGATCCCGCCGACCATCAAGGCCACACGCTCGGCCCGCGCCGAAATCGGCAGGGCCGCCAGCGCGACCCAGAGAAGAACGCGAAGGATCGTCCGGATAGCCTGTCCGCGGATCATTCCGACATCCTGCAAGGGGGGCCGTGGGGATGGATGATGAACCCTGCGGGTCCCGCCGTCGAGACCAAGATGATGGCGACAAGGCAGGGGGCGACGGTCGCCGCCCCCTGCCCCGCGTGGGCCATGTCTCGCCCTGGCTTATTTGACCCCTTCCAGCTTCTTCGCCGCGTCGACGAATTCATTGGTAAAGGTCTTCGACAGGTCGGCGGTTCCCTTGACCTTGCCGGCGGCCTTCTCGATCTCGTTCACGGTCTTGGGGCCGCTTTCCGGCATGGTTCCGGCGCCGGCGATATTGAACTGGCCCCAGTCCTTGGTGAGCGCCGCGATATATTCGTCCTTCGAGGTCAGCTGGTTCGAAACAAAGTCTGCCGGCATGGCATTGGCGACATCGGCGGCGGTGTGGGTCCGCATCCAGACCAGCGTGGCGACCAGCGCGTTCACCACCGCTTGCGTTTCCTTCTTGTGGCCGGCCACCCAATCGGCGTTGGCCAGAACGCCGGCCGCCGGGAAATCGCCACCCAACCACTTCTGCACGCCTTCGCCGGTCGAAAGGTCGATCGCCGAATAGCCGACATCGAGCTTTTCGATCGCGTTCACCGTCGGCTGGCTGGTGATGCCGCAAACCGCCTTGCCGAATTTCAGCGCGGCGATCATCGTCTGGCCGGCACCCGCCGCGATCTTGGTGTAATCGGTGGGCTGAAGGCCGGCGTGGGCCGACACATAGCTGACCAGAGCGTCGGTGCCCGAGCCGAGGTCGGTCACTCCGACCGACTTGCCCTTCCAGTCGGAGGGCGACTTGATGTCACTGCCCTTGGCGCACATGATCCGCTCGCCCGGCGCCACGGAAAGCTGCACGACGTCGATGACATTCTTTCCCTTTTCCTGGAACTCGATCGTGTGGTTGTACCAGGCGCCGGCCATGTTGACCTGGCCGGAAATCAGCGCGTCCTCGGCACCGACGCCACCGGCCTGCTCGGTCGAAAGCTCGACGTTGACGCCGTATTTCTTGTACATGCCCAGGCCCTGAGCCAGCTGGTAGGGTAGGTAGATCTGCTTGTCGATACCGCCGACCATCAGCGAAACGGTCGGCATATCCTCGGCCCCGGCCGCTGTCACCAGCAGGGCGGAACAGGGCACGGCCACCGCCATCGACGTGGCCATCAGCAGTGCCATTTTCGTAAGTTTCATGGTTTCCTCCTCCGTTGCTACATCCAGATCACTGAATCCCGTTGCGGGCCTGCCCAACCTCGCGGCGGGTCAAACCCCCTGAATATTGCCGTCGCGGCTGTTGGCTGGCTGCCAGGCGAGCAACCGCTTTTCGACCTTGGCCATCAGCCATTCGGCTCCAAGCGCCAACCCGCCGATCACCAGCATCGCTCCGAAAACGCCATTCGCGTCGAACGTGTTCTGGGCGGTGGCGATGACCAGCCCAAGGCCGCGCTGCGAGCCCAGAAATTCGCCGACGATGGCGCCGATGATCGAAAACCCAAGCGCCACATGCAGGCTGGCGATGATCCAGGTCATCGCGGACGGGAACACGACATGGCGCACCACCTGAAGACGCGATGCACCCAGGATGCGGGCGTTCGAGATCAGGTTGCGGTCCACGCTGCGCACGCCCTGGAAGGCGTTGAAGAAGACCACGAAGAACACCAGAACCGCCGCCAGAAGCACTTTCGACGGCAGCCCCAGCCCTAGCCACATCACGAAGATCGACCCCAGAACGATCCGCGGTAACGCGTTGACGATCTTGATGTAGGGCCCGACGACCTCGGCCAGATACGGCACCTCGCCAAGAAGAACGCCGACGAAGATACCGCTCGACACGCCGACGATGAACCCCAGAAGCGCCTCTTCCAGTGTCACCCAGATCTGGAGCCAGAACGAGCCATAGGCGGTTCCCTCCAGCGCCCAGGTGTAAAGCCGCACGCAGATACCCCAGGGCGACCCGAAGAAAAACTCGTCGATGAAGCCGGTCCTCGCCGACAGTTGCCAGCCAACGACGATGAAAAGGAAAATCCCGATCTGGCCGGCAAGAACCAGCCGCCGGCGGCGGCGAAGGCGGGCTTGCGCCAGTGCCGCCAGGCTCGCTTCGTCCGAGGCCGCCCCCGACCCCGATGCGATATCTTCGAAACTGGTGGTCATGCCCGGCCCCCTTTCGCCTTGGAGGCAATCGCCGAACGGGAATAGGTCTGTGCGACCTCTTCGCGCAGCGCGGCCCATATCTGCTGGTAAAGTTCCAGGAACCGCTTGTCGAAACGGATGTCCTGCAAGGCGCCGCGCGGGCGTGGCAGGTCGATGGTGAACTCGGCCTTAACCGTACCGGGGCCCGCCGTGATGACCACCACCTTGTCGGCCAGCCCGATCGCCTCCTCAAGGTCATGTGTGACGAAGATGACCGACGGCTTCTCGCGTTCCCAAAGAGTCAGAAGTTCGTTCGACATGATCGCACGGGTCTGCACGTCGAGCGCAGAAAACGGTTCGTCCATCAGCAGGATCGCGGGGTCGTTGATCAGCGCCGCCGCCAGGCTCACCCGCTTGCGCATGCCGCCGGAAAGCTGGTGCGGATAGTGGTGCTCGAACCCCGCCAGCCCCACGGTCTGCAACCAGTCCATCGCCTTGGCGGTTGCCTCGGGCCGCGACACCCCCTTGAAAAGGGGCCCCAGCGCCACATTGTCGACCACCGGCTTCCACGGCAGAAGCGCGTCGGCCTGAAACACGAAACTCGCCCCCTTGGTGATCCCTTCGACCGGCTTGCCGGAAACCCTGACGGTGCCGGCGCTTGGCCGTTCGAGTCCGGCGGCAAGTGTCAGCGTCGTCGATTTGCCGCAGCCGGTGGGGCCGACGACCGCGCAGAACTGACCCGGTTCCACCACCAGGTTCACATCGCGGATCGCGGTCATGGCGGCGCCGGTCGGGGTGACGAAACGCTTGGTCACATTGGTCAGCACGACTCCGCCCAGACCATCTGCACGCGCGCTCACGCGGTTGCCCCCGCGCGCACTGCCACGGCACGACCCGCCGGCAACATCTGCCAGTTCGACATCTGCGATATCCTCCCCTGTCGGCTTCGCGGTAGGGGCACATGGCCCCGCCGCGAATCTCGTTATCCGACAGATTAGGGGGCGAAGCTTTCAATCGGCTTTCAGTTCGAAACCCGCGCCGTGGCGGGCGGTCAGCCGCGCAGCACCCGGCGCAGGCTGAGCGCAAGAATGGCGATGCAGCCGCAAAGCAAGAGCAGCGCGCCAATCAACGGATCGAGACCGCCAAAGCGGATTGTCGCCGCCACCAGCCCGATCAGCGCCAGCACCTGAACCGCCAGATTGCCGTCATCGACAAAAAGGCCGAAAAGCTCATGCAGGACCGTAAGGATAAAGCGCATCACAGACCCTCCGTCCGGGCGCGGGCGTCGCGCATCAGCCGGGCCGCGCCGAGCGAAACGGCGGCGAGAATGGCCAGAAGGCCGAGGATCGAGAGATCGGCACCTGGCCAGTCGGCGCCGAGCCCCTCGCCCGTCCAGAAGATCCCGAAGGCCGTCAACATCAGCCCCACGACGAATTTGAGCGTGTTCTCGGGCACCTGGCTCAGCGGCCTGTGCGCCACCGCGCCGATGCCCAGCACCACGACCACCGCCGCCAGCGCGCCGAGCCCCGCGATCACCGTCATCCGGTGCGCGGCACCCACGGCGATCACGATGAAAACCACCTCGACCCCCTCGAGCAGCACCGCCTTGAAAGCGGCCATTCCGGCCAGCCAGTCGGCACGCTTGTTGGCGGCCAGGTGCTCCAACTCATCGGTTTCGCGGGCAAAGATCGCCGCTTCATCGTGCAGCGCAATAAAGCCTGCGGCGCGCAGGATCGCCTTTCGCAGCCAGCGCATACCGAAGAGGATCAGCAGCGTGCCGACAACGAATTGCAAGAGCCCGAGCGGGATCAGCGCGAAAAGCGGCCCGAAGACCAGAACAAGCACCACCAGCAGCGCCAGCGCGGCGGCGGTTCCCATCAGGGCCGGGCGCCAACTGCGCGTCAGCGCGACCGCGAGGACGATGGTAAAGGCTTCGACCACCTCGACGAAAGACGCGAGGAACGCGGCGGCAAGCGTGGAAAGCAGCGACGTCAGGCTCACTGTGGTCTCTCATGACAAGGTCAATGACTTATACAACCGTCGGGCGGCAGACGCAGCCCCCACCTGTCAACCCATGAACCATTTCGACCAAAGCCCCGCCGCCCAGAACATCAGGCTGAGGGTGATCATCAGGATGCCGATGCCGAACTTGTCGCGCACGGCGAAAACGATCGGGTCGTGATCCTGCTTGCCGAACCAGCCCAACAGGATCATGCGGACAAGCCAGAGCGCCATCGGGGCCATCGCCGCCCAGAGTATCCAGGTCGTGGGGTAAAGCTGGCGACCCTGCGCGCTGATGGAATATAAAAAGAAGATCAGCAGCGCACCCACGGTGCCAAGCCCCGCGACGTTGAGAAGATCGCCCCGGTCGGGCCGCCCATAGCCGCGCCCCGGCAGGCGTTCGTCGGACGTGGCGAGCGTCAGTTCGGTCAGCCGCTTGACACAGCCAAGCGTGATGAAAACCGGGAAGATGAAGATCAGCATGTAGATCGACACATCCACCTTGCTGGCCGCCGCGCCCGCGATCACCCGGATCGTGTAAAGTGCCGCCAGTGTCGCCACGTCGACCCACCGCATCCGCTTGAGCTTCAGCGAATAGGCCAGCGAGGTGATCATATAAAGGACGATCACCCCCAGAAAGCCGACATTCAGCGACGCAGCAACCCCGAGCGACAGAAGCGCCAGCCCGCCAAAGGCCGCCATGCCGATCGGAATCGGCACCTCGCCGCTGGCGAACGGGCGGCGGCATTTGGTCTGATGGCGGCGGTCGGCCTCGAGATCAAGGAGGTCATTGACGATATAGATCGACGACGCGGCGGCGGAAAAGGCCAGCATCCCCCACAGGATCGGGATCAGCGTCGCCAGATCGAACCGATGGGCGGCGATCATCGGCAGGATCAGCAGGATGTTCTTGACCCACTGATGTGGCCGCATCGCCTTCAACAACGCGCGCGGCCGGAAGCCGCCTGGCAGCTCGACCACATTCTGGCCACGCGCGGCCAGCGCGCGGGCCGAATTCGGATGGCCGACGACCAGGGCCTGATCGGCCTTTTCCCAGACCGCCATATCGACCGCGTGGTTGCCCGCATAGTCGAACCCGCCCTCGCCGAACGCCGCGACCAGGGCCTTGGCCTTGGCCGTGCCGGTCAGGTTCGTGTGCCCGTCCGACGCGAAGACCTGATCGGACAGGCCATAGTCGGCGGCGAGCCTCGCAACCAGGCTGCGGTCCGACCCCGAAGCCAGGATCACCTCGCGCCCGGCGACGCGGTTTTGCAGCGCCAGGTCGGCGACATCGGGGTTGACCGGCAGAAGATCGGTGCGCAGGGGGGCGATGGCGGCAAGGGCCGCCTTGAGCGCTGCCCGGTCGGGCAAATGGCGGACCGTGGCCCTCAGCGTCGCCACCGGAGCCGTGCCCAGACCGGCCCAAAAGGTTTCCCACAGAAGATCGGTCTTCAGAAAGGTGCCGTCCACGTCGAGAACGAGCGGTTTCAGTCCGGGCATGGCCGATCTATCCTTTTACCGTAAAGACGCAGCCGTCCGACACAAGCTCGGGCGGGGTCACGCATAGCCCGCGCGCCACCTGCCAGGCTGCCAGCACCTTGGGAACGTAGTCGCGGGTTTCGCGGTAAGCCGGAACGCCGCCGCTGCCCTTGACCGCATTCTCGCCCGCATTGTACGCGGCGATCACCATCAGCGGATCGTCATTGAACTGCTTCATCAACCAGTCGAGATAGGCGACCCCGCCCTTGATATTGTCGATGGGGTTCGTCCGATCGGCCACCGAAAAGCGGTCGGCCGTAGCCGGGATCAACTGCATGAGCCCGACCGCACCCGCCGACGATACCGCATTGACCCGGCCCGCGCTTTCGACGCTGATGACCGCCAGCGCCAGTGCCGGCGACACCCTTGTGCCCACGGTCGCACGCAGGATGTCGGCCCCGTGGACCGCGGCGATATCCTGAAGGCTCTGAAGTCGCGGGGCGGCCACCGCCGTTCCGTCCGGCCCCTGGCCCAGCGCCGTGAGCGCCAGCGCGAAACGATTGTCAGTGTCGGCGATCTTGGGTGAGACCTTGTCCCAGTACCAATCATATCCACCCGATGCGGCAGGCTTGCCGGGGTCTGGCAATAGCGTCGGATCGACGCCGCCGCGCGGGATCGGGTTGGCGGGAACCGGTGCCGCGGCCGCCAGGATCGACGCCTGTTCGACCGGATCTATCTGCACGGTAATCAGCTTCTTGGTTCCGGGGGCGGGCACCCCGACCCTCTTGAAGGTAAAGACCGGCGCTGTGACAAAGTTTTTCGACAGCGGCGGCACCGGGTCCGCAACAGCCTGAATGGCGCACAAACATGCCGCCGCCAATGCCGCACCTCTGACGCCGCGCGTCATCGTTCCTACCCTTGCCTGCCTCAGCGGTTTTTTCTTTGCCGCACAGTCGCAAAAAACCGCGCGCTGCGCACGTCTTTTTTCGGGAGGTGGGCTCTGCCGCTTTCCGGTTCGACCTTTCGGCAACAGCCCCGTGCGCCGGATTTTGCCAAAGTTCTGCGACGATCCCCCCCAACTGCCACGATTGCAGCCGCTTCAGCGCTACCGCGATGCAAAAATGTACGCTCGACGCCTCACTCGCGCCCGATTCGGGGGGTCTATTCTCTCCATGACGCGCCATTGGCAGGGTCGGATACCCGCAGAGGCACGTATGGCGTAACAGAGACTTGCAATCAACTTTCAACCGGAGACCTGAGATGAAATTTTTCAAACTGTTCAAGAAATTCGAAGCCGAAGAAGATGGCGCCGTGACCGTTGACTGGGTCGTGCTGACCGCTGCCGTCGTCGGCCTCGGCGTTGCCGCCCTTGCCGCGATCAAGTCGGGCACCGGC
>Ga0209023_10000104_pt1 | contig 148281 bp, 123 predicted proteins | sample LakOneMetagenome_FD_187468 | JGI IMG/M metagenome (GOLD analysis project Ga0209023, IMG submission 187468) | Freshwater and sediment microbial communities from Lake Erie, Canada (SPAdes) (version 2) | ecosystem: Environmental > Aquatic > Freshwater > Lentic | place: Lake Erie, Canada...
CGATCTGCCAGGGCGAAGCGGGCCGCGTCGTCCATGTTGGCGGCCTGGGCCTGGGCCGCGGCGCTGCGGCTCGATGCCAGCAGGGCCGACACGGCGCCCAGCAGCACCAGGAGACCGAGCGCCATGGCGATCATCAGTTCGGCGAGCGCGATGCCGCGCGCACGCAACGCGGGCCTGGCGCTCATGGCCCCGCTCCGCCCACCGGCACCGTCAGCGCGGGCGTGCTGTGCCAGCGCTCGTCCGCCTGGCGGCGCAGCCAGCCCAGCTTGATGACGATGGGGGCGCCCGCGCCGCCGCTGCAGGCCCAGTCCGCCCGGGTGCCGGCGTCGCGGCATACGCGCAGGCGGCCGCCGGGAAAGCCCAGGTACAGCGCCTGCATGGCCTCGCCCATGTCGAAGGCGGCCAGCTCCGCGCTGCCGCACCGGGCGCCGGCAAAGCACGCGGGATAGGCTGGCGGCGCGCCAGCGGCCGCGTCGTACTGCAGCTGCAGGTAGGGATTGCGCGCGTCCGGCGCATGCATTTGCGCGCTGTTGGCGCGCATGCGCTCGGCCAGGGAGGCAGCGAGCGCCACCCCGTCCGACAGCAGCGCGCTGGCATGGCGGGTGCGCAGCGCCGCCACCTGCGCCGCACCGGCGCCGAGAATGCCGACGGCAAGCACGAGCACCGCCACGAGAATCTCGACGAGGGTGAAGCCGGATGCGCAGCGCGATTGCAAGGGAAGCCTCCGCAGGGTGGTCGCGGCAGGCAGCGCGGGGCGCGCTTTGATCTGGGTCGCTTGCCGATCAAGTTATCAGCGCGTGGCGCTGCCACGGCTGACTTGACTCAACAGTGCAAAGGGACTTATTTACGGGTTTTTCGATCTTGCCCGACTTCGGCAATGGCATCCTGGAACTCGGCCAGGTCTTCGAAATTCTTGTAGACAGACGCGAAGCGGATATAGGCAATCTTGTCGAGCCGCTTGAGCTCTTGCATCACCAGTTCGCCCACATAGCCCGATTCGACTTCGCGCTGGCCGCTGGTGAGCAGCTTTTCCTCGATCGAGCCGATGGCCGTATCGATCGCTTCGGCCGACACCGGCCGCTTGCGCAGCGCCAGCATCAGGCTGCCGCGCAGCTTGGCCGTGGCGTATTCAGTCCGGCTGCCATTCTTCTTGACGATGATCGGCATCGACAGTTCGATCCGTTCCTTGGTCGTGAAGCGCTTGTCGCAGCGGGCGCAGCGGCGCCGGCGCCGGATCGAGTCGCCCTCCTCCGATACGCGGGTATCGAGGACCTGCGTATCTTCATGCTGGCAGAAGGGACATTTCATGGCGGCGCCGGCGGGGGGGATTACGCTGCGTAGACCGGGTACTTGTCGGTCAGCTTTTTCACTTCGGCCTTGACGCGCTCGACGACGGCAGCGTCGCCCGGGTTGTCGAGGATGTCGGCGATCAGGTTGCCCACGATGGTCGCATCGGCTTCCAGGAAACCGCGGGTGGTGAAGGCCGGGCTGCCCAGGCGGATGCCGGAAGTGACAAACGGCTTTTGCGGATCGTTGGGAATGCCGTTCTTGTTGCACGTCATGTGGGCTGCGCCCAGCAGCGCTTCGGCTTCCTTGCCGGTCAGGTTCTTGGAACGCAGATCGACCAGCATCACGTGCGACTCGGTGCGGCCGGATACGATGCGCAGACCGCGCGCGATCAGGGCCTTGGCCAGCGCGTCGGCGTTCTTGACGACCTGCTTCTGGTAGGCGACGAATTCCGGGCTGAGCGCTTCCTTGAAGGCGACGGCCTTGCCGGCGATCACATGCATCAAAGGACCGCCCTGAATGCCGGGGAAGATGGCCGAATTGATGGCTTTTTCGTGCTCGGCCTTCATGAGGATGATGCCGCCGCGCGGGCCGCGCAGCGATTTGTGCGTGGTCGAGGTGACGAAGTCGGCGTGCGGCACGGGATTCGGGTAGACGCCGGCGGCGATCAGGCCGGCGTAGTGGGCCATGTCGACCATGAAGTAGGCGCCGACTGCCTTGGCCACCTTGGCGAAGCGCTCGAAATCGATCTTGAGCGAGAACGCCGATGCGCCCGCGATGATCAGCTTGGGTTTTTTCTCGTGCGCCAGGCGTTCCATGGCGTCGTAATCGATGTCTTCCGCTTCGGTCAGGCCGTAGGAGACAACATTGAACCACTTGCCCGACATGTTGAGCGCCATGCCGTGGGTCAGGTGGCCGCCTTCTGCCAGCGACATGCCCATGATGGTGTCGCCCGGCTTGAGCATGGCAAAGAACACGCCCTGATTGGCTTGCGAGCCGGAGTTGGGCTGCACGTTGGCCGCTTCAGCGCCGAACAGTTGTTTGACACGGTCGATCGCCAGTTGTTCGGCGATGTCGACAAATTCGCAGCCGCCGTAGTAGCGCTTGCCCGGGTAGCCTTCGGCATACTTGTTGGTCAGCTGCGAGCCCTGGGCTTGCATGACGGCGGGCGAGGTGTAGTTTTCCGACGCGATCAGCTCGATGTGATCTTGCTGGCGGGTGTTTTCCTTCTGGATGGCGCCCCACAGTTCCGGGTCAACGTTGGCGAGCGTGTGATCTTTTGCAAACATGAAAAAACTCCAATCGATAAGAGTGCGAGGCACCTGGCTGTAAGGATCGAATGAGGGAAGCCGTCGGACAACAGGACAGGCAGCCTCATCGTGCTCTTCCATCGGTGGCTGCCCAGGCGAACGGCTGTTGAAATCTCACGTTCCCCGGTGGAAGCCCACCTTTCGCCGACTGGCAATGGCTCGCCGCGACTTTTCGCCAGTTACGTGAGACGTAATGGAGCCCAAATTGTAAGTTAAACCCTCAATTAGGGCAAGGAAGGGGCTGGCAATACTGGCAAGTCGGGCCCGATTGTGCCCCTTTCGGCTACAATCTGCGCGGACAACTTCACTCGGGATTTGAACATGATCGTATTTATCACGGGCGCGTCGGCCGGTTTTGGCGCCGCCATGGCGCGGACCTTCGTCCGGCATGGCCACCAGGTGGTCATCAGCGGACGCCGCAAGGAGCGCCTGGACGCCCTGGCCGCCGAGCTGGGCGACCTGGCGCTGCCCATCGTCATGGACGTGACGAACAAGGAATCGATCAATGAAGCGCTGTCGATGCTGCCCCAGTCGTGGCGCCAGATCGATGTGCTGATTAACAATGCCGGCCTGGCGCTGGGCACCCAGCCCGCCCACGAAGCCCCGCTGGCGGACTGGGAAACCATGATTGCCACCAATTGCACGGGCCTGGTGACGATGACGCGCGCCCTGCTGCCGTCGATGGTCGAGCGCGGCAGCGGCCTGGTGGTCAACCTCGGTTCCGTGGCGGGCCACTACCCTTACCCGGGCGGCAATGTGTATGGCGCCACCAAGGCGTTTGTCGAGCAATTCACCTTGAACCTGCGCGCCGACCTGGTCGGCACCGGCGTGCGCGCCACCAACCTGGCGCCCGGCCTGTGCGGCGGCACCGAATTTTCCAACGTGCGCTTCAAGGGCGACGACGCGGCCGCAGCCAAGGTCTACGAGGGTACCGTCCCGCTGACCGCGGCCGACATTGCCGAGACCGTGTACTGGATTGCCACCCTGCCGCCGCATATCAATGTCAATACGCTCGAGATGATGCCGGTATGCCAGGGTTTCAGCCCGTTCGCCATCAAGCGCAACGCCTGAGGGCTGCGCCATTGCCGACGGACCCGCATCAGGAAGGTGAAATCGATTAGAATGTTTCCCACATTCATTTTATGACAACGTTGATCATGTCCCCAGCGTTTTCCTGGCCGGTCAGGATTTATTACGAAGATACCGATGCCGGCGGCATCGTCTTCTATGCCAACTACCTCAAGTTCTTCGAACGGGCGCGCACCGAATGGCTGCGCGCGGCCGGCGTGAACCAGCAGGCGCTGGCCGAGGAAGATGGCGCCATTTTTGTCGTCAAGCGCGCCAGCATCGACTATCATGCGCCAGCGAAGCTCGATGATGTATTAAACTTAACTTTAAGCATCGAAAAATTGGGCCAGGCATCAGTCCAGTTCATCCAGCAAGCCTGGCGCGGCGAGGTGTTGCTCGCTACCGCCAGCGTCAAGGTCGGCTGCGTCGATGCAGTGACCCTGCGCCCACGCTCCCTGCCGCCGGCCAGCGCTGCTAAAATGCGTGCCGCCTGACTCACAACCGAAAACAGATAAACGATGAACGCTCCACAAGACCTTTCTTTTCTTGCCCTGATCACCAATGCGCACCTGATCGTGCAACTGATCATGGCGCTGCTGCTCGGCGTGTCGCTGGTGAGCTGGACGTATATCTTCCGCAAGAGCTTTGCCATTCGCGCGGCGCGGGCCCAGACGGAAAAATTCGAGCGGACCTTCTGGGCGGGGGGCAACCTGCATACCCTGCACCAGAGCGCCAGCAGCAGCCGCGACCAGAGCGGCGCGCTGGCCCGCATCTTTGACGCCGGCATGGGCGAATTCATCAAGGGCAAGCAGGCAGCCGACAAGCGCGAAGCGCTCGACACGGGCGCCGTGCTCGACGGCGCACGGCGCGCCATGCGCGCTGCCTTCCAGCGCGAAATCGATGCCCTCGACTCCCATTTGAACTTCCTCGCCTCGGTTGGTTCCGTCTCGCCCTACGTCGGCTTGCTCGGTACCGTGTGGGGCATCATGAATGCCTTCCGCGGCCTGGCCAATGTGCAGCAAGCCACGCTGGCCGCCGTGGCGCCCGGCATTGCCGAGGCGCTCATCGCAACGGCGATCGGCCTGTTCGCGGCGATTCCGGCGGTGGTGGCCTACAACCGCTACACCCACGACATCGATCGCCTGGCCATCCGCTTCGAGAGCTTCGTCGAAGAATTCTCGAACATTCTGCAGCGCCAGTCGCGCTAAGCGGAGCCCATCATGGCCTTCTCTTCCAGCAGTTTGCGCGGCGGCCGGACCCGCAAGCTCAAGTCCGATATCAACGTCGTGCCGTATATCGACGTGATGCTGGTGCTGCTCATCATCTTCATGGTGGTGCCGCCGCAAAACAGCCCGAGCGTGATCAATCTGCCCAACGCGCAAAAATCGGCCCTGCCGCCCGATAACTATCTGCAAGTGCAAATCCTGCAAAACGGCGAACTGACACTGGGCATCAACGGCAAGCGCACCCAGGCCGCGGAAAGCTTCAAGAGCCGCCCCGCCCTGCTGCGCCGCCTGCGCGCCCTGCATGCCGACTACCCCGAGTATCCGGTCATGATCGCGGGCGACCGCGACAGCAAGTATGACGATGTGATCCAGCTCATTTCGGAAGCCAAGAAGATGGGCATCACCCGTGTCGGGCTGGCCACCAAGTGACGCGGCCATGAGCACCATGACTCCAGCTGCTGCCGGTGGCGTCCCGTACCGGGTGCCGCCAGAACCGAGCCGCACGCCATCGATCCTGATGGCGCTGGGCATGCACGCCCTGCTGCTGGCGTTCCTGTACGTGGGGGTGCGCTGGCAAAATACCGAACCGACCGCGGTCGAGGCCGAAGTGTGGGACATCAAGACGCAGATCGCCGCACCGCCGCCGCCACCGCAGCCGGAGCCGGTGGTTAAACCGGACCCGCTGCCCGAGCCGCCCAAGCCGGTGGTGGAAGAACCGGTCGCGCCCAAGGCGCCCGACATCGCGCTGGAAAAGCTCAAGGAACAAAAGAAGAAACTGCTCGACAAGAAGCTGGCCGACGACAAGCTGCGCGACGAACTCAAGCAAAAGAAGCTGGAAGAACTGGCCGACAAAAAGGCCAAGGCGGCGCAGGCGCTGGCGGAGCAAAAGAAGGCGGACAAGCTGCGCGAGATGGAACAAAAGCGCATCATGGCCAGCCTGGGCGGCGTGGGCACGGCGGACAAGACTAGCGCGCCGCGTATTGACACCGGCTATGCGGCGGCCGTCAGCACCAAGATCAAGCGCTCCACCTCCTATGTGGGCGACACGGACGTGCCGGGCAATCCGGAAGTGCAGTTCAGGATAGACCAGTTGCCGACCGGTGAAATCATGTCGGTCCGCAAGGTCAAGAGCAGTGGCATCGCCGCCTTCGATGCGGCAGTGGAACGCGGCATTAACAATTCGTCACCACTTCCGAAGAAGAAAGATGGTACGGTAGACCGCACCGTCGATGTCACCATCAAAATGAAGGACATCAAGTAACACTGCATGAGGACAGATTACCAATGAAAAAACTACAGTTTGCGATTGCCGCTGCCGGTCTGATGAGCGCCCTGTGCGCGCATGCCCAGCTGAAAATCGAAATTTCCGGCGTCTCCAGCAACCAGATTCCGGTGGCCATTGCCGCCTTCGGCGACGAAGGCGTGGCCCCGTCGAAAATCTCGGAAATCATTCGCGCCGACCTGGAACTGTCGGGCGTGTTCAAGGTCATCGATGCGGGCGGCCCGATCTCGGAAACCGATCCCGTCAGCTACAGCCAGTGGAAGCAGCGCGGCGCCGACGCTCTGGTGGTAGGCAGCGTGCAAAAGCTGGCCGACGGCCGCCTCGAAGTGCGCTACAAGCTGTATGACACGGTCAAGGGCGCCCAGTTGTCGACCCTGTCGAACGCGACCACGCCGCGCTACACGCGCACGGCCGCGCACCGCATCTCCGACGATGTCTATGAAAAATTGACCGGCACGCGCGGCGCCTTCGCCACCCGCATCGCCTACGTCAAGGAAAACCGCGCCGCGCGCGACTACCGCCTGCTGGTGGCCGACGCCGATGGCGAAGGCATCCAGGAAGCCGTCATTTCGAAAGACCCCATCATTTCGCCATCGTGGTCGCCGGACGGCAGCAAGGTCGCCTACGTCTCCTTCGAACTGCGCAAACCCGTGATCTACGTGCAAGACCTGGTGACGGGCGGCCGCCGCGTGATCGTCAATGAAAAAGGCAGCAACTCGGCGCCATCCTGGTCGCCGGACGGGCGCAGCCTGGCCGTGGCCCTGTCCAAGGATGGCCATACCCAGGTCTACACCGTGGGCGCCGATGGCAGCGGCTTGCGCCGCGTCTCCAACAGCAACGGCATCGATACCGAGCCCCAGTTCTCGGCCGATGGCCAAACCATTTATTTCACCAGCGACCGCAGCGGCGGCCCGCAAATCTATAAAATGAGCGCCGGCGGTGGCAATGCCCAGCGCGTGACCTTCAATGGCAGCTACAATATCAGCCCGCGCGTCTCGTCCGACGGCAAGACCCTGGCCTGGGTCTCGCAGCGCGACGGGGGCTTCAGTCTTTACGCAATGAATCTGGCGACGGGCCAGGAATTGCGGCTGGCCGAGTCGGCCACGGAACCGAGTTTCTCGCCGAACGGCAAGTACATCATGTATGCAACCAAGGCAGGCGGACGCACGTCGCTGGCCGTGGTCTCCGTTGATGGACGAGTCCAGCAGCGTTTGTCTACACCAGCAGGAAACATTCGGGAGCCCAACTGGGGCCCCTTCATGAAGTAAACAAGAGTATTTTTAATCACGTCCAGGAGAAAAACCATGCGCAACTACAATAGCCTCGCCTTCATCATCGCCAGCGCCGCCCTGCTCGCAGCCTGCAGCTCGCCAGTCAAACTGGAAGAACCGAAGATCGTCGAGCGCCAGCCCGAAGCACCGAAGACCGACGTTGCCGATCCACGCGATGTGCGTCCCGTGGAAACCGGCTCGATCGACCCGCTGAACGATCCAAAAGGCGTGCTGGCCAAGCGCAGCGTCTACTTCGACTATGACAGCTATGTCGTGCGCGACGATGGCAAGGAAGTGGTCAGCAACCACTCGTCCTACCTGACCAAGAACAAGGGCCGCAAGGTTCTGATCCAGGGCAACACCGACGAACGCGGCGGCACCGAGTACAACCTGGCCCTGGGCCAGAAGCGCGCCGAAGCCGTACGCAAGGCCATGGCCTCGCTGGGCGTGTCGGAAAGCCAGATGGAAGCCGTGTCGCTGGGCGAAGAAAAGCCAAAAGCCATGGGCACGGGCGAAGCAGCGTGGGCAGAAAACCGCCGCGCCGACATCGTCTATTAATCTGACGTAGCTATTCTGACGTAGCCTTCAGGCGACGGGGAGCCATGCGGCACTGGCTGCACGCTCCCCGTTTCCACATTCTTGCAACAGGTTTGAAAGAGTCACGATCATGATCAAGGTAACGCATCCCCACCGCGCCGCCACCCGCCTGGCCGCTGCCTGCCTGGCGCTGGCCGCCTGGCTGCCGCTGCAGGCTGGCGCCGGCATTCTCGACGACGACGAAGCGCGCAAGGCCATTCTCGACCTGCGCGCCAAAGTGGACACCATCACGCGCGACCTGACGGCCCGCATCGATGCCAAGGCGGACAAGACGAGCGCGCTCGAGATGGTGAACCAGAACGAGCAGACCATGGCCGAGATCGCCAAGCTGCGCGGCCAGATCGAAGTGCTGAGCAACGAGATCGTCACCGCCCAGCGCCGCCAAAAGGATTTTTACACCGACCTCGATGCGCGCCTGCGCAAGCTCGAACCGCGCCAGGTCAATATCGATGGCCAGGAAGCGGCCGTCGCGCCCGACGAGCAGACCAGCTACGAAGCGGCCATGGCCACCGTCAAGGGCGGCGATTACAAGGCGGGCGCGGCCCAGCTGAGCGAATTCGTGCGCCGCTATCCGCAATCGGGCTACGCGCCCAATGCCCAGCATTGGCTGGGCAATGTCTACTACACCATGCGCGACTGCAAGAAGGCGATCGCGGCCCAGCAGGTGGTGGTGACCAACTATCCGGACAGCGCCAAGGCGCCCGATGCGATGCTCAACATCGGCACCTGCCAGTCCGAACTGAAGGACAAGAAGGCGGCGGCCAAGGTACTCAAGGAACTCGTGGCCAAGTATCCGGATTCGGCCGCGGCCACGGCAGCGCGCAATCTGCTGCCTACGCTGAAGTAAGCATTCTCGATAAAAAATATGGGTTTGGGCATTTGACAGAACCGCCGATGCCCCCTATAATCTTGCTTCTTTCGGGTCGTTAGCTCAGCTGGTAGAGCAGCGGACTTTTAATCCGTTGGTCGCAGGTTCGAATCCCGCACGGCCTACCACGAATGCGCAGTAGTCAGAAAAGCAGTTACGTTCACGCGTAACTGCTTTTTTGTTTTGGGTTGGCGCAGTGCGATTGTTCAGGCAGCGTGGCCGAAACGCTGATGCCATCGCCGTGCGCCCTGCCTTACGTCGCACTGTCGACGATGTGCTGGAGCAGGCGTCTGCAGGCCGGGCCGATGTCGGGCGAGTTGTATTCCCCCGCGGTCATGACAATCACCAGGTCCAGTTCTGGCAGCATGAACAAGCGCTGCCCGCCATTGCCGAATCCTGCATGCCAGAGCACGCGCTTGCCGCCCGCCGCCACACTCCCCTGCCACCACTGATAGCCGTAGTACAGCCCATCGCCAGTGGCGATATGCGGCTTGAACGAGGCATCGATCCAGGAGGCGGAGACGATCTGCCGTCCCTGCCACTGGCCGCGTTGCAGCAGCAGCCGCCCGATGCGCGCCACATCGACCGGCCGCATGCGCAGGCCCGAGAATGCCAGCGGACGGCCGCGCACATCGCGCAGCCACTCCCAGTCATCGATACCGAGTGGAGCGAACAGGTTCTTGCGCGCATAGTCCGGCAGCGCCATCCCAACCCGGTCAGCCAGAATGTGCGCCAGGACCGCCGTGCCGCCGCCGTTGTAATTGAAGCGCTGTCCCGGCGCCGCCTGCATCGGACGGTCGAACAGGTAACGCTCCTGCGATGAGCGCCAGTACATGCCTGCCTCGTCGTTGGCGCTGTTGTATATCGTCGGTTCGTTCCAGGACAGGCCACTGCTCATTGTCAGCAGGTGCGCGATTGTGATCGACTCGCGCCCGTCCGTCTGCAGCGCCTGCAACTGGGGAAACAGCGGCAACACGGGCGTATCGAGGGGCGGTACCTTGCGTTGATCGAGGGCGATGCCCCATAACAAGCTGGTCACCGATTTGCTGATCGAACGCAGGTCATGGCGCTGGCGCGCATCGAACACCGTGTCGTGCGACAGCAAGGAATAAATCGATTTGTCGCTGCCTTTCCTGTACACCTGGCTGACGACAACGCCATGGCGTTCGATGACGAGACCATGGAAATTGACCGTATCGGCAGCGAACTCGCGCAGCACGGCGCACAGGCGAGGCGCATCGAAGCCTGCCGCACGCGCCTGCTGCGCCTGGGTGCAGGCAACGGCAGCGGACGTTGTCGGAGCCTGGGCGCGCGCGACCAGGGGCAGGCCCGGCAGCGCCAGGCAGGACAGCAGGAACCCAAGGCGCAATGCGCTACCCATCAAAAACGGTAGCAATGCGCTTGCTGGGCGTCGCTGCGCAGGAGCGGCGTCGTCAGCACTACCGACTGCGCCTTCTGGCATTGGATCAGCACCTCGCTGTATTCCTCGACGCCAAGTTCGATGACGCCTTTTCTGGCCGCGCGCGTCATGGCTCGCGCCAGAGGCGACGCCATTGTGGAGCGATCGGCCGCGGCCGGCGCGCCCGCCATGCCACCACGCCCGGCGGCGAGACGGCGTTCGCGACCCGCGGTCAGCGACGCGTCCGGCAGCGCGGCCGTCGCCACCGCCGGCGGCAGAACAAGGCCGGGCGGCTGCGCCGCCGCGCCGGCACACAGCAGCGGCAGACAGAGGAAGAAGCGATTCATGCCCACGATTGTAGCGGAAGGGACCCGCGCCCGGACCGATTCATCCCCGCATCTACCCCGCCCATGCGCCGGCGGCGAACAGTCCTACGCCGCCCGCACCTCGGGCACCAGCGTCAAGTCCACCGGAATGCGGTTGCGCGCATTGCCCCACTCGCTGTTCTCGGTTTCGGAGACGTGCGACATATTGCCTTCGCGGTCCACGCAGTAATCCTTGAACACGATCTTCTCCTGCACCGTGGCGTCGGCCAGTATCCGGGTGTATTCGAACAGCACGCTGCGCACCACGTTGGCGCCGGCGCAGATATGGCTGCCATGGCCGATCCAGGTCGGACCGACGATGGTGCAGCCAGCCTCGATATGGGTGCCCGAACCGATATACACCGGCCCGACGATGGTCGTGCCTTCGCGCTCGATGCGCGTGTTCTGCCCCACCCACAAGCCTTCCTCGATCTGCACCCCCGGTACGTTCAGGTTGCGCACTTCGCCCAGCATCACGCTTTGCAGCACGCTCCAGTAATCGGTCACGGTGCCGATATCGATCCAGTCGTACGCGCGCTTTTGCGCGTAAAACGGCAGGCCGCGTTCGACCAGCAGGGGGAACAGGTCCGAGCCGATGTCGAAGATGGTGTCGGCCGGAATCAGGTCGAGCACTTCCGGCTCGAAAATGTAGATGCCGGTGCTGGCGAAATTCGATTTCGCGTCTTCGCGCTTGGGTTTTTCCTGGAACGACACCACGCGGCCATCGTCGTCGGTGACGACCACGCCATAGTCGGACACTTTATCCCACGGCACTTCCTTGCTGATCACGCTGGCCATGGCGCCTTTGCGCTTGTGCTCGAACAGGGCCGATTTCAGGTCCAGGTCGATCAGCGCGTCGCCGCACAAGACGATCGTGGTCTCGTCGAAGAAGCCGCCGAACTGCTGGATCTTTTTCATGCCGCCGGCCGAGCCGATCGGTTCCGGCACCGCCACGCCCAGTTCGTTAGTATAGCCTTCGAACGAATAGCCGATGCTCACGCCGAACTGCTCGCCTTCACCGAAATAGTCTTCGATTTTTTCGTGCAGATGGCTCACGTTGATCATGATGTCGCGGATGCCGTAACGGGCCAGGTGCTCGATCAGGTAAGCCAGTACCGGCTTGCCCAGGATGGGGATCATGGGCTTGGGCAGATCGTAGGTCAGGGGGCGTACGCGCGTGCCCTTGCCGGCTGCAAGTATCATTGCTTTCATTGTTCTATCCTCTATTTAAGATGAAGTCTGGCGCATGCGGCATTCCCAGCGCCAGGCGGTTTCGATAATGGTGTCGAGCTGCGCGTGACGCGGCGTCCATCCCAGCACGGCACGTGCCTTGCCGGGATCGGCCACCAGCCTGGCCGGGTCGCCTTCGCGGCGCGCTGCGTCGCGAACGTCGATGGGCTGAGCGCTGATGCGGCGCGCGCAATCGATCACTTCCTGTACCGAAAAGCCGGCACCGTTTCCCAGATTGAAGCAGTCGCTGTCTCCTCCATGCTGCAGCCGTGTCAGCGCCAGCAAATGCGCGCTGCACAGGTCCACCACATGGATGTAATCGCGGATGCAGGTGCCATCCGGCGTCGGGTAATCGCGCCCGTACACGGCAATGTGGTCGCGGTATCCCGAGGCCACTTGCAAAATCAGGGGAATCAGATGGGTCTCCGGCTCGTGCCGTTCGCCCAGCTCGCCGTCCAGGTCGGCGCCGGCCGCGTTGAAGTAGCGCAGGCAGGTGTAGCGCAGACCGAATGCGCGGTCGTAATCGGCCAGGATCGCTTCGACCATGGCCTTGGAGCGGCCATACGGATTCAGTGGAAGACTGGGCTGCCGCTCATCGATCGGCACCTGCCGCGGTTCGCCGAAAATGGCGGCGGTCGACGAGAAAATGAAGCGCTTGACGTCGTGCGCCACCATCGCGTCGAGCAGGTTGATGGTGTTGGCCACATTGTTGCGGTAGTACTTGTCGGGCCGCTGCACCGATTCGCCCACCTGGATGAACGAAGCGAAGTGCATCACGGCGTCGAAATCGCGGCCGCTGAACACGGCGTCGAGCGCGGCCTGGTCGGCCAGGTCGCCCTCGACCAGTTCCGCCCCCAGCAGCGCATCGCGACTGCCACCGGACAGGTTGTCGAACACCACCGCCTCATGGCCCTGTGCGCGCAGCATCTTGACCATGTGCGAGCCGATATAGCCCGCGCCGCCCACGACCAGTACCTTCATGATTGTCCTTTCGGGTTCGCCGCGGGCATGCGGTAGCGGTGGCAATGGGCCAGGAAGCGCACGATGTCGACCGTGTAGCGGCGCGCCAGGCGGCGCGGCTCCAGGCACAGGCGGTAAAACCATTCCATGCGCAGGGCCCGCACCAGCTTCGGCGCGCGCGGCTTGTCGCCGGCCCAGAAGTCGAACAGTGCGCCCACGCCCATGGCGATGCCGGCGTCGAGCCGCGCGCGGTGTGTGAGGATCCAGTCTTCCTGGATCGGGTTGCCCAGGGCGACCAGGACAACGTCGGCCCTGGCGCGGTTGATGGCGCCGGCCAGATCGGCTTCGCTGCGCATGCCTTCGTAGCCGTCGCAGGTGCCGACCACTTCCTGGCCGAGTTGATCGGCAGCGAAGGCGGCCGCCTTGCGCAGCACCTCCGGCCTGCCGCCGACCAGGAACAGGCGCAGCGGACGGCCCGCGTTCTTGAGCAGGTAGGGCGTGAAATCGGTGCCGTTCAGGTTGGCGGGAAAGCGCGGCGCCCCCAGCAGGCGGGCCGCAATGTCGAGTCCCACCCCGTCATTGACGACGATGACGCCCTCGTCGCGCAGGCGCGGCAGCAGCGCGCGGCACTGCACGATCAGATTGGTGTTGGCAAAGAACAGCGACACCTTGTCGCGCGCCTGCAGCGCCGCCAGCAGCCGCGCGGACAGGCCGGCGGCATCCGTCCGCAGCACCGGGAAGCCGGCGATGGGCGTGATTGGGTCTGGCACGGTATGCGTCATCGCTTAACGGCGTCCGATGGCGTGGTATTCCAGGCCGTGCGTGGTCACCAGCTTGGGCTGGTACAGATTGCGGCCATCGAAGATCACGGGCGACTTGAGCGCCTTCTTGATATCGTCAAATTCCGGTGCGCGGAATTCCTTCCACTCGGTGACGATGACGAGCGCATCGGCGTCTTCCAGCGCACCGAACGGCGAAGTGGCATACGACAGACGCGGATCGTCCCCAAAGATGCGGCGCGATTCGGTCATGGCGACCGGATCGTAGGCCACCACGGTGGCGCCCATTTTCCACAAGCCTTCGATCACCACGCGGCTGGACGCGGCGCGCATGTCGTCGGTGTTCGGCTTGAAGGCCAGGCCCCACAGCGCAAAGCGCATGCCCGACAGGTCCTCGCCGAAGCGGGCGCGGATCTTGTTGAGCAGGACGCTCTTTTGCGCTTCGTTGGCGTCTTCCACCGCCTGCAGCACCTTCAGGCCCGCACCGCTCTCGGCGCCGCTGCGCAGCAGGGCTTGCACGTCTTTCGGGAAGCACGAGCCGCCGTAGCCACAGCCCGGATACAGGAAGTGGAAACCGATGCGGGGATCGGAACCGATGCCGATCCGTACCTGTTCGATGTCGGCGCCCAGGATGTCCGACAGATTGGCCATTTCGTTCATGAACGAGATGCGGGTGGCCAGCATGGCGTTGGCCGCGTACTTGGTCAGCTCGGCCGAGCGCACATCCATGACGATCACGCGGTCGTGGTTGCGGATGAACGGCGCATACAGTTCGCGCATGAGCATGATGGCGCGTTCGTCGGAGGCGCCCACCACGATCCGGTCCGGACGCATGAAGTCGGCCACGGCGGCGCCCTCTTTCAGGAATTCCGGGTTCGACACCACCGAGAACGGCGCCTCGACGCCGCGCTCCTTGAGCTGGGCGCTGAGCACCTCGCTCACGCGGTCGCCCGTGCCGACTGGGACGGTGGACTTGTTGACCACAACCTTATAGCCGGTCATGTATTTTCCGATGCTGCGCGCCGCCGACAGCACGTACTGCATGTCGGCCGAACCGTCTTCGTCGGGCGGCGTGCCCACGGCGATGAATTGCATGGTGCCGAAGCCGACCGAGAATTCCACATCGCTGGTAAAGCGCAGGCGGCCGGCAGCGACGTTGCGGCGGATCAGATCGAGCAAACCCGGTTCGTGGATGGGAATGTCACCATCGTTCAGGCAAGCGATTTTTTTGGTGTCCAGGTCCAGGCACAGCACATTGTTGCCCATTTCAGCGAGACAGGTGCCGGTAACCAGGCCGACGTAGCCGGTACCAATGACGGTAATTTTCATCTTCTTCTTTCCAGAGGTAGTTGGGCTGGTCCGGATGGACGCAGCTCGGCGGCAGCGGCGGGCGCCGCGCCAGGGGCTTGGGGTTTGCCGTAGTCTTGCGGCAGGAACTGCAGGCGCTCCCAGGGGAAGCCATCCATGATCTTGCCTTTGGAGGTGCCCTTGAACAGCGCCGGATAGGGGTCGGCCGCGCCGCGCGCGGTCCATGACTTGGGGTTTTGCAGGCGCAGCGAAATCGCGCCAGCCTTGTCCCACACAACGAAACCGTACTTCTGGGCCGCGCGTGCAATGGTCGCTGCCACCGGATGCAGACCGAGGCTGTCGACATCGACGCGTGGGTCCAGACGCAGGCGCAAGCCTTCGGGAATGCGGTTGGCCGCGCGCTTCGGATTAAACCCATCGGAGCGGTGCGCCGGCCAGGACAGGATACTGAAGTGTTCGGCGTCGACCAGGGCGATGCCAATCGCGTGGCGAATCTCGCCGCGCTGCAGTTCCTCGGCGGTGATCTGGCCGCCAATGAATGGCAGGCTGGTGGCCGTGGTGCCGTAATGGTTGGGGAACACGCCGTCGCTGCGCGAGGCGTGCTCGAGTCGTCCGCCCCAGCAGGCTTCCCAGCGCCCATCGTCCTTGCGGGCGCGCCAGAATTCCCACACGGTGTCGCTGGACGGCTGGTAGACGGTCATTTCGGCGTCGCTGCCATCGGCCGGCTCGGCGTAGGCAGGAATCGGCACCGCTTCCCATTGCGCGGCCAGGTGCTTGTCCTTGAACTTCTTGTTCTGGCAATCCCACTCGCTCACCAGCACGCGCTTGACGTCGGGGCCGACCACGTACACGGGGCTGGCGTACTGGCTGGTATTGAGGTTGACGTTGCCGTAGTACGCCTTTTTCTGGCGCAGGAATTCCTGCACGAAGGCGTCCGACGCCGGATGCAGATCCACCTTACGCGGGATCGGCGTGTACCAGAAACTGTCGCGCGCAAACACGGCGTCGGTCGGCAGCGGCGCCGCGCAGGCGGCGCCGGCCAGCAGCATGGCAGCGATGGCAGCGGTCCTGATCATGAGGGATCGCGCTCCGAACGGACCCACGCCACCTGGCGCCGCACCACGAACTTCAGGTACAGGGGAATCTTGACCAGGGCGTACACGGGCGCATAGGCCAGCTCCTGCCAGCGCAGTATCGACCGGCCGAAACGCATCCACGCGGCCAGCACGGCCACGCCCAGCAGCACGGGACCGGGCAAGGCCAGCGCCCACGGCAGCGCCGCCCCGCTCCAGATCCACAGCGCGGCGCCCGCCGCGCCCAGCGCCAGCGTGGCCAGCACCAGCAATGCCAGCGGCGGCACGCACATGTCGAGCGTGAGGGCGATCAGCGCCGCGTTGCGGCGGGCAATGCCGTCGGCCAGCAGGCCGGGGCCGTCGCGCAGCATCATGGCCAGGTGACCGTGTTCCCAGCGCGTGCGCTGCGATTGCAGGCCGGTGGCATTGACGGGAAACTCGCTGGTGACCACCGCTTCCGGGCAAAACAGCGGGGCCTGGCCGGCGCGCGCGAAATCGAGGCCGAGGCGCAGGTCCTCCACCAGGTCGGCGCTGGCCAGGGCAGCGCCTGCGATCAGCGGCCAGGGGAAGGCCATGCCGCTGCCCATCAACTGGCATGGCAGGCCGAGGCGGGCCAGGCCGAGGGCGCGGCCGTGATTCTTGACGGCCCAGGCGAATTCAGCGATGCGGGTCTTGAGGCCGGCGCTGGCGGGCGCGCGCATCAGGTACAGCGCCTGCACGGGGCGCCCGCTGGCGTCGCAGCGCAGCGCCAGGCGCGCCAGGGCATCGGGACCGAGCATGCAGTCGGCATCGACGACGACAACGATGTCGGGCGCGTCCAGGGCCAGGTGGCGCACGCCCGCGTCGAGCGCATAGCCTTTACCACGCAGCAGCGCGTCGTGGCGCTCCAGGACCTCGGCACCGGCGCTGCGTGCCTGGGCAGCGGTGTCGTCGCTGCAATTGTCGGCCACCACCAGCAGACGGTCGCCGCTGGCCAGCTGCGAGCGTACCGACGCCAGCGTGGCGAGGATGCAAGCGCCTTCGTTATGGGCGGGCACCAGCACGGCCAGGCGCGCACGCGCGGCAGCGGCACCATCTGGCGCCGGCCGCCGTGCCCCCAGCGCGCAGGCGACTTCCAGCACGAACACCGCCACCGGCAGCGCCAGTACCAGCACGGCAGCGGCGAACAGGATCGCCATGATCAGATAGAGCGCGCTCATGCGGCACGCTCCGTCGCCTGGGCCAGCGGTTCGCGCAAGGCGCTCTGCTGGGCCTGCGGTCCGGCCTTGAACAGGCGCGCCAGCTTGGCCGCCTCGGTATCGATGGCATGGCGCTCGAGCACGCGCACCTGGGCTGCGCGGCCCATCGCTTCGAGCGTGGCCGGGGCGGTGGCCAGCATCTCTTCCAGCGCCGCGACCAGGGCATCGACGTCGCCGGCGGCAAACAGCCAGCCTTCGCGACCGGGGCGCACCAGTTCCGGAATGCCCGCCACATAGGTGGACAGGACGGGACGGCGCAAGGCCATCGCTTCCATGATCACCACCGGCAAGCCTTCGGCAAAGCTGGGCAGGACCAGGGCGCGCGCGGCGACGATTTCGGCGCGCACCGTGTCGCTGCCGATCCAGCCGGTGATGCGTACGTGCTGTTGCAGGCTGCTGCGTTCGATCAGCGCTTCGATCTGGGGCCGCATTTCACCGTCGCCGGCCAGCACCAGTTCCACCGGGGTCCCCTTGCGCACCAGGCGCTCGACCGCGCTCACCAGCAGGAGCTGGCCTTTTTGCTCGCACAGGCGGCCCACGCAGACGATGCGCGGCGCGGCGGGCGGCGCGGCAATCTCGCCCGCATGGAAGGCCGGTTCGATCCCGCAATGGACCACCTGCACCTTGACCCAGTCGCGCTCGCCGATCCAGCGGTACAGCTGGCTGCGGCCGTAGGAACTGATCGCCACCACGAAGGCCGCGCGGCGGATTTTTTCCGCCAGATGCAGAAACTCCGGCTGGTCGAACTCTTCCGGTCCGTGCACGGTGAAGCTGTAGGCCGGCCCGCCCAGGGCGTGCACCAGCATGGCCACCTCGGCCGAATTGGTGCCGAAGTGGGCGTGCAGGTGGCGCACATCGGCCACCCACGGCAGCATGCGGCACGCCTCGGCCAGGTAGATCAGGTGAATCGGCCAGGGCCGCGCGGCGCGCTGGCCCATGCGCCAGGCCAGGCCCAGCGCACGCGCAAAGCGCACGGGCGTCGCTACCATCTGGCGCAGCACGGCGCCGGCCAGGCCGAGCGCGCCGCCCTGCAGTACATAACGGGTTTGCGCGCGTTCGCGCTGGTCTTCGGGGTCGACCAGGGTATCGCCCCAGCCGCGTACGGCCACGCGCGCGACCTCGATGCCCTGGCGTTCGAGCGCCAGGATTTCGCGCCGGATGAAGCTGTGGCTGACCTTGGGATACTGGTTGACCAGATATGCGATTTTCATGTGCGGCCTATGGATTGAAGTGGGGTGCGCGCGGCAGCGGGCAGGATCACGCGGGCGGGCGAACCGACGGCGGTGGCGCCGTCCGGCACGTCGCACAGCACCACCGACAGCGCGCCGATCCTGGCGCCATTGCCGATGCGAATGCCGCCCAGCAGCTGGGCATAGGCGCCAACGTCGACGTCGTCGCCCAGCACCGGTACCGGACCGCCCGCTTCGCGGTTGCCGATGGTCACACCCTGGCGCAGCGTGCAATTGGCGCCGATGACGGTGTCGGGATGGAGGAAAATGCCGCCGAAATGCCAGATGCGCAGGCCAGGACCGATGCTGGCCGCCTTGGGCAGGCTGACGCCGACGGCTGTCTCGACGACGCGAAACAGCAGCCAGTAGCAGCGCGTGAGCACACGCCGCACCAGGCCAGGCGCACGGGCATCGACGCGGCGGCCGAAGCGGTAAGTCCAGACCGCCCAGGCGGATTGCTCCTTGAGCAAGGGGTGCCGCACGCCGTAGCGTTGCAGGTCGGCGGCCCAGTGCGGGTCATGCGCCATCTTTGTCTCCTGTGAGGGGTTGCACCACCGGCAGCACCGGTGCGGCGAAACGCGTGCGCGGGCGGCTGAAACGCTCGGCCAGTACCCGGCCGCGCTCGATGAACCAGCGTTCCAGCGTGTGGGTGGACAGGTGCGCCAGCAGCACCAGCAGCGACAGCAGCAATGGTCGCTTGGCATACTTTTCGATCACGTCGCCCTCGCCCAGCCAGGTTGCCGCCAGCAGCGGGTGAATCACGAACAGCGCGAACGAAATCACGGCCAGGTAGAGCAGCACGCGCTGGTTCAGGCTCTTGACCAGCGAAGTCTGGCCGGCCACCAGCGTCGTACCCACCACCAGCGCGGCCAGATACGGCCGGGCGAAATTGAGCCAGCTGCCGACCGGCATGCACGAGAGCACCAGCAGCGCCAGCAGCGGCCACTGCGGGATGCGCGCGAGGAAGGCGCGCACCGACGTGGCTGCATCAGCATGCATGAGCAGGGCCAGGGTGCAGCCGGCCAGAATTTCGTCGACCCGGTAATACGTGATGTCCGAGGCGAACACGCCAGCGTGGATGCGCAGCGCCGTGAACAGCAGGCCCAGTAGTGGCAACAGCCACAATCCGCGGCCGCGCAGCAGGGCCACGATCAGGGCGGCGGCCACGTAGAACTGCACTTCCACGCACAGGCTCCACATGTGCAGCGTGAGCGGCACCAGCTGGCGCGGCGGCAGATTGCCATAGAAGAAAAGGTGCGCCAGCCATTCGCGCAGCGAGGCGTCCGACACCACCAGGGCGATCAGGAAGTACAGCCAGGCCAGCGGCACCACGCGCGCGAAACGGCGGATCAGGAAGGCGCGCACGCGCGGCTCGCGCAGCAAGGCCGACGTGATCAAAAAGCCCGAGAGCACGAAGAACACCGCCATGCCGAAAATGCCGGCGCTGTAATTGAGCTTCCATGCCTTGGGCCCGAGCGGCAGCAAGTGGGCCGCCAGCACCATGACAATGCTCAGGCCGCGCCAGCCGTTCAGGACGGGCAGCTGCGCATGATTGGCGGCGGCGACCCTCATGCGCCCTCCCCTGCGCGGCGCGTGTGCGCCAGCACGGCGCAGCCGGCGCCCAGCACGAACCAGAAATACCAGTTAAACGCCAGGTAGGCAGCCATGTTGTCCGAGGCCGACACGATCAGGTACTGCAGCACCGTGACAGTGAGGATGAAGGCGCCCAGGCGGTTGCTCGCGGCCAGCTGCTTGAACGTCCAGAGAACGCGCGCATACACCCACAGGCAGGCCAGCAAGCCCAGGGCGCCCAGCTCGAACAGCCACTGCACATACATGCTGTGCGCGCCGAAATGGGTCTTGCCCGCCAGCGGGAAGAAGGTGGGCGAATGGAAGGCGAACGAATCGAGCCCGTAGCCCAGCAGGTAATGCGCGGGGCGCATCCAGTTCAGGCCCGATTCCCAGATGTACAGGCGCCAGGCGAAGGAATTGAGCTTGGCGTACAGCTTGACCTCGTTGCCCGCGCCCAGGTCGAGCACGCGCTCGCGCACCTCCGGAATCAGCAGGGCCAGCAGCGGCACCACCAGGATGTAAAGCAGGTAGCGGCGCTCGAACAGCAAGCCGTAGCCGAGGAACATGGCGCCGCAGGCGATCCAGGCGCTGCGCGTCTGGGTCAGGGCCAGCATGGCGAACAGCAGCAGCAGGTAGGCGCCCAGGGCGCCGCGCTGCGCCTGGGTCAGCGTATAGGTCGCGCTCTTGAGCACGTAGAAGCCGAACGCGATCACCAGCGTCAGGTAGAAGGCGTAGATGTTCGGGTGGGCGAAGGTGCTTTGCAGGCGCGCGCCATTCGGCCCGTGCACCCCGCCCTGGATGGCGATATCGGCCAGGCCGTACAGCACCGGCAGGATCGACGACAGCAGCACGATGCGCACGCAGCGCTTGAAGTCCTCGGGCGTGCGCACCAGGTAGAAGGCGCACACGAACACGGCGCAGTACGACAGCTGGGCCAGATAGGCGCGCAGCGCGTCGGCCATGACGGGCGCCATGGCCACACCCGCCAGTCCGCACAGCAGGAACGGCAGCCACAGTAGGAACATTTTGCGCGGCAAGACCTTGGGCTGCTCGATCACCAGCAGCAGCGCAATCAGGATGACGAACACATTGACCAGAAAGCCCAGGCCGATCTGGGTGCCGCCAAGCGAGATCCGGGTGGCATCGAAAAACACGTCGCAGAAGGCGCGCAGCAACAAAATGCCGGTCAGCAGGGCCAGGCGGCTGTACAGCAGCAGCATGATCAGCAGCAACAGGGCCGGCAGCGCCAGCGCCTTGGCAGGGCTGCCATCGACCGCGGCGACAAAGCCAGGCACCGCCATCCCCACCAGGAGGGCGAGCAGGGCCAGCAGCAGCGGGCCTTGCTGGCGCAGCTGCATCGATGGCCATCCTGGCAGGGCGATCGGCTTCATGCTGCCCGGCGCGCTGCCAGCTGCTGGTTGAACTTGCGGCGCGAGGCGCGCGCGATCAGGTGCGCGCATTGGCCCAGCTCGGCCGGGCCGGCGCCGCTGCCGGCGCGCTTCCAGCCCATGTTCAGGGCGTCGCCCACGCTGCCGCTGTGGGCGAACAGGGCCATAAAGACTGCGTAGGCCTGACGCCGCACGGGTGCGGGCAAGGCGGCGTAGTCGGCCGCGAACTTGGCCAGAATGCGCCGGTGGCCCTGCACCACGGAACGGGGATTGGTCGAAATGCGTACAGTGTCCGTCACGCTTTGCAGATACAGGGTCAGGTACTCGCGCTGGCAGTGCACGCGTGCCCTGCGGCACAGGCGGATCAGGAGATCCCAGTCCTGGCAGCTGCGGAACTGCTCGTCCAGGCCGCCCTCCTGCACCAGCAGGTCGCGCCGCACCACCAGGTTCGAGAACGAACCGATGAAGTTCGACACCAGGATGCGTTCGAAGCAGTCGCCATCGACGTCCGGGTCGATGCGCATGGTGTGCCTGCCCGCGTCGTCGATGCACTGCAGCCAGGTGTAGCTCAGGCCGCAGTCCGGTCCCGCCTGGCGCATGCCGTCGATCTGCTTTTCCAGCTTGGCGGGCAGCCACAGGTCGTCGCTGTCGAGGAAGGCGACAAACTCGCCGCGCGCGCGCCGGATGCCGGCATTGCGCGCCGCCGCCCCGCCCTGGTTGCTGCTCTGGACCTGGTAGCTGATGCGCGCGTCCGTATAGGCCGCCACGCGCGCGGCCGTGTCGTCGCTCGAGCAATCGTCGACGATGATGATTTCCAGGTCGCCCAAGGTCTGGGCCAGCACGCTGTCGATGCAGGCGCCAATGCAGTGGCCGCGGTTATAGGTGGGAATGACCACGCTCACCAGTGGAGTAGCACTCATTGGATTCTCCCGGACGATGCCAGACGCAGGATGGGCTGCTTGTGCAGGCCGCGCAGCAGCCAGGAACGCACAGTGCGTTTTTCGGCGGGACGTACGCCATGGCGCAGCGCAAACGCGGCAAAGCGGGTGGCCATGCTGACGCGGTCGCGCCGCGCCAGCACGTGGCGGAACGCCAGTTCGCGCGTCAGGTCGGGCCCGGCCGGCGCCATCTTGCGCATCAGCGCTTCAAGCTGCAGGTAGCCGTCGGAAAAATCGCTCTCGCCATCGATGTCGAACAGGCGCTCGCCATGGTTGCAGAACGGGGCGGGATCGCAGCGCGGCACGTTGTGCAGGATCGCCGCCATTTCGGCCAGCGAGCGCGAGATGTCGAGCGCCATCTGCATCTGCGCCTGGTGCTTGGTGGCGCCCACATTGCCGCCGTGCCAGCGGTACTGGATCAGCTTGCGGTTCAGGTTCATGCACGGTGCAACCAGGGCCAATTGGCCGAACAGGAAGTAGTCTTCCGCCAGGCCGGGCACCTGCAGCTGGCGCGATGGCGCCACGGCGCCGATGAAGTCGTCGCCGTAGCGCACGGCGCGGCCGCTGCGCTCGCCGAGGCGGCGCAGCGCATCGAGACGCAGCGCGGCGGCCGGGTGGCACACAGGAGTGCGGAACAAGGCGCCGGCGGCAATGCCGTCCGGGCCGGTCGGCATGTCGATCTGGCCGATGGTGTTGCCCGCCGCATCGATCACGTCGCCCAGCGAACCGGCCACCACCAGGGACGGATCGGCCTCGAAGGCGCGCGCCAGTTCTTCCATACGGTTAGGCAGCGACACGTCGTCGGCATCCTGGCGCAGCACGTAGCGGCAATCGCACAGGTCCAGGCCCGCGTTGAGCAGGCCCGACAGGCCGCGCGCTTCCGGGAAGGGATGCAGTTCGATGCGACCATCGCGGGCGGCGTAGCTGGCCGCCAGCTCGGCGCTGCCATCGGTGGAACCGTGATCGAGCACGATCAGGCGCCAGTCGCGGAAAGTCTGGGCCACGATGCTGTCGAGCGCAGCCGGCAGGAATGCGATGCCGTCCTTGACCGGCAGCAGTACGTCGAATGTCGCCATTTAAGCCTCTACTTTCTTTTGAAAACCAACCAGGGAACGCAGGCTGAGCAGTTGCGGACGCAGCAGCACGGCGGCCGCCGCGCCATAGGCGAGCACGCCGATGGCCACCTGCACCAGCAGCGCGAGCAGTGGCGCATGCACGGTCGCCGCCACCAGCGGCGCGCAGGCGCCCAGCGCCAGCACCATCAGCAGCGCCGCCGCCACGGCCGGGGCCACGCAGCGCGCCACATCGACCAGGCGCACGCCGATCAGGCGCCCGCTGAAGTACAGGGCGGGCAGCGCATTGACGACATTGGCCACCAGGTAGGCACCGGCCACTCCTTCTATGCCCCAGCGCGCGCCGATGAGCACGCCGCCGACCTGCAGCACGGCCCCAAGAATGCCCAGGCGCAGCATCAGCGCCGTACTGCCGCGCGCCATCAGCACCGTGCCGGTGCTGCTGACAAGCGACTGGATGAAGCCCACCGGCGCCAACCAGGCCAGCAGCACCACCGCGCTTTGCCACTGGGTGCCCAACATGACGTGCACGAACGGCGCGCGCAGCGCGAACAGGCCGGCCATCAGGGGCGCGGTGAGGAAGGCGATAAAGCCCAGCGTGCGCAGGAACAGGGCGCCCACTTCGGCGGTGTCGCCCCCGCCCTGCTTGCGGCTCATGACGGGGAACAGCACGCGCGAGGCGACAAAGGTCATGTTTTGCAGGGGGAACAGCATCAGGCGGTACGCCATCGCATACACGCCCAGCGCGGCGCTGCCCAGCAGGCGCCCCACCACCATGCTGTCGGCATTGCGGGCGATGTAGAGCACCACGTTGAACATCGACAGATTGCCGCTGAAGCCGACGATCGACTTGAATTCGGCCAGCGCCCAGTGACGCTCCGGCTTGAAGGCCGAGCGCAGCACGATCACGCCGGTCGACACCGCGGTGGCGGCAATCATTTGCGCGACCAGGCTGAACACGCCCGCACCCTGCCATGCCAGCAGCAAGGCAACGGCCAGCCCGGCCAGGGCGGCGGCGATCTCGGCGCCGGCGACGGCCTTGAAGTGCGAATCGCGCTCGAGCAAGGCCTGGTGTACGACGCCCAGCGCCGTGACGGGAAACACCAGCGCCAGCAGGCACAGCACGGTGCGCAGCTGCGGTTCATGGAAGACGTGCGCCATCAGCGGCGCGCTGATGGCCACCACCGCACCGATCGCCAGGCCCAGGCCCACATTCGACCAGTGTACGGTGGCCGCCATGCGCGGCGACACCGTGGCCGCCTGGATCAGCGCGGCGCCCGTGCCCATGTCGCGAAACAGGTAGGCCAGGTTGGTGACAATGGCCGCCAGCGCCATGAGGCCGTAGGCGTCCGGCGCCAGCAGGCGCGCCAGCACGGTCATGCTGACCAGTTGCGAGACGACGCGCGCGCCTTGCGACAGGGCGACCCAGCGGGTATTGGAAAAGTTCGACATCTAGTGTTGTCCAGTGCGGGTGAGGACGACCGATTTGCGCAGGCGCGACAGGCGTGCCTTGAACCGGGGCGAAGCCGTCATTTCGACCAGCTGGCGCAGGCGCGGCAGGCGGCCGAGCGTCCGGACGTGGCCGGCCAGGGCCCGATAGCGCACCGGCACGCCATTGGCGCGGCAAATCGTCAGGTAGCCGTGCAACAGCCAGTAGAAGCGGCGCACCAGCTGCGGCATGATGGGCGCCAGCGCGGCGCGCTCGGCGCGGCACTGGGCGGCCAGCCGCTCCAGCGTGAGCAGATAACCCTGCGCATGGCGCTCGGTCTTGGCCTGCGTCATGATGGAATCGGCGCGCACGCGCCGTTCGAACAGCACGTCGTCGATGCACAGCGTGGCGCGCGCCTTGCACGACAGGACGGTAAGCAGCTCCTCGTCTTCGTGCACGATGGGCGCGAACGCCAGCGCGCCATCGGCCCACAGCGCGCGGCGCGACACGTACAGGCAGGCACTGGAAAACAGCACGTCGGCCTGCAGCATGGCACCGGTGGCGGCCACGCCGCTGGCGAACGCGCGCGTCATGCCGCGCCGGTAAGCGGGCAGATAGCTGGCCGTGCAGCCCGGGTCCAGGAAGGACAGGCCGGAAAAATAGACGATGTCCACGTCGTCGCGACCGCCCAGCAGGGTCTGCATGGTGGCGCCGAAAGTGGGCACCAGCAGGTCGTCCGAATCGAAGAAGTAGACAAAGGTGCCGCTGGCTAGCGCCACGCCCCGGTTGCGCGCGCGGCCCAGGCCGCCGTTGGCGACCCGTTCGATGCGCACGCCCGGCAGGTGGCGGTAGCGTTCCAGCACGGCGGCGGTGCCATCGGTACTGCCATCGTCAATGACGATGATTTCATGGAACGGCACGCTCTGGGCCAGCAGCGAATCGAGCGCCGCGCCCACGTAGGCCTCGACGTTATACGCTGGCACGATCACGCTGATCGTCACGGCGGCCGTCATGCTGCCACCTGCGGCGCGCGGCGCCCGAGGAACATGCGGGCCGCCGCCGGCCAGGCGTCGAGCAGCTTGTGCACGCCGTAGCTGACCACCAGGGCGCCAATGATGCGCGGACCGGCCTGCATGATGCCCAGTTCCTTGGCAATGAACAGCTGCACCAGCTGGTGCACGGCGAAAATCGTCATCGAGGCGGCGCCCAGGGCGGCAAACACGCGGCCGGCGCGGGTATCGGCGATGCGCTGCGCGCCCACCGCCAGCAGCGCCACCACGCCCAGCGCGCTGGCCAGGGTGACCAGCGGGATGCCGTACACGCCGGACTTCATGTCCAGGGTATTGGTCAGGCCAGGCAGATGGGCCAGATACAACGCCGCGCCGGCTGCCGACAGCAGCAGCCACAGCACGCTCCAGCGGGCGAGCGCCAGGTCGCGCGCGGCATAGCCGATCAGGTACAACGGCGCGGCAAACAGCACCACCTCGGCCGACCAGGGCAGCATCCAGCCGCCAAATTGCCAGGCGCCCAGGTAGGCCGCGCCCAGCAGCAGCGTACCCGCGACGGCCCACACGCCCGGCGCGCTGTGGCGCAGCAGAAAATGGGCCAGCTGCTGGGTCAGGAAATAGCAGGTCAGGAACCACAGCGGACCGGCGGCGCCATTGAGCATGCGCCCGCCAAACAGCATGGGCAGGGCCAGATGCTCCCACGTGAAGGCGGTGCCGGGCGGGGCCGACATGAGCAGCTCCAGCGGCCACAGGATGAGCAGGAAGCAGACATACGGACGCAGCAGGCTGCGCGCCTTGGACAGGGCAAAGGCGCGCTGCGGCGCGCGCACGTCGTGCAGCCAGCCGCCGGCCAGGAAGAACAGCGGCATGTGGAACATCTGGATCAGCCCCACCAGGTTGCGGTTGAAGCTGATGTGGCCGACCACGACCGCGAGGATGCCGATCCCCTTGAGTACGTCGATCCAGGTTTGGCGTTGTGTCATGGCGCGCTCAGAATTCGTTGAGAATGGCGCCCAGCACCGACACGCCGGCGTCCGCCATGGAGCCGGACAGGTCGGTCACGCCGTCCAGCGGGCTGCAATCCTTGCGTGCCACCACCAGCGCGCCGCGCGCGCTCAGGGCCACGCTGCGCGCATCCACGCGCGTGGCCGCCGCGGGCGTATCGATCAGCACCACGTCGTAGTAGCGCGCCAGCGCGCCGATCAGGGTGCCGAAGGCGGGACGACCCAGCAGCTCGGCCGGGTTGGGCGGCGCCACCCCGGCGCTGAGCACCGACAGGCCGCTCAGTTCGGGAATCTGCTCGACCGCCTCGGCCCCGGCGCGGCCCGTCAGCAGGGCCGACAGCCCCACCCGGTTGGACAGGCCGAACAGCGTGTGCTGGCGTGCATTGCGCAAGTCGGCGTCGATCAGCAGCGTGCGCTGGCCCAGCTGGGCAAACGCCACCGCGAGGTTGGCCGCCAGGAAGGTGCGCCCTTCCTGCGGCTGGGCGCTGGTGATGGCCAGTGCGTGCTGGCCGGGCCGGCCGAACCAGCGGCGCGACAATTCCACGCGCACCTTGCGCATCGCCTCGGACTGGGCGCTGAACGGCTCGAACGCCATCACCAGTTCACGGCTCAGAGAACTGCTCTCCTGCAGCAGATACGGCGAATCGAACTGGCGCGCCAGGGCCAGTTCGACATCGGCCGGGGTCAGCAGACCGAGGCTGATGGCCGCCTGTCCGAACGACTGGCCGGCCGCGCGCTGGCGCGCCAAAATCTGCTTGGTCGCGCCCGGATCGAGGCGGCCGGCGGCCACCAGGATGGCGCCCAGCATGCGCTGCGCCGAACGGGCCGCCGGTGCGCCGGCCGGCCCTGGGCTGCCGGCGGCATGGAATGGGGTATCGTTGGTGGTCATGTGTCGGTTCCGTAAAAAAGGGGATGCACTGCGCGGCCTCAGGCCGCCAGCACCGTTCGCTTCCCGCTGCGCGGTCCGATCGACCCCAGCAGCACAAGCCCGGCAGCGGCGCGCAAGTCATGGGCCGAACGCACGCGGCGGTCGATCAGTTCGATGAGAATCGCCCCGCCGATCCCCAGCAGCAGGCCCGCCGCCAGGCCGATCAGCACATTGAGGGTCAGCTTGGGACCGAACGGGCGCATCGGCGCCAGCGCGGGCGTGAGCACCGCCACGTCCGACTGGTTCGCCTGCGCCTCGATGTTGGTCAGCGCCAGGCGCTGGGCCACCGTGTCGTAGGCGCGCTGGGCGCTGTCGACGTCGCGCGAGAGCACGGTCAGTTCGTCGCGCGAGCGGTTCAGGCGCAAGACCTTGTCGCGCTGGGCGCGCAGCGCGGCGGCTGCCTCGTCGCCGCGCTGGCGCAGGATGCTGGCATTGGTGCTGACGGTGTCCGAGGTCTGGCGCACCTGCGCGGCCAGATCGGCGCGCAGCTTGTCGACTTCGGCCTTGGCGCTCTGGTACTGGGGATGGTTGGCGCCGAGCCGCTGGCCCAGTTCGGACAGCTTCGCTTCGGCCGTTCCCAGCGCCAGCTTGAGGTTCTGGATCAGGGGATTGTTGGCCACATCGGGCGAACCGCTGCCCTGGGCGCTGCGCCCGCGTGCGGCCGCCTCCATGGCCAGCCCCTGGGCCACCACGGCCTGGCTCGACAATTCATTCAGGCGCACGGTTTCCACGTCCAGGCTGCGGTCGGTGCTGACCAGGCCATTTTCCTGCTGATACTTGGACAGGCGTTCCTGGGCCGCCTCGAGCTTGTCGCGCAACTGCTTGACCTGGCCGTCGAAATACACGGCGGTGCGCTGCGACGGCTGGACCTTGAGTTCGATGGCTGTCTGCAGGTAAGCGGCGGCAAAGGCATTGGCGACGCTCGCTGCCATGGCCGGTTCCCTGCCTACATAGCTGATCTGCAGCACGCTGCTCTCGCGCGCCGGCTGCACCGCCAGCTTGGCCAGCAAGCCGTTGGCCAGCCAGTCGCGCAGCTCGCCCCGACCGCCCGTCGCGGCCAGGAAGCGTTGCTTGACCTCGTCGCCCTCGGCCAGCTTGAGCGCCTCGACCACCTTGAGCGCAACGCTCATGCTGCCGACAATCTCGATCTGGGTTTGCATGTAGCCGGGCAGCAGCTGCGATGCCATGGCCTGGCCCGTCACCGGGTCGCTGCCCTTGTAGTTCAGTACCAGCGACGTGGTGGCCTGGTAGGTCTTGGGCGTGAGCAGGGACACGCCGACGGCGGCCGCCACCGCCAGCAGCGGTGCGAGCAGCACGATGACCCAGCGCGCGCGCAGGATCAGCAGGGCCTGGGTCAGATTCATCAGAACAGGCTTTCTTTAACGTAGACGACATCGTCGATCTGGATCACGTCGCTCTCCCTGGCGGCGAACTCGGTGACCTTGCCCTCGCTGTCGCGCCGCTTGATGCGCATGCCGCGCTCGGTGCCGCGCTGCGACAGCCCGCCGCCGACCGACAGCGCCTGCTGCACCGTCATGTTCGACTCGAGCCGGTAGGCGCCCGGTTTTTGCACTTCGCCATAGATGTAGAAGCGCGGCGCCCGTTCGACAAACACCACGTCGCCGGTGAGCAGATCGGCATTGAGCTTGAGGTCGCCCGCGCGCATCATCTTGACCAGGTCCACGGTCTCCTTGCTGGTCTTGCCATCGCGCTGGCGGATCAGGTACACCACGTCGCCGCCTTCCGGCAGCACGCCGCCGGCCAGCGCCAGGATGTCGATCAGGTTTTGCTTGCCGTCCACCGGATAGCGGCCCGGCTTGGCCACCTGGCCCAGCACCGACACCATGCGGCTTTGCGGCGCGGTCACCAGGATATTGACCTGCGGCTTCTTGACAAAGCCGCCGCTGGCCAGCAGGCCGGCCAGCTTGGTTTCGGCCGCCGATACCGACAGCCCGCCCACGGCAACCTGCCCCACCAGCGGGAAGCTGATGGTGCCGGCCTGGCTGACCTGGGTTTCGAGGCCGAGATCCGGATTGCCGTAGACGGAAATTTTGATCAGGTCGCTGGGACCGAGCAGCACATCGTCGGCCCGCGCCAGGCCGGTGGCACCGAGCAGCAGTGCGAATAGCGCGATAACGAATTTGTTCATGGGTTCTCCTTGTTGGTCATGGCAGCGCGCCCAGCGTGGTGGAAACGCTGCTGAGCGGCTGCTTGTAATAGGCGATGCGGGCCTGGCTGCGCAGCAGGGCGATTTCGCGCTGCTCGGCCTGGGCGCGGTCCTGCTCGCGCAGCGCCGCCTCGGCCTGGGCCAGCGCCTCGGCCTCCGGTACCGGGTCGGGCCGCACCTCGCGCAAGGCATCGATGGTGGTCTGCGCGCCCGCCACGACCACGAACAGCTGGTGGGTACGCATGGTTTTCAGGCGCGCCAGCAGGGGCGCTTCGAGTTCGCTGCCGTGGCGCGCCAGGCGCGCCCGTTCGTAGCGCACGCCGCGCGCGTCCAGCCACTTGGCCACCTGTTCGAGCGAGGCGGCCTGGTCGACCTGCTGCTTGAGGCCGGGGGTGAAATCGTCACTGGCCAGCACGAACTGCTCGATCACGTACAGGCTGCGCTGGCCGAACTGGTCAGCCTGCCGGGCCAGATACTGGTCCACGCGCGCGCGCGTCGGCGCCGGCAGTGCCGCCGCCTTGCTTTGCAAGTAGGCCTGGGCCAGGATGGCGGTGGTGGCGCGCTCGACCGACTGGCGCACCAGCGGATCGCGGTCCAGTTCGTGGACAATGGCCGCTTCCTGCAGCAATTGGGTATCGATCAGGAACTCGACATGGGCGGGGTCGACGGGTCCGCTGGCCGCCTCGGCCAGGCGGATGTCGACCCCGTTGACGGTTGCCAGCGGCAGCGCCGGCGTCGCCTCGGCGCCAGCCGGACGGCAGCCGTTCAGGTGCAGGCAAAGCACGGCGCCACCCAGGGCGGCGGCAATGGGCAGGCGCTTCATTTCAGCGTCCGCGTCGGTCGCAGGGCAAAGCCCGGGCCGCGGTGGCGCGCCAGGTACATGACGCAGACGGCCAGCAACAGCAGCAGCGCGGCGACGGGCGGGGCGGGCCGCTCGGCCACCAGCATCGCGGCGGCGGTGTCGGGCATGACGACCGGCAGCGCCCGCCCGGCCGGTGGCAGCGCCTGCGCGGGCAAGGCGGGCGCACGCTGGCCAACGAGCATCAGGCTGGGCGCCCTGCCCGCCTGGAGCGCGGCGCCGGGCACGCCGGCCGCCGGTGTCAGTTCAATCACGGGAACGCCAGCGCTGGCGGTTCCGGCAGCAGCCAGCAGCCAGGCCGCCAGTGCGATTCGTAGTGTGCTCATAGCATCCTTTCGTTGGTTGGTCGGAAGCGAAAATTCGGTTGAAATCTTAGTAGGCATTGTCACGTCCCAGCACGACCTTGACGGTGCGCAGCACGATCCATAAATCGAGCGAGAGCGACCAGTTGCGCAAGTAATCGAGATCGAATTCGACGCGCGCCGCCATCTTGTCGAGCGTGTCCGTTTCGCCGCGCAAGCCGTTCACCTGGGCCCAGCCCGTGATGCCCGGTTTGACCTTGTGGCGCATCATGTAACCCTTGATGAGGCCGCGGTATTGCTCGTTGTGGGCCACCGCGTGCGGACGGGGACCGACGATGCTCATGCTGCCCCCCAGCACATTGAGAAACTGCGGCAATTCGTCAAGCGAGGTGCGGCGCAGCACGGCGCCCAGGCGCGTGACGCGCTGGTCGCCCTTGCGCGCCTGGGTCACGCGCTCGCCGTCTTCGCACACGGCCATCGAGCGAAACTTGTAGACGACGATCTCGTCGCCATTCAAGCCGTAGCGGCGCTGGCGGAAAATGACGGGGCCCTTGGAGGTGAATTTGACGGCCGCGGCAATGCTCAGCATGATCGGCGCCAGCAGCAGCAGGCTGACCGAGGCCAGCACGATGTCGCTGGCGCGCTTGACCAGGCTGTTCAGGCCGGAGAACGGGGTTTCGCAAATGGCTACGACCGGCATGCCGCCCACTTCGTCGAAGCGCGCCTGCATCAGGTCGAAGGCGACCAGATCGGGCAGGAAATAGATCGACGCGGTGGTGTCCTGCAATTCGTCGAGCAGGGCGCGGCCGCGCGGCTGGGCCGAAATCGACTGGCTGATGAAGATCATGCTGATGCCCTGCGCGCGCACGTAGGCGGCGGCGTCGCTCATCTTGCCCAGGAAGGCAGCCTGGGGCAGTTCGGCCGCCAGGCGCTCCTCGGCGCGGTCGTCGAAAAAGCCGCGCACTTCCATCATGCGCTGGGGCGATTCGCCGATGCGCTTGGCCAGGGTGAGGCCGGTCTGGTTGATGCCGACGATGACGACCGAACGCGGCTGCCCGGCACGGTGGCGCTCGGTGGCAAAGCGGCGCAGCGCCAGGTGGCCTGCCAGCAGCACGAAGGGGGTGCCGGCGAACCAGCTCCAGATCACCCGCTCCGAGTACAGATAGGAGTAGCCGGTGGCGTAACCGATCAGCACGATGATGGCGACAAAAATCGCCCAGCCGAAGACGATGCCGCGCGTCAGCGCGCGCAGCCCGCCGGCGCGCCAGCTGCGCTGCGAATCGATCTGCTCGTGCAGATACGACGACACGAAAAAGGCAATGATCGCCAGCACCAGGTAATGGCCCGAAAACGGCTCGCGCTGCACGCGCGTGAGCACGAACAGGGTGCCTAGTATCACGACCGGGTCGAGCATGCGCTCGAAGAACGAAAACACCGGTATGTCGCGGACGGTTGTCAGGTGCATGCGATCAGAACTCGTATTTAAGTGACATTTGCAAGCCGTTGCCGGGGTAACTATTGCCCGGCTCGGTCGAATGGCGCCTGGTGCGGTACGCCTGCGCTGCCAGGCGCAGGTGATCCGTGGCGCGATACTGCAGTTTGACCACGGCGCTGTTGACGAGATCCTCTCGATCAGGCTGCCCCGCCGGCAAACCGATCATGCCGCTGTACTGGCTGGTCTCGTGCTTGAGCAGGCCATCGACCTTGATCTTGTCAGTGGCGTTCCAGGTCGCGCCGAGGTTGACGCCCTGGTTGAGCGTGTAGCTGGCGGTGATGTCGTCGATGGCGCCGATTTCGCGCCACAGTCCGGCAGCCACGGCCAGCTTGGCGCGCGCTTGCCAGTTCGCCTGCAGGCGCGCATTGATGCCGCTGTAATCGCGCGCGGCGAACGCCGTGTGGGTGCGCCGTACCGGCCCGCCCAGGAACTGCAGCTGGGTCAGGCGCGTGGCCAGCCAGCTGACCTTGACCTTGACTTCATCCTGCTGATAATCGTTGTTGACCGCGACCCCGCCCAGCACCTGCGCGACCGGATAGCGCCCGCTGGTATGGCGCAACTGGGTGCCCACCGTGCTGCCGCTGCGGGCCAGATAGTCGAGCCCCAGTTCGCTCGTCTTTTCGGTCCGGTTCAGGCTGCGCTGCGATTCCAGCTCGTACTCGAGCTGCGAACGGGACAGGCCGGCGCGCACGCGCCAACTGGGATGGAGCAGGTAGCCGCCGTCGGCGAAGGTGCGGCGTTCGACGCGCAGGTTGCGCTCGCGGCCATGGAAATTGACGAACGGCGCCAGCGCCTTGACATCGGTGGCGCCCACATTGCCGTCAAGGTGGTCGCTGACATGCCAGTTCCAGTTGACGCGCAGATCCCTGGCATCGTGGTCGAGCTCGGGCAAGCGGTCGTAACGGTTGCGCGCAAACTGCAAGGCCGCCGACAGGGCTTGCTGGCTGATGCGTTTGTCGACCAGCACACCGGCGCTGATCTGACGCACGTTCGATGACTGTGCGCCGTCGCCGGCGACGCCCTCGCCCGCACCAAGCACATTGTCTTCATGCGTCAACGAAAAACCGACATAAGGCCGAACGACTTGCTCTGGCGCGGCCTGCGCGGGCAAACTCGTTAACGCTCCCAGTAAGTGCGCGCAGCACGCTGCGCGGACAACAGTCTCGGATTTCATTGAAGCCGCTCCATTCAAAAGAATTGCACAAAGGCTCACACCAGCGCCCAGCGTGCAGGGAATGCAACAGCCACAGCAGGTTCCGATTCGTACCGCTCCAGGACGCTTGCGTTCCGGTTCAGCGGTCAGGAATTACCTCAATACAGGTGCCACTTCGCGGGTCGACTGCGGTGGTTTGGCAGTCCGACTCCCACTTTCCCCAACAGTTCTAGCCCAGAAAAAGTGTATTGATATGCATCAAAATTACGAGCGAATTATAGATGAATTTGAATTGTTGCATGTGCGTTAACGCGCAATCGTGCGTAACAAATGTAACGTGATGTAACTGGAGTATTCCTACGAAAAAAGTTTGTTTGCAGACTCCTGGACACCACCGAACCGGACCTTGCCCTTGATTTAATTCTATGCAATTCAATGGCTTAGCATCCATCAACCGTTCAATCCATGAAACTTTGATACGAAACGTTGCGCCATGGATTTCTGTTGTACAAACCAAAACAAGCATGCCAAACCGCATGGTGCAGTGCGCAAAATATTCATGTCCGTGACGATATTTGCAATACTTTTTGGCAATTCTGTTATTTGCTAAGCAACTAAGTGTTGCTCGACTCAGAATTTTTTTCTACCGGAAATAAAACTTGCACCCGAAAGGCATAATATTGCCGCACGGGAAAATTTTATGAGGTGGGAAAATGTCGAAACAGGAAACACATCAACCGCTGCGCTGCGCCTGTCGCCCTGCGCCGACGGTCCTCACGGCGCTGGCCAGCGCGCTGATCTTGAGCGCATGCGGCGGCGGCAGCGCGCCCGAGCCGTCGCAGGTGGTCGCGTCGACCGCGCAATCGGCGCCGGCCGCGCCCGCGGCCCCTGCTGCAACCGCGCCGGTGGTACCAGCCACGCCCGCAGCGCCGGGCGCGCAGCCCGGCAAGACCAGCACCGCCACCAGCGCGCTGGCGACCCCGTCGGTGGCCACCGACACCATCTTCGCGCCGACCAGTTTCTGGTACCAGCCGATTCCGGCCACCGTCGCGCTGCATGCCAATTCGGCCAATTTCAAGGCCGAGTTCCTGCGCCAGAAGGCGGCCTACTATGGCACGGTCAACATCAATACCTGGGCCTATTCCAGCCCCGTGTATACCGCCGATGCCAGCACGCCGGTCAAGCAGGTGGCATTCAATAATTGCCAGAACAAGACTTACCCCGAACCTGCGCTCCTGGCGCAATGGAGCGCCGTCCCCATCCCCGCCAACGCCGCGCCGGCCGACGGCACCGATGCGGAAATGACGGTCTACCAGCCGTCCACCGATACCCTGTGGGAGTTCTGGGTCGCGCGCAACAGCAATGGCCAGTGGGCTGCCTGCTGGGGCGGCCGGATGAACAACGTCAGCACCAGCGATGGCATCTTCCCCTTCCCTTACGGCACGACGGCGACCGGCTTGCCCTTCATCGGCGGCCAGATCACCGCCGAAGAGCTCGAGCGGGGCGAGATCCGCCACGCCATCGGCATCTCGCTGGTGGAGACGGAAGCGGCGACCATCTTCTCGTGGCCGGCCAAGCGCTCCGACGGCGTCAATCCGCAGAACCTGCCCAACCGCATTCCGGAAGGCTTGCGCTTCCGCCTCGATCCCGCCATCGACGTCGATACCCTGCCCATGACCACGGCCGGCAAGATCATCGCCAAGGCGGCGCAGACCTACGGCTTCGTGGTGTGGGACAAGGCGGGCGCGATCTCGCTGCGCGTGCAAAATCCCAAGTCATACACCACGCTGGGCTTGACCAACCCGTACACGGTGCTGTTCGCCGGCAAGCCGTCATATGCCGTGCTTGATGGTTTGCCCTGGGACCGTCTGCAATTTCTGCCGATGAACTATGGTAAGCCCTGAGCGCGGCGCCGCCAGGCACGCGCTCGGCCTGTCGGCGTCACCGCAGCGCGCTGCAGGCGGCCACTTGCTTACCGAACAGGGTGCCCAGATTGAGCTGGGTCGGGAAGCCGGCCGGCGCATGGGCCGCTGAAAAGCCCATGCGCTGCAGGCCCGCCAGGTACGGGTTGCTGACGTACTGCTGGCTAAAGCTGCCCAGGCCGCTGAAGTACGATGCGAACAGGTGCGCCGGGTCGAGCGCAAGCTCGCCCCGGTAAGTGCCGCTGTCGTTGGCGTCGTCCCAGCCCCAGGGCGTATTGGCCGAGTTGGTGGCGCAGGTTTTCAGGCCCGACCCGCAGCCGCCGCTGGTGTTGCCGCGGAACGTGCCCCAGTTGGCGAAGGTGAGCGCCTGGCTGGCCGGCTGAATGGCGTCGCTCAGTGCCGCGGCATACATGCCGTTGGGCGCCAGCATGTCCACCAGGCGGTATGCCGCGGCGCGGTCGTTGCCCGACACGGGCGCCTGCGCCGTGCCCAGGGTCGGATAGTAGACGATGCCATCCTGGTTGGCCGCCCCCGTGAAATTGGTGATGAAGGGCCAGGCCTTCAAACCGTGCCCCTTGGCCTCCTGCGCCGTCTTGACGCGCGCGACACCGTTGTGCGCCTCGAACGACAACGTGCCGTCGACGCTCTGCGCCCCGCTCTTGAACGGACTGCCGGCTGGCACGTACGAATAAAAATCCTTGTGGAACACCGTGATCATGCCTTCCAGCGCGCCGTAGGTGCTGCCGTTCTTGCGCACAGCCATGATGGCGCCTTCCAGGTCATTCTCGTGCTCCTGGTCGAAGGCGGTGTCGGTCCAGTCGCGCGGATGGTAGAAGGCGTAGGTGATGTAATAGTGGGTGCAGGTTTCCACGACAGAATAATAGACAGTGGCCGGCCGCTGGCCGTTGCCGCGGTTGTCCCAGTTGTTGCTGGCATCGCGGTCGCCGTCGTAATCGTACGCGGTGATGTAGTCGGACGGGTAGTCGCTGGAATCGGTGTCCTGGTAATGCACCGGGGCGTAGCGGAAAGCCAGGTCGGCGGGCGTGGCGGCCAGGGCGGCACCGGCAAACAGGCTGGCGCTCACGGCCAGGCAAACGATCGTCTTGCGCATTGCATCTCCTTGAAGGAAAGACAGTTGAGCTTCGGGGAGATCGCACGATAGCCGGCCAGTGTGACCGGACTGTGAATTGTCCGGGACCGGCTTGGCAACATGGCTGAATCGCGCCGGCGGCTACGCGCGCGCCAGCATGCGCCCGACGGACGCCACGGCGCGTGCCACCTCGGCGTCGCCCGTCTGCCAGTTGCATACCGAGATGCGCATGCAGCGCTTGCCGCGCCAGGTGGTATTGGTGAAAAACGCTTCGCCGTCGGCCAGCACGGCGGCGGCCACCATGTCGGTGCGCAGGTCGTGCTCGGCATCCCCCGCCCCGGGACGCGGATCAAGAAAACGCACCAGACCCTGATTGATGACGGGCTCCCACACCATTTCGGCACCGGGCAGCGCGGCGATGCCCAGCGCAATGGCGCGCGCGGCCGCGCAGCAGCGCTCGACCAGGTCCGCCACGCCGCTGTGGCCGAGCTGGCGCAGCGCCGCGTAGGAGGCCACCGCGCGCCCGCGGCGCGACCAGTCGGGATTCCAGTCCTTCGGCTCGCGCACGGCATCGTTGTGGGCCACATAGCTCGCCTCGTACGACATGGCGGCGCGGTGCGCTTGCGCATCGCGCACGAACGCGAACCCGCTGTCGTAAGGCACGTTGAGCCACTTGTGGCCATCGGTGGCCCAGGAGTCGGCCAGCTCCACTCCCGCCAGCAGATGACGCAGGCGCGCACTGGCGTTAACCCACAGGCCGAACGCGCCATCGACATGCACCCAGGCGCCATACCGGTGGGCCAGCGGAATGAGCTCGGCGAACCGGTCGTAGGCGCCGATGTTCAGGTCGCCCGCCTGCAGCAGCACGATGGTCGCGCAGGCAGGATCGCCGGCCAGCGCCTGCGCCAGCGCGTCCCGCTCGACCTGCCCGGCCGCATTGGTCGGCAAGGCCACGACGGCGGCGCTGCCCAGGCCCAGCATGCGCGTGGCCCGCGTCACGCTGCCATGGTACTGGTCGCTGCTCAGCAGCCGGATGCGCGGCGCCCCGCACAGCCCGTCGCGCTCGACATCCCAGCCGCGCCGCGCCAGCAGCGCATTGCGGGCCGCCGCCAGCGCCGTCACGTGCGCCATCTGGCAGCCGCTGGTAAACGCAAAGCTCGCTGACGGCGGCAGGCGCAGGACCTCCTTGAGCCAGGCGCCGCACACTTCCTCGATCACCGCTTCGGCAGGCGCGCATGCATAGGCGGCTGCGTTCTGGTCCCAGGCTGCGCTGAGCCAGTCGGCCGCCAGCGCCGCGGGCAGCGCGCCACCGATCACCCAGCCGAAAAAGCGTCCGCCCGCGCTGCCATTGATGCCGCCGGCCGTATCGGCAGCCAGTTCGTCGATGATGCGGGCAGCATCCATGGGCGCGGCGTTGAGCGGGCGCGCCAGCCGTTCGCGCAATAGCGCCAGGCTGGCGCTGGCGGCCACCGGTGCGCTGTCCAGGCTGTCCAGATGGGCCTGCGCATGGACCAGCGCGCGCTGCAGCGGCTGCGCGAATGGCGAGTTGTCGTTCATGGCGGCTCCGGGCGAATTGTGTCGATGGTCAGCACTGTATGTCGATAACGGGACGCTGGCAACCGCGCTATGATGTCGTCATGCACAGCACCATTCCCTCCGCCACCCTGGCCGCCTACACGGGCGCCAACTACCGCGTCGATGCCGATCCCCCCTTTGTCATGCGCGTGGGCGAGCGCTGCGCCGCGCTGGCCGCGCTTGGCGCATCCTCGTGCGCCTTCATCACCGCCTGCAACCCCATGGGCGAGGCGTACTCGGACGCCGCCAACACGCAACTGCAGCAGGCGTTTTCTAGTCTGCTGGCGCAGCGCGGACTGGCCTGGCTGACCGGCGCCGGCTGCGACCCGCTCGGGCAGTGGCCATGCGAACCGAGTTTTCTGGTGCCGGGCCTGGCCCTGGACGACGCCCGCGCCCTCGGGATCGCACTGCGCCAGAACGCCATCGTCTGGTGCGGCGCCGATCTGGTTCCCCGTCTGATCCTGCTGCGCTAGCTACTTGCCGCGCACCTGGAAGCGCGCGCTTGCCTTGATTTGCCCGTCGGGCGCGACCAGCGCCAGTTCGTGCTTGCCGTGCACCGGGCGCCAGGCCACGTCGTGCTCGGCCGGTCCCAGCGCGGCGCCGTCGAGGCGCCACGCCAGTCCCTTGCCGGCCTGGGCGCGGAACACCACGCGTTCGACGGCATCGGGTATATCGGGATCGATGGCCAGGATGCTGGCCTCGCCCGGGTACAAAATGGCCGGTGCGCGCTCGGCGCCCGGTACCAGTTTCACGAGCGTCGTTTCGGTGCCGCGCATGAACCATTCCGCGCGCGGCGCTTCGATCTCGGGCGCGAACGCGAGTTGCTGCCGGACCACCCCGTCCGGAGCCTGGGGCGCTCGCGACGGCCGGCCGGCGTGCAAATAATCGACGACGTCGCGCCACACCGGTGCGGCGCCCGTGACACCCGACACGTCCCACATCGGCCGCCCATCGAAATTGCCCACCCAGACCGCCACCGTGAAGCGGTCGGTATAGCCGACGCACCAGTTGTCGCGCATATCCTTGCTGGTGCCGGTCTTGACCGCGCTCCAGAACGTGGTGGCCAGTTCGTTCTTCAGGCCGAAGGTCAGGCTGCGCGCGGCCCGGTCCGACAGGATATCGCCGACGATGAAGCTGGCGCCGCCATCGAGCAGGCGCAGGGGCGCTTGGGGGGCTTGGGGGGCTTGGGCCGCTTGCCCCAATTGCGGCGCCCGTGGCGTGAGGGTGGCGCTTCCGTGCATGCCGCCGTTGGCCAGCGTGCGGTAGGCATTGGCCAGCGCCAGCAGCGATACTTCCGCCGATCCCAGCGCCAGCGACGGACCATAGAAGTCGGCCGGACGGTCCAGGCTGTCAAAGCCGAGCGCACGCAGGCGGTCGTAAAAGCGGTCTTGCCCGGTCAGCAGCAGGGTACGCACGGCGGGAATATTGAGCGAACTGGCCAGGCTGGTACGCGCGCTGGCACTGCCGCGAAACTGACGGTCGTAATTTTGCGGCACATACATCCCGGAAGCGGTGGACAGGTCCAGCGGCGAATCGTCCAGCAGCGACGCCGCCGTGATCAGGCGCCGCTCGATGGCCAGTTCGTACAAGAACGGCTTGAGGGTGGAGCCGGCCTGGCGCAGCGCCAGCACGCCGTCGACATCGCTGTCGCCCGCGTTGGCCACATAGGCCACGATCTCGCCGCTGGCATTGTCGATGACCACCAGCGCACCGTCGTTGACGTTGCGCTCGCCCAGTGCCGCCAGATGCTGGCGCAGCGCCCCTTGCGCGAAGCGCTGCAAGGCGCCGTCGAGCGTGCTGCGCACCTGCTGGGCAGGGGCCTTGAGCAGGCGCCGCGCCACCTGGGTGGCCGGCTCGGACGACGCCGCGCCCGCCGGACGCGCCAGCGCCTTGGCCACTTCCCATTCGATGTCGCGGCAGGTGGCGGGAATGGCCAGCTCCGCGCCGAGCGCGCAGGCGCGCCTTGCCAGCACATTGCGCGCGGCGCCGGGTCCGCGCAGCAGGCTGGCCAGGATCACCGACTCGGCCTGATTGAGTCCCGATGGCGACTTGCCGAACAGCGCGCGCGACGCCGCATGCACGCCTTCGAGCTCGCCGCGAAACGGCGCCAGGTTCAGGTACGCTTCCATGATCTGGGCCTTGCTCCATCCGGCCTCCAGTTCGCGCGCCGCGCTGGCCTGGTTCCATTTCTGGCCCCAGGTGCGCCCGCCCGCCGCCCGCCGCAGCGTGCCGTCGAGCAGGCCGGCAAGCTGCATCGTGATGGTCGAGGCGCCGCGCGCGGAACCGTGCAGCAGCTTGTCCCACGCGGCCTGGCCCAGGGCGCGCAGATCGACCCCGCCGTGGGTGGCGAAGCGCTGGTCCTCGGCCTGGATCACCGCCGCGCCAAGCGCGGGCGACACGTCGGCCAGCGCCACCCACGGCAGGCGCCGGATCGCCATGTCCACCCGCAGCGATTGGAGCGGCGCGCCGTCGCGATCGAGCAGCACCGATTCGGACGACGCGTACGCGGCCCGCACCTGCTGCGGCGTGGGCACTGCCGCCGCTGCCGGGCCGCACAGGGCGGCGCCCAGCAGCACTGCCAAAAGCGCGCGCGTCATGGCCCCACTTCCAGCGCTGCGTTGGGCAATTCGCCCATCATCTCGGGACTGTACATGGCCTCCACGTGGGTCGGCGGCAGGCTGAAGCGGCCCTGGTTATTCAGGCGCACCGTGTACTCGACGCTCCACTTGCCCTTGGGGACAAAGCTGAAATACGCGCGGAATACCTCGAAGGTGCGCTCTTGGAAAGCCGGCCAGACCTGGCTGCCCCCACGCTCGCCCTGCGTGGCCAGGCGCGTGTCGCCGCCCAGGCCATTGCCGAGGATGGAGGCGCTGGCCGGAATCGGATCGTCGACCACCACCCAGGTCATGTCCGACTGCGCTTCCAGGTCCAGGCGCACGCGGTAGACATCGCCGCGCGACCATTTTCCGGCGACCTTCTGCTCGACGGGTGTGAGCGTGCGCACGATGCGGTAGCCGCTCGAGAGCGGCGCCTTGAGCGGCAGCGCGGCGCTGCTTTGCACGGTCACCCAGGGCTTGCCGCTGCCGGCATGCGCAATCGCCAGTTCCTGCGCGCCGCCTTGCCACGGCATGAATTGCGACGGCGCCCCGGCGCCGCTCCAGGCCCCCTCCTTGGCGGTGGCGCCAACGCGCACGGTGCTGATACCGCTTACCGGTGCGTTTTCGAACTTCTTCGAAAATTTCTCGATCGCCAGCACGCCCCAGGCATTGGCCACGGTGGTGCCCCAATGGCCGCGCTGCATGCGGCCCATGGCGCCGCGCGCCAGGCGTCCCATGTCCTTCTGCCAGTCCGGCTGGTCCAGTACCGCCAGCAGCAGGCGGTTGGCATTCGCATTGGACGAGGCCATCACCCACCACCAGTTGTCGCTCGCCTCGGTGGAGAATGTCATGTTCGTGCCCTGCAGGTTCAGGCGCGCATGCAGGATCTGGCTGGCCTGGGCCAGCCTGGCGGCGCGCCCCGGCAGCGCAGGGCTGCGCTGCAGCACCAGATACCAGTCGATGACGGCCGACGTCGGCCACAGATTGGGCTGGACCACGAACGACTCGGTGGCCGCGGCAGGCACCGGGCCCTTGCGCGACAGCGCTTCGAGCGCGGCCACCTTGCGCACGGCCAGATCGGCGGTGGCCAGCTGGGAATGGCGCATGACCTTGCCCTCGACGAAGCCGAGCAGGCCGGCTTCCATTTTGTCGCGCGCGTCGTCCGGGATCGGGTAGCCCGCCTCGTCCGCCACCGACAGCACATAGGCGGTCAGGACATCGCTGCCCTGCTCCGGGCCGGGGAAGTAGCGCAGCAGGCCATCGCCGTCCATGTACAGGGGCAAGCGCGCCATGGTGTCCTTCCACAGCTTGTCGTCGCGCAGCGCCACCGCGCGCGACGTGCGCTGCTCCAGGCAGCTGTAGGGATAGCGTCCCATATACTCGCGCACGCCCGGCAGATCGTCGCCCAGGCGCGCGCTGAAGTGGGTCAGAATGCCGCCGCGCCCGGGCAGCGCATCGGCCGGCGCCTGCACCTTCATCGATTGCGGCGTGTCGAGCTGCAGCAGCGTGGCCTGGAGCGTGCGCACCGGCGTTGCCGTCGCCACTTTCTGGGTGACGCTGATCCTGTCCGCGAGCTGCGCGCCGGCGCCGTCGGCAGCAGTCGCCTCCAGCTGCCAGGACAGGCTGGCCGCACCGGCCGGCACCTGGAAGTCCCAGCCCACGTCCTGCGCCTGTCCGGCGCCGATACTGACCGTCTGGCGTGGCAGGGCGCGCGCCTTGCCGCCATCGGCCGCGACGGCGGCGCCCACATCGACCCGCAGGTCCGCCGCCGACGCATTGCGCAGCGTGAACCCGGCGCGCAGGCGGTCGCCTTCGCGCACCACGGCCGGCAGGCCCGACAGGAGCATCAAGTCTTGCGTACTGCGGATCACCGTCTGGCCGGTGCCGAACAGGTCGGCGCCGGCGCTGGCCACCGCCACGATCCGGAACGAGGTCAGGGAATCGTTGACGGGAAACTGCACGCGCGCTTCGCCATTGGCGTCGAGCGTGACCCTGGCTTTCCAGTACAGGAGCGTCTCGAACAGTTCGCGCCCGCCGCCCTTGCCGCCGCCGCCGCCATGCGGGAAAGCCTTGCGGCCGAAGTGGCGCTTGCCGATCACCTGCATTTGCGCGGTCGCCGTTTCCACCTGCAGACTGCGGGTGCCCATCATGGCGTCAAGCAGATTCCAGCTGGTGTTGGGCATCAACTCGAGCAAACCTTCATCGACGGCGGCCAGCGCCACCTCGGCGCCGGCCGGCAGCGCCGTGCCGTCGGCGCGCGCGACCCGGACCGTCACCGCGGCCTGCTCGCGCACCTTGTAGACCGGCTTGTCGCTGCTGACCTGGACCTTGAGTTCATGGGCGCTCCAGCCCACCTTGATCGACGCGATGCCAAGCTTGTAAGCCGGCTTGCCCAGATCGACCAGCGCGGTCGGCGCGATCCCGGCCACACGGCCGCGCACCACCAGCGCCGACACATACACATTCGGCGCGTAGCCGCCCTTGACGGGAATCGTGAAGGTGGGCGCCTTGCCCGACAGGGGGCGCAGATAGGTCTCGAGGATACCTTCGCGCTCGACCGTCACCAGCGCGGTCGCCTCGCGAAACGGCGAGCGCACCTGGAAGGTCGCTTCCTCGCCCGGCGCATACAGCTTTTTGTTGGGCAGCAGGTCGATGCGGTCATTGTCGCTGGCGGTAAACCACCAGTCGGCCGAACCGGCCACCCAGACATCTGCATGACTGACGCTCACGCGCCGGCCTTCATCCTCGGTCCTGGCGCGCAGGATCAGGTTGCCGTCGGCGGGCGGCTTGACGTCGCAAAACAGCAAACCCTTGGCATCGGTCTTGCCTTCGCAGGCGGGTCCGATGCGTTTGACTTCGCTACCGTTTTCGTAGGCATAGAAGCCGCCCAGCAGGCGGCGCCGGTGCGAGTAATTGGTGCGCTGGAAGAAATCGACGGCCACCGGAGCGCCCGCCACGGGCGCGCCCGCCACGTCGAGCACGACCACCTGGAACTTGACCGACTCCTTGCTCATTGCCCAGCCATCGGGCTTGATGCCGATGACGTAGCGCGACGGCCACAGGGCGATGCGGGTCGAGGCGGTCATGGTTTCGCCGTTCGCGTCGGCGTACGACATCTCGGCGACCAGGTCGCGTGGATGCTCGCTTGGCGCAGGCGCATCGAGCGCGATGCGGGCGCCGCCCGCCTTGTCCAGCTTGACGGGACGCTGGCGCACGGGCGCGTCGGCGCCGGCGTTGCCATCGGCGCCCGGCCCTTCGTCGTCGCAGCATTCGTCGTCCCAGTCGCCGTAGCCGTCGCCCTTCTCCACACCCTCCCTGACGTCGCCCGTGGTGAAGGCGAAACCGTCATAGTCGGCAAAGGCGAGTCGGCGCGGCTGCACCACCGTGCGCACCCTGACCGGGGCGAACGAAGCACCACCGCCGGACAAATAAGTGAGCTGCAGGTCGAGATCGACGCTGGCCGCGCCGATCACCGGCGCCCTGGGTCCGGCCAGCAGCGCGCGCATGGTCGGCACGCGGAATTGCTCGACCCGGAACGCGCCGGCGCGGTACTGGCCGATCATCACGTCATAGTTTCCTTGCTTGGCGGTCGATGGAATGGTCCAGGTGCTGTCGGCCGTGCCGTTCGGGCGCCACGTCAGCGGCATGGGGAAGCGTTCGTCGCTGCCCTGGTGGACCAGTTCTGCCTTGCCGGGCGGCGCCACCAGCTTGATACCGTCCATCGCATGGCGGCGGCTGAAGTGCTTCATGTGCACCGTCTCGCCGGCGCGCAGCAGGGTGCGGTCGAAGACCGTTGCCACCATCTTGTTGTCCGCGCTGCTCCCGCCCATCGGCAAGTTGAAACGCCAGCTCTCGATCCCCGACTGCCAGCTCGACAAGGTGAACGTAAAGTCGTCGCCGCTGCGCGCGGACACGAAATAGTCGCCGCTCTTGCAGGCAGAGCGCGCCAGCGGGCCGGCCATGCGGGCCACCCCGTTGCGGTCGGTGCTGCCCTTCCACAGGGCCGACTTGGCGCAGCCGTAGATGGCGACCTGGGCCTGCGGCACCGGTTTGCCCTTGTCGAGCGAGGTCACCCACACCAGCGAGGACTCGGCGCCATGCTTGAAGTGCGCCACCATGTTGGTGACCAGGGCGGCGCCGTTGACGAAGGCACGCCCGTCCTTGGTGTCAAACAGCGCCGCACCCAGCTTCGGACTTTCCAGCTCCACCACATAAAAGCCCGGCCTGGGCATTGGAATCCCGATCACTTCGAAGGCATTGCCGCCATTGGCGCGCGGCAGGGTGAACTTGTCGATTGTTCCCTTGGCCCCCTTGAGCAGGGACTTGGCCAGGCTGTCGTTGTACTGGTCGCTGAAGCCGCCGTAGGTATGGCCGAGCTTGGCCAGCCAGGCCAGCACCTCGGCATCGTGCTCCGGTCCGGGCGCCACGCGCAGCATGGCGCCGCCGATCCCGCCCGTGCCCGCCAGCGGCGCTTCCACATTGCGCACGGTGACGGGCAGGAGACGCTCGCCGCGTGCCTCGATCAGGCCGAAGCGGCCGGGGAATTTGACCAGCGGCGGCTGCTCATCGGTCTTGACGGTGAGCGGGAACTGGGCCTGGTTGACCAGCGGCCGGCCCGCATCGTCCTTGACCGCGCCGGGCAGGGTCAACTGGAACTGCGCCTGTTCCGGCAGCGGCGTGGCGAACGTCACGCCCGAGACAAACGCCAGCTTGCGGTCATCCTTGTCGATCAGCGCGCGCCGCACCTTGCCATCGCTGCCGACGAGGGTGATGGCGGCCGCGGTCTTGGCCGGCACCGGCGCGCTGAAAGTGACACGCAGCGGCAGGAAGGGGATGCACTGCGACGCCGCCCCCAGCCGTTCGCAGCTGAAGCGGGCGGTGAAATCGGGCCGCGTGCGGAAGGCCAGCTTCTGGTCGGCGGTGCCGGTCACGCCATTGGGCGCGGCGATACCGCGGCCCCAGACCAGCGTCATCTCGCGGTCGGCCGCCAGGGTACGCTTGCAGCGCAGTACCGCGATGGCCGCCCCATCCTGCGGCACGGCGCCGCGCGCCAGATGGCGCTCGACAAAGCGCTTTTGCGCCGCCAGCACCTGGTCGCGCTCCTTGCCCTTGACCAGTTCGACGCCGATCCGCTCATTGACGCCGCCCGCCTGGCACCAGGCATTGGCGACGATGCTCGCCTCGGTGGCCGGCGCATCGAGCCCCAGCACGAAGATCTGTTGTTCGTCGATCTGGCTGCCCTCGCGCGGGACCGAGCGGACGACGGCCGGCCCGCCGGTGCTGAAGCTGAACGAGGCCGTGCCCGCCAGCGCCTTGCCGGCCAGGTCGGTCAGATCGCTGCGCAGGGCAAACGTGCAGCGCACCGCGGCGGGCAGGCCACGCGCGAAATCGTAGGACCAGTTGCTGCCGTCGATCCAGCGTCCCTGGCCCGGTTCGGCACAGGCGACCGTGAACGGATCGCGCAAGCGCAGCTCGCCGAACGGCACCATTTGTCCGGAAAAGCGCGCCGTGACCTGGCGCACCTGCTTGACCGTGCCTTCCGGCGTAAAGCCCTCGACCCGGGTCTGGGCGGCGACAGGCGCCAGCGCGCAAGCGAACGACAGCGGCATGAAAAGACGGGCAATGGCGCGCATGAGGACTCCGGAAGAAGGAAACCCGCCAGTTTTACCATGTTGAACAGGCAAGTCAACAAACTTGCACAATTTACATGCCAACCCACCCTGCGCCAGCGCGTGTTTGCCGCTAGAATGCAGCGTCCCCATGACCGAGGCTGCCATGACGTTCGATTTTCCGCTGCTGTTTAATATCGCCTGCGCGCTGGCCGTGTGCTACTTCCTGTACCGCCTGCAGGCGGCCGGCCTGTCGTTTACCAAACGCGTGCTGAGCGCCCTGGCCTGCGGGGTGCTGCTGGGCGCCGCCTTCCAGGCCGGCTATGGCGCCGGTTCGGCCACGGTGGCCAATACCAATGCCTATCTGGACATCATCGGCAGCGGCTACGTCAGCCTGCTCAAGATGATCGTGGTGCCGCTGGTGATGGTATCGATCGTGAGCGCCATCCTCAAGCTGCGCGACGCCACCTCGCTGGGCAAAATCAGCGCCCTCACCATCGGCATGCTGATGCTCACCACCGTGATTGCGGCGGCCATCGGCATCGCCATGGCCAAGCTGTTCGGCCTGTCGGCGGCCGGCATGACCGCGAGCGCGGCCGAAGTGGCGCGCGGGGCCTACATGGAAAACAAGCTGGGCGCGGCCCAGGCCATCTCGCTGCCGGGCATGCTGCTGAGCTTTATCCCGACCAACCCCTTCCTCGACATGACCGGGGCGCGCAGCACGTCAACCATCGCGGTCGTGCTGTTCTCGATTTTCATCGGCATCTCGGCCACCGGCATTGCCGCCACCGAACCGCAGCTGTTCGCTTCCTTCCACCACTTCATCAAGGTGACCCAGGCCATCGTGATGCGCATGGTGTCGCTGGTGCTGCGCCTGACGCCCTACGGCGTGTTCGCCCTGATGGCCCAGGTGATCGCCGGCTCGAGCCTGCAGAGCATCCTGAACCTGATCACCTTCGTGCTGGCCTCGTACAGCGCCTTGCTGCTGATGTTTTGCGTGCACCTGCTGTTTGTCAGCGCGGCCGGCTTGAACGCGCTGCGCTATGCGCGCAAGATCGCGCCGGTGCTGCTGTTCGCGTTCACCTCGCGCACCAGTGCGGGGGCGATTCCGATGTCGGTCCAGACCCAGGTCGAGCGGCTCGGGACGGCGCCGGGCATCGCCAACTTTGCCGCCTCGTTTGGCGCCGTGATGGGCCAGAACGGGTGCGCCGGCATCTATCCGGCCATGCTGGCGGTGATGATCGCGCCCACTGTCGGCATCGATCCGATGAGCATCGGCTTCATCTCGCAATTGCTGGCCATTATTGTGATCGGCTCGGTCGGCGTGGCCGGCGTGGGCGGCGGCGCCACCTTCGCCGCCCTGATCACCCTGTCGGCGATGAACTTGCCGGTGGCGCTGGCCGGCCTGCTGATCTCGATCGAACCGCTGATCGACATGGGCCGCACCGCGCTCAACGTGAGCGGCTCCATTACGGCCGGCACCGTCACCAGCCGCTTGCTGGGGCAGACCGACGAGCAGGTCTTCGCGCACGACGACAGTGGCGCCGCACAGGGACAGTAACGCCTTCTTGCTGATCGGGGCCAGGCGCCGCGCCGCCCGCTGGCGCGCCATATCGTGCGCTAAAGCGGGGTCGAATCCGTCTAAGATGAGGCCGTACCAACAGCATCTGCGGACGGGAACATGGAACAAAAATGGCCCCAGGAAATTTGGCTGGTGCGGCACGGCCAAAGCGCCGGCAATGTCGCGCGCGACGCTGCCGAAGCGGCGGCCGGCCACCAGATCGATATTGCCGAGCGCGATGTCGACGTGCCGCTGTCGCCGCTGGGCAGCGAGCAATCGCACAGCCTGGGGCGCTGGTTCGCCGCCCTGCCCGCGCACGCGCGCCCCAACGTGGTGCTGCATTCGCCGTATGTGCGGGCCGCCGAGACGGCCCGCATCCTCATCGACAAGATGGGCGCGTCCGCCATGCTCGCCATCCATGCCGACGAGCGCCTGCGCGAAAAGGAATTCGGCATTCTCGACCGCCTGACCACGCTGGGCATCAGCCACAAGTATCCCGAGCTCTACGAGCAGCGCCAGCACGTGGGCAAGTTCTATTTTCGGCCACCGGGTGGCGAGAGCTGGTGCGACGTGATCCTGCGCCTGCGCAGCGTGCTCGACACCATCACGCGCGAATATTGCGGCGAACGGGTGCTCATTGTCGGTCACCAGGTAACGGTCAATTGTTTCCGCTATTTGCTCGAACGGCTGGACGAGGCGCGTATCCTCGCCTTCGACCGCGCGGGCGACGTGCCCAATTGCGCCGTCACCTCGTACGCATACGATCCTGCTCTGGGCAAGCATGGCAAGCTGGCCCTAAGCCTGAGCAATTTTGTCTCGCCGCTGGAATCGGCGGGCACCACCGTCACGGTGCAAAAAGATGTGCCCGCTGCACCGAAAGCGTAAGCGCAGCGGCGCGATGGAAATACCGCATGCGCACACCCATATGATCAGCCTCGACAGCGCGGCCCTGCGCGACTGGCCGCTGCCCATGCCCGCCGCCGCAGGCGACAAGGAGCAGCGCGGTCACGTGCTGGTGCTGGGCGGCTCGCGCGACATGCCTGGCGCCGTCATCCTGGCCGCCACGGCGGCGCTGCGCGCGGGCGCCGGCAAACTGACCATCGCCACCGGGGCCAGCGTGGCCCAGCTGGTGGCCCTGGCCATGCCCGAGGCGCGCGTGATCGGCTTGCGCGAAACGCCCGAGGGCGGCTTCACGGTGGACGCCATGGATACGCTGGCGCCCCTGGCCGAGCGCATCGGTGCCATCCTGATCGGCCCGGGCATGCAGGACGAGGCGGCCAGCGCCGCCCTGGTGCGCGCCTTGCTGCCGGCTCTGGCTGGCACCGCCGTGGTACTGGACGCCAATGCCATGGGGATCGTGCGCAATCCCGACCTGGACGGCGCCGCCGCACCGTTCCGCTTTGCCGAGCCGGTGGTGCTCACGCCCCACGCGGGTGAACTGGCGCACCTGGGCGGCGCCGCCAAGCAAGCCATCGGCGCCGATCCCGTCGCGCATGCGGCGCGCGCCGCACACGCGTGGCAGGCCGTGGTCGCGCTCAAGGGCGCCCGCACCATCATCGCCGCGCCGGACGGGGCCATGTGGCAGCACGAGGGCGGCAATGTGGGGCTGGCCGTCTCCGGCTCCGGCGATGTACTGGCCGGTATCATTGCCGGCCTGGCGGCACGCGGCGCCACCCTGGTCCAGGCCGCGTGCTGGGGCGTGGCGCTGCATGCGCGCGCCGGCGAACGGCTTGCCGAGCGCATGGGCCTGCTCGGCTACCTGGCGCGCGAATTGCCGCACGAAGTGCCCCTGCTGCTGGAACAGGCGGCGCGCGGCTAGCGGCGCCGGTGAACAAGCCGCGTTCTGCGGTAACTTGATCTCCCTCAAATTGCGCGGACATGGAGCCGCAATTGCCTCCGAGCGGAAAATGGCGGCGAACCCCCACGCAGCTTCCCAGTCTAAATTTGCCTGCGCTGCCCTTCCCCCACCTCACGGCGGAATACAGGCGGCAATTGACTGACGTAAATGAGGAGCCATCATGAAAACACTTCCCACGATAAGCAAAGTCCTGCTGGGCGCGCTCGTGCTTGCCGGCGCACTCGGTGCCTGCAAGCGCAACGACACCACGCCCGCCACCACGGGTGACACCAATGCCACCAGTCCCGCCAATACGTCCGGCACCAGCGGCACGGGCGGGGCCACGGGCACGGGTACGGGCAGCGCGACCGGCACCAAGAGCGGCGAAACGGGCAGCGGCGGCACTGGCGCAACCGGGACCGGCACCACCGAGCCGGGTACGTCTGGCGGCACCCCGGGCGGCGCGCCCGGTGGCACCTCGGGCAGCAGCGGCAGCTCCGGCACCAGCGGCAGCACCGGTTCGGGCAGCAACACGTCCGGCACCGGCAGCGCGGGCACCAGCGGCGATACCATGGGCACTGGCGGCAATACCGGCACCAGCGGCACCAGCACCGACAACACCTCCGGCACCCACAGCACCGATCCGCGCCAGGGCGACCGGCGCTGACACGGCGCGCCCGCTGCCATTAACAACGCGTTGTCACCGCTCGCCGTGAATAGTGCAACGCACCGTAACGGTAACCGCGCCAAAAAAATGCCGCCCGGCTTGCGCGGGGCGGCATGGGCGCGGGCGCGGCGTGCAGCCGCGCCGCGATCAGACTTTCGTCATTGCCACCGGTCCGCGCCCGGCCAGGCGCAGACCGAAGCGGCCAGCCGACATCACGCTGCGGTAGATGAAGCGGATCAGCGTCAGGAACAGCAACACTTCCACCAGCGTCATGACAAACGCCGGCAGCGGCGTAAAGCGTGCGGCGCGGCGATGGAACTTGGCCGCCATGCTGTCGCGCTTGATCTCGATACTGTCATAGAAGGTCGGCACCACCAGCAGCGTCAGCAGGGTCGAGGTGATTGTGCCGCCGATGATGGAAATGGCCAGCGGACGGTAGAACTCGCCACCCTCGCCCAGCCCGATTGCCACCGGCAGCATGCCGGCGATCAGCGCGAAGGTCGTCATCAGAATCGGACGCAAACGCATGCGGCCGGCATCCATGAGCGCCTGTTCGCGATCGAAGCCTTCCTCCTCGCGCCGGCGGGCGGCGTCGAGCAGCAGAATTGCATTCTTGGCGACCAGGCCCATCAGCATGATGATCCCGATCATGCTCATCAGATTGAGCGTCTGGCCGGTGAGCCACAGCGCCATCACCACGCCGATCAGCGACAGCGGCAGCGAAATCATCACCGCCACGGGCGCCGTGAACGAACCGAACTGGATGACCAGGATCAGGTACATCAAGCCGATACCGGACAGCAAGGCAATCACCATGGACGTGAACAACTCTTGCTGGTCCTGGCCGGCGCCACCGAGTTCCAGCCCGTAGCCGGGCGGGAACGAGAACGACTGGGCCAGCTTCATCGCATCGGCCGTCACTTCGCCGCTCGAACGGCCCTGGGCATTGGCCGATACCGCGATCGAGCGCTTGCCATTCTTGTGCGCAATACCGGACGGGCCCTTGCCCATCGAGATCGTGGCGATCTGGTCGAGCGGCACCATTTCCGTGGTGCCCGCCACGGCGATCGGCAAGCGTTCGATGTTGGCAGCATTGACCCGGTCATCCGGGTGCAGGCGCACCGCCACATCGCGCGATTCGCCGGTCGGGTCGACCCAGTCGCCCACTTCCACGCCGGCAAAGGCGACGCGCAGCGCTTGCGCCGCATCATTGACGGAAATGCCCATCGAATTGGCCAGGCCGCGGTTGAGCTCGATCTGCAGCTCGTCTTTCGGATCCTGCTCGGACAGGCCGACATCGACCGCGCCTTTTACTTCGCGTAATTTGTCCATGTAGGCATTGGCGATTTCCAGCAGCTTGCGCGAATCGGGACCGGTGAACTCGATCTGGATCGGCTTGCGCGCACCCTGGTTCAAATCGTCGAGCACCACGAATTCGGCGCCGACCAGGGTCTTGATCTTGTCGCGCATCTCGACGGCAATTTCTTTGGCACTGCGCTTGCGCGTCTGGCGCTTGCCGATATCGATGCGCACGCGGCCGCCGCTGGCATCGATGCGGCTGCTGGTTTCCTTTACCTCTGGAATGCTGCGGGCGATTTCGGCCGCCGTTTCCATCTTCAGCCGCGCATATTCGACGCTGGACGACGCCGGCGTACGCACGGTGATGACGATGAAGCCCGAGTCGGTCTTGGGCAGGAAGTCCGAACCGCCGAACTTGATCTGGAAGGCCACGGCGCCCACCAACGTTATCAGGGCCAGCAAGCCCATGGCGCGGCGGTGATGCAAGGCCCAGGCAATCACGAGGCCGTAGCGGTCGGCCTGGTGATCGAACCAGATGTTGAATTTTTCCAGTACCCGCGACAAGCCCTTCTTGGGCGCCTTGTGGTGGCCGACCGGGTCGCCCCAGAATGCCGACAGCATCGGATCGAGGGTAAACGAGATCACCAGGCTGACCAGCACCGAACAGGTCACGGTCAGCGCGAACGGCCGGAACCATTCGCCGGAAATCCCGGGCATGAAGGCCACCGGAATGAACACGGCAATGATGGAGAAGGTCGTGGCGGCCACGGCCAGGCCGATCTCGGCGGTGCCTTCCAGCGCCGCCGTGCGGCGGTCCGAACCGCGTTCCATGTGGCGCACGATGTTTTCCCGCACCACGATCGCATCGTCGATCAGCACCCCGATCGCCAGCGACAGGCCGAGCAGGGTCATGAAGTTGAGCGTGAAGCCGCACAGCCACACCGCGATGAAGGCGGCAATGACGGAGGTCGGCAGCGACAGCGCCGTAATCAGGGTCGAACGCCAGGAATTGAGGAAAGCGTAGACCACGAAAATGGTCAGCATGGCGCCGAACACGAGCGATTCGATCACGTTGTTGAGACTGCGCTGGGAACGGTCGCCGGCATCGTCGATGACTTCCAGCTTGGTGCCTTCCTGCAGCAATTCCTTCTCAACCTTCTTGACCTCGGCCTTGACCTTGTTGGCCACCGTCACGGTACTGGCATCCTTGGAGCGGTTGACGGAAATGCCCACGTTCGGCTTGCCGCTGCGGATCGACAGGCTGTTGACGTCGGCGAAGCCATCCTTGATTTCGGCCACCTGGGCCAGGCGCACGATCTCGTCGCCGCGGCGCTTGACCACGATTTGCTGGAATTCCTCGGGCGACTCGATGCGGCCCACCAGGCGGATGCTTTTCTCGTCGAGGTTGCCGCGGATCTTGCCCACCGGCGCGTTGGTGTTCTGGTTACGCAGTGCATTGACGACCTCGCCAACGGACACATTGTATTCGCGCAGCTTGGCCGCGCGCAGCAAGACCGATAGTTCGCGCTTGAGCGAACCGCCCACGGAAACCGTCGAGACGCCATCGATGGCGCGCAGGCGGTCGGCGATCACATCCTCGGCCAGACGCGAAATCTCCGCGTGGCTTTGGGTGTTCGACGACAGCGCCAGCGAAATGACGGGCTCGGAGGCGGGATCGGCGCGCTGCAGGATCGGCTCGCGCATTTCCGTCGGCAACTTGTAGCGGACCGCCGCGATGGCATTGCGGATTTCATCGGAGGCTTCGATCAGATTCTTGCTGAAGCTAAATTCGATGAAAAAGAATGCGCTGCCTTCGTTGGCGCTCGCTTCGATCTTGTTCACCCCAGGAATGCTCTGGAAGGACTTTTCGATGCGGTTGACCACTTCACGTTCGACCGTGTCGGGCGAGGCGCCAGGATAAGGGATGTTGACGATGATGAAAGGCATCTCCACGTCCGGGTTCTGGTTGACCCGCAACTTGGACAGGGCCAGCAAGCCCAGGCACATCATGGCCAGAATCAGGACAATCGTGGCGATCGGCCGCTTGATACTGAAGTCGGAAAGGAACATGGCTTATTTCCCCTGGGCGGCGTTGGCAGAGGCGCTGGCAACCTTGGGGACGGCCATGATGATTTGCTGGCCATCCTTGAGCGAGGAATTCGGGTTGCGCAGCACGATATCGCCGGCGCTCAAGCCACTGCGCACTTCATAGCTGCCGGTGCGCGGATCGCGCTGGCCGACCACCAGCTCGGCCTTGTTGAGGGCCTTGCCCTTGATGCGCCAGGTGTAGGCCTTGTCGCCCGACTTGACGAGCGCGCCTTCCGGGATCATCAGGGCGGAAGTCGACTCGGCTTCGATATGGCCTTCGCCATACAGCCCCGACACGCGCGGCTGCTGCGAGTTGGGTGCGAACGACACCAGCACTTCGACCTGGCGCGTGATTTCATTGGCGGCCGGATCGACGCGCTTGACGATGCCGCGGAATTCCTGGCCCGCATAGCCATTGATGCGGAAGCCGACCGGCTGCCCGACCTTGACGGCGGCAATCTTGTCGGCCGAGACGCGGCCTTCGAACCGCATGCTGCGCGGATCGATCACCTTGACCAATTCCTTGCCCATGCTGGCCGTGTCGCCGGCCGACACCTTGCGGTCGCTGACGATGCCGTCGAACGGGGCGCGCACCACTGTGCGCGACAATTGCTGGCGCGCCAGCGCGGCGCGCGAGCGGGAAGCGGCCACTTCGCTGGCGGCGCTGTTGCGGCGCACTTCAGCGTCATCCATGGCCTGGGCGCTGGTCATGCCCGAGGCGCGCAGGGTTTTCATGCGTTCGAGCTGGCGTTCGGCCTGGTCGAGGGCCTGGGCGGCCGAACGGGCCGACGCTTCGGCCGAACTCAGATTGTCGCGGATGGCCGTTTCGTCGAGCTTGACGAGCACGTCGCCCTGCTTGACCGCTTCGCCATTTTCCTTGAGAACTTGCAGTACCACGGCAGCGACCTCGGCGCGCAGATCGGCCTTCCGCTCGGGCTGGATCGACCCGGTCACGACCGGCCCGGAGGCAAGCGCATTGGTTTGCACGGTCAGCGTATCCTCGGGAGCGATGCTCAACTGGACCGCGGCCGCGTTCTTGCCCTCGTCTTTCTTGACTTCCTTGTTACAAGCGACGAGTGCCGAGCCGATGGCCAGGGCAAGCAAAGTTTTGCGCAGCATTGAAATTCTCCGGGAATATAGATTGATAACGACCAGCTTTGCAGTATCCCCCTCGGGCGAGGCGAACGTCAATTGGGGAAAGGCGGATTGCACATTTCGACGACTGAACTGCATTTTGGGCGGATGAGCTGCATGGCACTGTGTCAGCCGCAGCCCTGCCGCCCATCCGGACGCGCCTTATAAGTTATTAAAAACATAATTAAGCAGGAAGCCCATGCCGATCCCGGTGCAGATGCCGCCACCGATCTCCACCAGGGTATGGCCCATGCGCTCGCGCAGCGGCGCGCCATCGCTCTTGCCCTCGGCCAGGCGGTTGATGGCGGCAGCCTGGCGTCCCACATGCTGGCGCAGGCTGTTGGCATCGATCATGACGATGAACGCCAGCGTCACCGCCACGCCGAAGGCCGGGCTGCCCATGCCTTCGCGCAGGGCGATCAGGGTGGCCATGCTGGTCACCACGGCGCTGTGATTGCTGGGAAAGCCGCCATTACCGACCAGGTTGAAAGCCCAGCGCCGCTGGCGCGCGCTGTTGATCAAAAATTTGATGGGACCGACCACCAGCCAGGTCAGGACGGGGGTGATGAGGTACGTGATATCCATGGACTTTCCCTATTGTAGACAGATGCTGCGCGGAATTATCGCAGAAGGTCCGGCCAGCGGCCACCTCGAAAGCGCCCTTTCGGCCCGGCAGCGGTTAAACTCGGCACAATGTGGCATTTCCATCAATCAAAGGGGAAGATATGAAGCATTTCAGGTTGTCGTTCGCCGTCACCATCGTCCTGCTGATGCTGGCCGGGTGGTGGGGTTACCGCCACGGCGGCACGCCGGGCTTGCTGTCGGCGCTGTGGATCGCGGCGGTGCTGGGCGTGCTGGAAGTGTCGCTCTCGTTTGACAATGCCGTCGTCAATGCCACCGTCCTGCGCCACTGGGACCACTTCTGGCGCACCCTGTTCCTGACCGTCGGCATCCTGGTGGCGGTGTTCGGCATGCGCTTGCTGTTCCCGCTCGTGATCGTGGCGGTTGCCACCGGCATGGGCTTGCTCGACGTCTGGCACATGGCGCTCGACACGCCGGCCGAATACGCGCGTCACCTGACCGATCACCACGCCGAAGTGGCCGCCTTTGGCGGTGCCTTCCTGCTGCTGGTCTTCCTCAACTTCCTGTTCGACGAAGAAAAGGAACTTCACTGGCTCGGCTGGATCGAAGAAAAGGTCGGCAAGTACGGTACCGAGGGCTTGTCCATCCTGCTGGCCCTGGGCGCCTCCTTTGCCGCCACCACCCTGGTGCCGGAAGCGCGCAAGCTGGCCGTGCTCGCGTCGGGCGTGCTGGGCGTGGCCGTGTACGTGGGGGTGGACTGGCTCAGCGGTCTGCTGGGCGGGGAGGAAGAAGCGGCCGCCGACGGGGGCGTCGCCAAGCTCGTCGCGCGCGGCAGTATTGGCGGCTTTTTGTATCTGGAAGTGCTGGACGCCTCGTTCAGCTTCGATGGCGTGATTGGCGCCTTCGCCATCACGAGCGATGTCGTCATCATCATGCTGGGGCTGGCCATTGGCGCCATGTTCGTGCGCTCGATGACCGTTTTCCTGGTCGAGCAAGGCACGCTGGAAGAATTCGTCTATCTGGAACACGGCGCCCATTATGCGATCGGCATCCTGGCGCTGATCATGTTCGCCAGCGTGCGCTACGAGATCCCCGAGTGGTTTACGGGCCTGTCGGGCGTGGCCTTCATCCTGGTATCGCTGTGGTCATCGCACCGTTACAAGTTGCGTCAGGCGGGTGCGGGGACGGCTGACGCTTGATAAATTCGCCATAGCTGGCACAATGGGCGCCACTTCCCCACTCTGAACGCGACGCCCATGAACAAACGCCTGATCCTTGCCCTGTCCGCCCTCCTGCTGGTGCCGGCGCTGCTGTTCGCCCTGTACACCTGGTTCACGCTGAGCTGGTCGTATTCGGAGGGTGAGCGGGCCGGCTACCTGCAAAAATTCTCCAAAAAAGGGTGGATTTGCAAGACCTGGGAAGGCGAAATCCTCCTCTCGAGCATGCCCGGCGCCATTCCCGAGCGCTTCGCCTTTTCCGTGCGCGACGAACAAGTCGCCAAAGACCTGATGGCCGCGACCGGCAAGCGCGTCATCCTCAGCTACACCCAGCACAAAGGCGTGCCCACCGCCTGTTTCGGCGAGACCGAGCACTTCATCGAAAAAGTCGTCACCAACCCCAACTAACCCACACCCCAAGCAACAGCGGGGTCAGACCTCAAATCCGGAATATTTCCTGAACTTCGGGGTCAGACCTCAAATCTGGAATATTTCCTGAACTTCGGGGTCAGACCTCAAATCTGGAATGTTTTCTGGCGATGCAGTCACGGTCAGCGTGAACGCACCAAAAACAATTCCCAAATTGAGGTCTGACCCCGAATTGTTTGCAACATTGGGGGGCGGAGCTCACGGCTGGGGTCGTTATGGGAGCTTGTCGAGGGCGGCTTTGACTGTGGCGGCGGCGCTGCTTGTCGGGGCCAGCGCCAGGAAGGTTTGGTAGGCGGCCCGCGCTTTGTCTGAATCGCCCGCCAGCGCTTGCGCGTCACCCAGGTTGCGGTAGGCGACGGCGCGCGAGGGGTCCATCTTGACCGTGTTGTCGAACCAGCGCGCCGCTTCCTTGTAGCGCGCTTGCTTGAAGAAGACGAAGCCTAAATTATTGGCCGCCAGCGCGAAGTCGGGTCGCATTTTCAGCGCTTCGGTGAACGCCGCTTCCGCTTCCCCATACTGCTTTTCCTTGAACAGCTGCAGGCCGCGGTCGTTGGCCCGCTGCGCCAGCTGACGCATCGACGACGGTACCGCTTGCGGTGCGACCAGCGTTTGTTCCTTGCCTTGCAGGTCTTTGACCGTCACGGGCGCTGCCACCACGGCGACGCCCGGTTTATCGTCTACCTTGGCGGCCTCGGGCCGGGCCGCATCCAGGCGCGAGTTGACGGCAATCGCGTCATTCGACAGCTGCGCACTTTGCACGCTCAGAAATTCGGTCTCGGCCGGCAGTTCGAAGACGAAGTCGCCGCCTTCGGATCCGGGCAGACTGCCGAACGCGGGCGTCTGGTTCGACACGCCAGCCACCGCCGGCGCCACGTACGCCGCCAGTTCAGTGGCGGTGATCAGGCCGTCGCCGTTGAGGTCGCCCTTGCCGCCCAGCGCCTGCAGCAGCGTCCAGGTGAACATCGAGTGGCCGTTCGGCCCGCCGTCGGACACCAGCTGCTCGGCCCCGCCCGCGGTCAGCATCTGGCGGCCGATGCGCTTGGCATTGTCGCGCAGGTAGCCGCCGGCGCCGCCGCCCCGCGTCAGCCCCAGCCCGCTGTAGCAGGCGTCCATCACGAACAGGACGTGCTTGGCGTTGAGGCTTTCGGCGATGTTCTGGATTTCGGTCATCGGGATGGCGTCGGTGGCAAATTGCGCCGGGTCGGAGTCGGACGGCACGATGTAGCCGAGGTCGCGCCCCGAGCTCAGATGGCGCGTGGCGCCGTGGCCGGCGAAGAAGACGAAGATGCGGTCATTCTTTTGCACGCCATGCGCGAGCTGGTCGTGGAAAGCGGCAAGGATGCCGGCGCGCGTGGCGCCGGCGTTTTCCAGCGCGACCACCCGTTCCGGCGCGAAGCCGAATTTGTCGACCAGGGTCTGGCGGATTGCGCGCGCGTCGCGCACGGCGTACTGCAGCTTGGGCCACTTGGCGTAATCGTCGACGCCGATCACGATGGCCCAGGAATTGGCGTAACCGGTCGATGGCAGCACTTTCGCTGCCGGTTCGGCGCCCGCCTGGGCGACCTTGAAGCCGCTGCCGTCCCAGCCGGCGAACTGGTAGCCGTCGGCGATCAGGCGGTCGAGGATGGCCGGCAGCGCCTTGACGGCGCGCGCGTGGATGTCGTGGAACAAGATGATGCCCTTGCCTTCCTTGTCCACCGAGCGCAGCACCCGGTCGGCAATCGACGATGGCACCGGATCGGCCCAGTCCAGCGAGTCGATATTCCACATCACCGAGCGCAGATGGGCGCTGGCCAGCGCTTCCAGCCCTTCGCTGTTGCGCGCGCCGTAAGGGAAGCGGAACAGCGCCGAGCGCTCGCTGTCGACGGCGCGCAGCAAGGTGTCGGTGTCGAGGATTTCGGCGCGCAGCTTGTCGCCGCTCTGGCGCGACAGCTGGGCGTGCGAGTAGCTGTGGTTGGCCAGCACGTAGCCGCCCGCGCGCAGGCGCCGGCTGACCGACGCGCCGGGACCGAGGATGGCTTTGCCGTCTGCACCCACCGTGCCCAGGTTCATGCCGACGTTGAAGAACACGGCCGGCACGCCATACTGCTTGAGGATGGCCGCGATCTCGTCGCTGTAGCGCTTGTGCGGTCCGTCGTCGAAGGTGAGCACCACCGTCTTGGGCGGCAGCGCCGCGCCGAAGATCTCGCCCTGCTCGGCCTTGGTCACCACCACCGGCTCGCCCGCTGCGGGCGGCGCCGGCTTGTCCGGGTAGGACAGCACCACGCCATATTCCTTGAGGATGCCTTCGCGCGTGTACTTGGTCTGCAGGTAGGCCAGATAGGCGTCCCAGCGCTCGCGTTTGAGTTCGATCCCGCGCTGCTCGTAGCGGCCGAAGATCTGGCGGATTTCCTTCTCGTAGTTGCGCTCGATCTCGGCCAGCGCATCGAGGTCTTCGGAGATGCGCTTGTGGACTTTGATGGCTGGCAGGGACGAGTCGCGCGCGACTTCGCCCAGCAGTCCTTGCAGCAGCTCGCGGAAGGCCAGCCGGTCGGCGTCGTACAGCCCGGCGTCCGATTCGATGAAGTCGAGCAGCGCGTTGATGGCGTCGAAACGGCGCGCCTGCCCTGACGCAACCAGCGCGGCCAGCCTGGCGTCAAGCGCTGCGCCGCGCGCCTGATTGTCGTGGAACAGGGTCTGGCCGACGCGCGTGGCTTGCTCGCGGTGCGCGGCTGGCAGCGCCGCGTCGTTGGCCAGCAAAACGATGATCTTGCGGTAGTTGGCCAGCAGTTCGCGCAGCGAGGCGTCGAGCGCGGCGTCGCTCGACGCCGGTGCGGCCAGCGCGGGCGCGCCGTGCGGGGCGGCCGGTGCGGGCGGCGCCGCGCGCTGCCACAGGAACAGGCCGAGCCCGATGGCGCTGGCGGCTGCCAGCGCGAGGCCGGCTTTGACTGGAGTGAACTTCACGAACGTGCCTGATCTCTGCTGAAAGAAGTATGAATTATATTGCAACACTTGCCCGAACGAAAGCACCGCGGGGCGCGCTGGCGTCATTTCGCAAGTGGCTGTCATGAATACGCAATACCAGGGCGGTAGAGTTGGCTAAGCTCATGCCAAAACCATAACAACCCTGGAGATTTCTCACGATGGATCGCCGCCGCTTCCTGCGCAGTTCCCTGTATTTCACCGTCATTTCCGCCAGCGCGTCGCTGGCCGCCTGCGGCGGCTCCGATGGCGCGCCGGCCCCGGCCGCCGATGCCTTCGCCTTCCCGCTGGGCTTGGCCAGCGGCGACCCGAAAGACAGCAGCGTGGTGTTCTGGACCCGCTGCCTGAGTAACACGGGGGTGGAAAACGTGCCCCTTCGCCTGGAAGTGTCGACCAGCAGCAGCTTCGACAGCCTGACGGCCAGTGTCGCGCTGACCGCCACGCGCCAGTACGATTACACGGTGCGCGCCAAGGTCACCGGCCTGGCGCCGGCCACCAGGTACTACTACCGCTTCGTGGCCGGCCAGGACAAGACGCCGGTGGGCGAAACCAGGACCGCCCCCGCCCCCACCGCCACACCGGCGCAGATGCGCTTTGCCTGGATGACGTGCCAGGACTGGAGCGTGAACCACTGGGCGGCGATGGATCTGATCGCGGCCGAAGACATCGACTTCCTGGTCCACCTGGGCGACTACATTTACGAAAGCGTGGGCGCGGCCTTCCAGAGCGGCCTGGCCGAACCGGCCCATACCCGCATCACCCTGCCCAATGGCAGCGCGCGCGGCGGCGCCGAGACGGGGGTCTACGCCACCAGCCTGGAAGACTACCGCACCCTGTACCGAACCTACCGCGGCGACGCGCGGCTGCGCGAACTGCACCGCAAGTTCCCGATGATCGCGATCTGGGACGACCATGAATTTTCCGACGACTGCTGGCAGGATCACCAGACCTATGACAACGCCAACAAGCAGGAAACCACGCGCCGCCGCAGCGCCACCCAGGCCTGGGCCGAATACATGCCGATCGATTTCGGCGACGTTTCGTTCGACCTGGCCAAGCCGGCCTACGACAATATCCGCATCTACCGCGACTTCCGCTTCGGCACCCTGATGCACCTGGTGATGACGGACGAGCGCCTGTACCGCGACGACCATCTGGTGGGCGAAGCCGAACTGGCGCGCCTGCTGGGCCACGACGCCATCGGCGGCGACGACAAGATCGGCGCGCGCTACTTCGTGCCGCTGCCGATCCTGACCCAGTTCGAGGGCCTGGACAAGGTGGTGCTGGGCCGCACGCCGGGCATCCTCGGCACCACCCAGACCCAGTGGTGGAAGGACACGCTCAAGGCGTCGTCGGCCACCTGGAAGGTGTGGGGCAACGAGGTCACCCTGAACCGCATGTGGATCGACCTGCGCGCCTCGGCACCGGCGCCGTACAACAACCAGTACGTGGTCAATGCCGACGCCTGGGACGGCTACCCGTCGCACCGCGCCGAACTGATGGGCTACCTGAAGGCGAACAGCATCAAGAACGTGGTGGCGATCACGGGCGACCTGCACGCCTTCCAGTGCGGCACGATCCGCGACAATCCGGATCCGGCCGTGGGCACGCCGGTGGCGGTGGACTTCGTCGCGGCCGGCATTTCAAGCGACTCGTTCTACCAGTACCTGAAGGCCGGCGCGGGCGCCACCCCGCTGGCGCCGCTGGTGGCCACGCCCGCCACGTTCGACGCGGTCATGCGCGGCCATAATCCGGACTTCGCGTATGCCGACCACGATGCCCAGGGCTACGCGGTGGCGACCGTCACGGCGGCCTCGTTCAGCGTCATGTTCAACAAGGTCAAGCCGCTCAATGCCGATGGCAGCAAGCCGGCCAGCCCCCTGCTCAAGCGCACCCGGATCACGCTGGCTGCCGGCTCGACCGCGCCTGTGGTGGAAGACAACGTGTAAGCGGGCGCCGGGCTATTTGTATTTGGCGAGAATGGCGCTGATGGCGCCTTCGCGGATCATCTGGCCCACTGCCCGGTCCACCTCGGCCAGCTTGACGCGTCCTTTGGGCGACACCGCGCACTGCCCCATGTAGTTGCGCACCACCAGGGGCGGGTGCAATGTGAGCACCGGGTCGCCCATTTTGAGGCGCCATTCGATAAAGCTCTTGCCGGTCAGCGCGTAGTGGATGCGGCCGGCGGCCAGCTTGCGCAGATTCGCTTCCGTGGTCGGACCATCGGCGCGCACGAAGCCAGCGCCGAGGATCTCGCGCATTTCGGGGTGCGCATAGCCGAGCACCGTGCCGATCGGCTGGCCCGCCAGTTCGGCGATGTCGCGCGGGCGCGCCACGCTGCGGTCGGCAATAAGCACTTCGGCAATCGGGATGAAGGGTTGGGTCCAGTGGAAGCTGCCTTCGAGCCATTCCGGCACATAGCTGCACAACACATCGGCGCTGCCGTCGGCCAGCGCGCGGGCAATGCGCTTGCGCGGCAGCGACATGAAACGGGGGGTCCGCTGCATGTGCCGGGCCAGCGCCAGCCCGACATCGCGGTGAATGCCGTCGACCAGCCGGTAGCGTTCGAAGCGGGCCATCGGCATGTCGGTGGCGGTGTCGACCAGGATCACGAGATCGGCCGCCTGCGCCGCCAGCGGCGCGAACAAGGCACACAGCAGATAAAGAAATGGGCGTCGCATGACGCCCATATTACAACGATTTTCCGAGCCTAAAAGGCACGCACGCGCTCGTATTTACGTCTTGACCGCCGTCGTGGGATGGGTCAGGCGGCCGATGACCTGGTGCGCCAGACTGGCCGAGGTGGCGCGTCCGGCAGCGGCAGCGGCGCTCTCGGCGTGCTCGATCATGATCGCTTCGCGCGTTGCCATCAGGGTGAGCGTGTCGGCATCCATGCGCTGCGTTTCCAGCGCCACCAGCTGCTGCTTGGCGCTGGCCATTTCGCGCGTGGCCAGGGCGGCCTTGCGCTGCATTTCGGCCTGGGCCTGGGCGGCGCCCAGCAGCTGTTGCTGGGCATCGCGCTTGTCGACGGCGGCCTGGGCCGCGATCTCCTGCACCGCGTGCAGCTGGCGCGCCAACTCCGCCTGCTTCTGCTCGGCGTCGGCGCGCACGCGCGCGGCGTGAGCGGCGCCCTGCTCGGACGCCAGACGCGCTTCGGCCGCATCATTGGCGCGCCGTTCGTGGGCGGCCTTGTCGCGCTGGGCGGCGAAGGTCTGTTCCAGCAGCGCCAGCGAGGCGCGTTCGGCCTCGGCCACCTCGCGCTCGGCAGCGAGGGTTTGTTCGATCAGCGACAGCTTGTGTTTTTCATTGTGCGCGCGCTCGGCCTGGATGCGGCCCAGGTTGGCGGCGGCGCGCATCTGGGCGATGCGGGCGTCGGCGGCGGCAGCCTTGTCGCAGGCATCCTGCTCGACCTGCTCGGCCAGTGCGCGGGTGGCATCGATCTCGGCGCGCTGGGCTTCTTCCAGGCGGCGTTCGGCGTCGGCCTTCTGACGCAGCAGGGCGGCCTGGGTCTTTTCGGCGTCGGCGCGGGCGCTGGCGGCGGCGGCCAGTTCGCGTTCGGCCTGCAGCCGGTCTTCCAGGCGCGCCAGCGCAGCCTGTTCGGCCACGGCGTGCGCCTGTTCGGCGTCGGCCAGGGCGCGCGCCTGCTCGGCTTTTTGCGCGGCCAGTTCGGCGTTGCGGCGCTGCAGGGCGACCTGCTCGGCGATCTTGGCCACACAGGCTTGCTCGGCATCGTTTTCGGCCGCGGCGGCGGCGGCGCCGGCGGCGGCCAGCTGCGCGCGCTCTTCGGCCAGCTGGCGGGCGCGCTGCTGCTGTTCGGCTTCGACGGCGGCGGCGGCGGTCGCGGCCTGGTCCGCCAGTTTGCGTTCCCTGGCTTTTTCGGCGGCCAGCGCTTCGGCATCGACCTTGGCCTGCACCACGGTGCCGGCGTCTTCTTCGGCCAGCGCGCGGGCCAGGGCCACTTCGCGCAGCTTGCGGTCCATCTCGATGCGCGCTTCGGTCGCGGCCAGGATGCGCGTTTCGGCTTCACGCCGCGCTTCGGCGCTGGCGGCGGCCATTTGCTCGATGCGTTCGCGGTGGATGGCGGCGTCGCGCAATTCCTTTTCCGACTGCAGGCGCAGGTGGATGGACTTGGCGGCGACACGCTCGGATTCGGCCTGGGCCAGGGCGATGGCTTCGCGTTCCTGCTCGATGTGGGCCAGGGCGCGCGCTTCTTCCAGCGCACGCGCTTCGGCAACGGCGCGGGCAAAGGCGGCGGCCAACGCCACCTGGTCGGCCTTTTCGCGCTGCACGGTCAGTTCCAGCGCTTCCGATTCGGCTTCGGCCAGCAGTTCGGCGGTCTGGCGCGCACCCTTGGCCTGGCGCTCGCGTTCGCGCGCCAGGGTGGCCAGGCGGGCATCGGCCGAGGCAATGTGCAGTACTTCTTCCTTGGCGGCGTGGACGGCAGCGACCCGTTCGACCGCCTGCAGGCGCGCCTGTTCGGTGTGCACCAGCAGCTCGTTGGCGGCGCGTTCGGCCTGTTCGGCCAGCGCAGCTTCGGCTTCGATCTGCTCGGCGGCGCGGCGGCGCGCCTCTTCCTCGGACTTGGCGCGCGCTTCGGCGGCCAGCTTGATCTGGGTGTCGGCTTCGACGCGGGCGCGCAGCTCGGCGGTCTCCTGACGCACCGCTTCGAGCCGTTCCAGGCTGGCCTGGGCGGCGGCGCGCAGTGTTTCGAGGCGGTCGCGGTTCGCTTCGATCGCTTCTTCCGAGGCCTGGGCGTTCTGCAGGGCGGCGGCGGCGGCTGCTGCATCCATGGCGGCCCGTTCCTCGGCCAGGGCGCGGGCGCGCGCTTCGGCGTGGGCCCGGCTCTCTGCCGCGCACGAGGCTTTCGCTTCGGCTTCGACCCGGGCGATGGCTTCGTGAATGGCGCGCATTTCGGACTTGGCGCGACCGGGGACGGGAGCGTCGCTGGCAGGCTGGAGGTCGTCGTGCTGGGCGGCGGAGGAGTGCATCGTCATTCTCGCTATAGAGGCCGCCCGCAAGGTGGGGCGTATGGGGATTATCCGGGACCGGGCCGGTAATCAGCGAAGCGAGAAGATGGGGGAAAACCGCTCAGTTCGGGGTTTAGCCGCGCCGCTTACACGGGCCACAGGGGCGGCTCGTCCATCAGCGCGATTTGCTCGCGCAGTTCGAGGATCCTGTCTTGCCAGTAACGTTGTGTATTAAACCACGGGAACGCCGCCGGAAAGGCGGGGTCGTCCCAGCGCCGCGCCAGCCAGGCCGCGTAATGGATCAGGCGCAGCGTGCGCAGCGCCTCGACCAGGTACAGCGAGCGCGGCTCGAAATCGCAGAAATCCTCGTACCCGGCCAGCACGTCGCTGAGCTGGCGCACCATGTCGCCACGCTCGCCCGACAGCAGCATCCACAGGTCTTGCACGGCCGGCCCCATGCGGCTGTCGTCGAAATCGACGAAATGGGGGCCGTCCGGAGTCCACAGCACATTGCCGCCATGGCAATCGCCGTGCAGGCGCAGCAAGGGAATCTGCCCTGCCCGTTCATAGCAGCGGCGCACGCCGTCGAGGGCCTGGTCGATCACGCTGCGCCAGGCAGCCATCAGCTCGGGCGGCAAAAAATCGTTGGCAATCAGGTAATCGCGGGCATCGATGCCGAAGGTGTCGATATCGAGCGCGGGCCGCTCGGCGTAGTCGCTCAGCGCGCCGACGGCGTGGATGCGGCCGATGAAGCGGCCCATCCATTCGAGCGTCTGCGCGTCGTCCAGCTCGGGCGCGCGCCCGCCCCGGCGCGGGAAGACGGCAAAGCGAAAACCGTTGAAGGTGTGCAGGGTGGCGCCGCCGATGGTCAGGGCCGGTACCACGGGAATTTCACGCTCGACCAGTTCGGCCACGAAGCGGTGTTCTTCGGCGATGGCCGCGTCGCTCCAGCGCTGCGGGCGGTAGAACTTGACCACCACCGGCGCGCCCTCTTCCATGCCGACCTGGTAGACCCGGTTCTCGTAGCTGTTGAGCGCCAGCAGGCGGCCATCGGAAAACTGCCCCATGCTGTCGAGCGCGTCGAGCACGCATTCGGGGGTGAGGCTGGCAAACGGGTGCGCTGCGGGAGTATCCATGGCCACCATTGTACGGCCACGCCACAGGAATAAACAGGACGTTCGGCCTGCGACGCGTTAAACTAGCGCCTTCACCGATCTTTTAAAGCCCCGCCATGCAACTCGACCAGCCCCTGTCAGAAAAAGAATTCAACGAACTCGATCAGTTTTTGCTCTCGGACCGCAGTTCCGACGATGCCATGACGATGGATACCCTGCACGGCTACCTGACCGCGATTGCCATCGGACCGGAAACCATCATGCCGGCCGAATGGCTGCTCAAGGTGTGGGGCGAGGACGCGAGCGCCATCCCCAAGTGGAAGAACGCCAAGGAAGAGGAAAAGATCGTCAATCTGATCATGCGCTTCATGAACGAGGTGCTGGTCACCTTCGAAGTCGCGCCCAAGGAATTCGAACCGCTGTTCTGCGAAGCCGAACACGAAGGCGAAAACCTGATCGATGCCGAAGCCTGGTGCTGGGGCTTCTGGGAAGGCATGGAACTGCGTCCCGGTTCCTGGGACCCGATCTGGGAATCGGATCTGGCGCCGCTGATGCGCCCCATCTACCTGCTGGGCGCCGACGAGATCGAGGAGGCCGAACTGGCCGAAGTCGACAACCCGGTCAAGGGCCACAAGCTGGCGCTCGAGATCGAGGCCAACCTGCCGGCCATCCAGCGCTTCTGGGTCCCGCTGCGCAAGGCCCCCGTGCAAACGGTCAAGCGCGACGAACCGAAGGTCGGCCGCAACGACGACTGCCCTTGCGGCAGCGGCAAGAAGTACAAGAAGTGCTGCGGCGCCGATAGCGCCGAATAAGGCCCGGCGCCTCAGGCGGCGGCCGGTTCGGCCAGGCGCGCCTGCACCAGGGCCGCCAGCAGGTCGGACTGGCTCACAATGCCGGCAAAGCGCTGCTCGGCATCGAGCACGGGAATGTGGTGCAGGCCGCTGTTGGCCATCAGGCTCACCAGTTCCACGATCGGGGTGTCCAGGCGCGCACTGACCACCGGGGCCGTCATGATCTGGCCCACCACTTCCGGCTTGTCCGAATGGGTCAGGCCGCTGCGCCGGATCAGCTCGCGCAAGCGCGCTCCCAGGGTACGGTATTCATCGAGGTCGCTATGGCGCAGGAAGTCGCTCTGCGCCACCATGCCGATCACCCGCCGCGCGCGGTTCAGTACCGGCATCGCATGCAGGCGATGGTGGCGCAGCGTGCGCCACGCTTCATCGAGTTCGGTCGCATATTCGGCCGTCACCCCATGTCTGGACATGATGGCGCCGCAGGTGATGATGCCGAAGCGGCGCGCGTAGGCTTGCGCCTCCGTGGCCAGAATGATGTCTTCGAGGTCGTCGCGACTGACGTCGAGCACCTGGCCGTAGCTCTTGAGGACGGCGTCGAGATCGTCGCGCGTAAAGCCCAGGCGCGCCGTCGGCGCGGCGTCGCCGGTGAGGTGCGGATTGTGCAGCGGCGAACGCTGGGCGTGCGGATAGCGCCGCCCCGAGAGCTTGTTGTAGACCAGGGCCGCGCCCACCATCAGGGCCGAATTGAGCGCCACCGGCACCAGCGCAAAGCCGAAGCCGAGCGCGTGCACGGCCGGGCCGGCCAATACCGCCGTCAGCGCCACGGCGCCGCCGGGCGGATGCAGGCAGCGCAAGGCAAACATGGCAGCAATGGCCAGGCCGCCGGCCAGCGGGGCAGCGAGCGCCGGATCGGGTACCAGCCTGGCGCACGCCACGCCGATCAGCGCCGACACCACATTGCCGCCCACCACGGCCCAGGGCTGGGCCAGCGGACTGGCGGGCAGACAGAACAGCAACACCGCCGAGGCGCCCATGGGCGCGATCAGCCAGGCCCCGTCCGGCCCCAGCCATTGCAGGCAGAGCCAGGCGGTGAGCGCCAGCGCGAACAGCGCGCCTGCACTGGCGCGCACTTGTTCGCGGACACCGGCGGTGTTGGCGGAGGGCAGCAGAGAGGCCAGCCAGGCGAGAACTTGTTGCGGCATAAGAAATTGTTGCAAATAAAATGCAACATTTTGCCATAGCAATTGATTCAGTGCTCGCTTTGAGGCCAGGCAAATGCCGGACACCGCCGCGCCGCTAGGCTAGCCCTATCCCATCTGCCCAGGGGAATTCCATGTCCGCCCACGCCCGCCTCGCCCTGCCTGTCACCCTTGCCGGCTTGCTGTTCTCGCTGGCGCCGCTCGCCGATGCGCGTGCCGCCACCAGCGTGTATTCCGATCTGTATGGTGCCCACTGCCGCGCCCTGCCAACCGAGCCAGGCAACGGCACGCGCACGCGCCGCTGCGCGGGCGTGGCCGGCTATGGCTTGCTGATCCATGAAGCCGACGCCACCACCTCGGTCGACATCGTCTCGCCGCGCGGCGCGCACTGGCCGCTCGATTACTGGGAAGTGGTGACGCCCGGCCTGGCGCGGGTGGGCCGCAAGGCGGAATGGCGGATGGAACTGCGCCACGGCCAGCTGGTGCCCGTGGCCTTGCTGATGCGCCTGGACACGGCCAATCCGCGCTCGAACGGGCCGCGCATGGCGGCCGGCGCCATTCTGGTGGGAGCGCGCATCGCGCGCGATGGCGCCTGCGTGGTCTACCGCGGCAATGGCGCCACGCGTAGCGCCGACGAACAGGCGCGCAGTGCCGTCGCGCGCGCACGCCGCTGCCTCGGGGTGCTGGACGCGCCGGGCGAGCGCTGACGCGCCGGCGTCGCACCCTGCCTGGCTTACTGGCCTGGCTGACTGGCCTGACTTACTGGCCGCGCGGTCCCTTGTCGGCGCCCTTGTGGTCCTTCTGGCCGACATTCTTGTGGCGGCCAGCCACTTCCGCATCTTCGGCACGCTGGCGGTTGTTCTGGGCTTCTTGCAGGGCTTGCTGCTGATCGCGCTGCAATTGTTCGCGCGGATCCTGGGTGGGCTTGGTCATGGTGGACTCCTCGTTGGTGGAATTGCCACAGTACGCCTGCAGGCCGATCGCTTCTGTACGGCATGCCACATTGGACGGAACCAGCCGCGCCAGCGTCGTGTCGAAAGGCAATGGGCCGGCATGGGCGTGCTGCAGCAGCGCATCGATGCCGTCAAAAGTCTGGTCGGCCAGGGCCCAGCCCAGTGGCGTATCGTTGGTCGTCTGCATGCCGAACCACAGGAAGCGCTCGCCGTCGGCCGGCAAGATCACGGCCATGTCGCGCTGGCCCGCGCTGACGGCAAAGGTGGCGCGTGCGCTGCGGGTATTGAACAGTCCCAGCGGCGGGGCCAGCAGCTCCGACAGGAAACTGATCTCCAGCCTGGCATTGCCCGGGTCCTGGCGGCCCGACGGCGCCAGCGCACCGGGCGAATTGCTGATGACCAGCACCACCGGTTCGATCAAAAAGCCGCGCGCGCGCCAGCCGGCCAGCGTGGGTTGCATGGCAAACAGCAGGTCGCGCACGGTTTCCGCACCCGAGTTCTCGAAGTAGCCGCCATCGATCACCCTGCCCCAGGCATGGCGCAGGCCCGAGCTGTCGCAGGGCGCCAGCTTGCCTTGCGCGCCGCAGCCCGACACCATGCCCGCCGGGCTGATGTAGCTAAAGCGCGCGCTGTTGTGGATCGCCGTCGATAGGCTCATCTGGCGCAGGTCGAGCACGGGATCGAAGGCATCGTAGGCATCGGGAAAACGGCCATCGATCACCAGGTCGCTGGCGATGATGCGGTTGCCGCCGTTGACGACGGTGGCGTTGAGCAGCAGCGACGGCACATCTTCGCCGCGGTCGCCGCGCCACAGCAGGTCGAAGCGCTCGGCAAAGCGGGTGCTGCCGGTGGCGTCTTGCCAGCCCGCGTTCAAGCCCGCTTCCATGGCGCGGGCACGGTCGGCCGCAGCCAGCGGATAGGGCAAAAAACGCTGCAGCATGTCCGGGTACAGCAGGTAGCCGAGCACGGGCGAGAGGTAATCGCGGCGCAGCAGGCTGGCCATGCATTGCTGGTAGCGCCGCGCCGGATTGCGGCGCGCGCACGGCGCCGTGGCCAGGCGCGCTGCCCGCTCGTCGGCCACCAGGGCCGCGAAGCTGGCCGCCGCCAGACTGCCACCGGACACGCCCGACAGCGCAAACAGGTGGCGGCCGAAGCGCCCGCCGCTATCGTCCTGCAAGCGCGCCAGCACCGCCCCGCCCCAGTAGGCGGCGCGAATGCCGCCGCCCTCCGCCGCCACCAGGAACAGGGGATACGGCTGCCCGGCGCGCAGTTCCGCGCGCCCGGCCCGCGCCGCCAGCCAGGCGTCCAGGCGGCGCTCGATGGCGCGATGCGTGCGCGGGCCGGCGTCGCCCGGCACCAGCGCCACTGGATGGTTGTCATTCCACAGACTGCAGATCACCAGCAGGAACAGCGGCGCGGCAGCCATCGACGGCAGGCGCGCCTGGCGAAAGAAGTAGGTCAGCACCAGGTCGCCGAACAGGATCCAGCTGGCCAGCGCAAAGCACAGCAGCACCGGCGCGGTGACCACGGACGTGACCTGTACCGGCCAGGCCCAGATGGCAAACAGCAGCGCGAACGAGGCGCCAATGGCGCACAGCACCGTCAGCACGCTGCCCTGCTGCAGCGAGACGAAGCGCACAGTGCCGCGCCCCGGCGGCCAGAGCGCAAAGCGCGCCGCGAACCAGACCCGGCGCCGCACGATGAACACGCCGATCGCCACGCACGCCGCCATGCAGGCCAGGCCCAGCACCGCGTAGCCGAGGCGGAAAAATTGCAGCGCCAGCACCGCCCCCGGCAGCACGCCCAGCGCGCGCGGCAGCCACAGGCGCATGGCGTTGACGAAAACGGTATCGCGCCGGTCGATCGCGGCCGTCGTGTCGAACACCCGGCCCAGGGTCAGGCGCGCGCTGTACCAGGCGGCCATCGACCAGGCCCCGACGGCAACCAGAAACAGCGGGAAATTCCAGCCCGGCTGGCTCACCAGGCGCAGGCATTCCGCGCCCTGGGGCACGAACACCAGGCCGGCCAGGCCCAGGAGCGTGAGCGTGACGCTGTAAAAGCAGCGCCACAGCACCGATCCGACTTCCTTGCAGCGGTCGCCAAGGCGCCGCACCCATTCCAGCATGACCGTCTCCGTTCGCGGACCTGCTTGTCCACCGGGAAGGTTGCCGTCGCTGACAAGCGGATGGCTTGCGCCAGATCAAAGAAATGTAAACAGCCAGGACGATTCGTTTATCATCCTGTCATCGCCACACCGGGAATTTGCTTATGTCGTGCCAGCGCATCCTGTTCCGCTCGTTGTTGACCGTCGTGCTGTGCGCGGCGACCCACGCCGCCCTCGGTGCCGGCCCGGCCAACCAGCGGGCCACCGACGCGGCCTTCGCGGCGCTGCTGTCCATGCCGTCGGCCAAGCCGGCCGAAGGCAGCTGGGCTTTCCCGCCCGCCGACGACTATACCGTCACCAATGAAGCGGGCTTGATCGCCTACCTCGCGCGCCAGCAGCGCGCCGGCGCCGATGTCAACGCCTACCGCCACCAGGGCACGCTCCTGCATCACGCCATACGCGCCGGTCTGGACCAGACTGCGACCTGGCTGCTCGCCCATGGCGCCGACCCGGCGCTGGCCGAACATGACGCGTCGCAAAATGCGCTCGAGCTTGCGCAAAGCCGCAAGCGCCCGGCGCTCGCGGCCCTGCTGCGCACCCGCTACGCGGCGGCCCTGCCGCCCCCGGCCAAGACTGTCGCGCCCGCCCCGACTCCGACGCCGACCCTGGAACAGATTGCGCCGACGGCCTACGCCATGCAACGCGTGATGCAATCGGCGCCCGATCCGGCGGCCTTGCAGGCGCTGCCCCAATCCCTGCTCGACACCAGCCAGCCCGACGTCCTGGCCGCCTTCGCCGAGGCGGCCCGCGCGAGCGTCAGCGGCGGCCAGCTGGCGTACGCCGTGCCCGATGCGTCCTGGCGCGTCGTGTGGCGCCGCCTCGGCCGCCCGCTCGACTATGCCAGGCTCACCGGGCTGGCCGGCGACATGCCGCCGGCGCTGTGGCCCGAACTGTACGCCAGCGGCTATCCCCATACAAACGCGCAGGCGGCGCTCGGCTGCATGCTGAGCAAGGTCAGCGCCAGGCAGCTGGCCGACCTGTGGCCGCAACTGCTGGCGCGTTTTCCCGAACTGCGCCAGCAGGCGCCGCGCATGCTGCTGGCCCAGTTCCGCCTGCGCACCGAACCGGCCTGCGATGCGGACGACGCCGACAACCTCGCCGCCAAACTGCAGTTTCTGGCCAGTGCGGGCGTGCGCGAGCGCGTCCCCGGCCTGAACCAGAGCGCGATCGGCGAGGCCCCGGCGCCGCTGCAGCGCGCGCTCGCCCCCTTTGTCGCCGATCCCGCCAGCGTCACCCCGCGCTTGGTGGAGGTCGCGCGCAGCTGCACCTTCGCGCTGACCGACCCGTGGTACGCCGCCATCAACGGCAAGCAAGGCTGGAAGATCGACACCGTGCAGGCAATCGACATGCCGGGATCGACCCAATGCGCCCTGCTCGTGGGCGGCAACGAGTACGGCTACAACGGGGGCGAGCTGATCGACGGCTTTGACGGCCCCACGGTCGAACCGCGCGCCTCCTGTCCCGATCCGGCCGACGTCTATGAAGTCTGGTACGAGGACGGTGGCGTGATCCGCACCAAGGAAACCGATTTCGGCCATGACTACAGCAGCTCGGGCCTGGTGCCGGTGCGCGACAGCGTCAGCGGCGCGCACTACTACCTCAACGATGGCCAGCAGGACGGGCAATGCCATCTGAGCACGGCGCGTGTGCCGCAGTTGCTGGCATGGGAAGCCAAGGGCTTGATGCGCACCCGCGTCCCGGCGCTCGAACAGGCCCTGCTCGACCAGTGTCAGGCAGGCGAGAGCATCGCCTGCGCCGGCATTGCCCACCTCAGTCCCGGCGCCCAGCCGGTGGCCGAGCTGACCGGCGCGCGCGACGCCGCGCGCGAACGGGCCTGGATCGACGCCGTGCTGGCGCTCGACAAACCGGCCTTGAAACGGATGCTGGCCGCCGGCGCGCCGCCGGCATGGACAGGCAACGCCATCAAGGCGGTGAGCGCGGCCGACCTGCCGCTGGCGGAAAAGCGCAAGCGCACGGCCTGGCTGTTTGTGGAGCGCGGCCGCCTGACCGGCACGCTCGGCATGGGCTGGGCCGAGACCCTGGTGGGCTGGCTGCCCTACCAGGACTGGCGCCCGGTGGTGCAGGCGGCAGCGGCCATCGACGGCCACGGCCACTATCTGGAAGGATTGACGGCCGCCGCCCGCGAGAACGGACAGGAACGGCTGGCCTGCGACATCGACAACGCGCGCGGTTTCCTGTGCGGGGAAACCATCAGCGCCAATTGATCAATCGAGCTTGATGAAGTGCTCGCGGTAGTAGCGCAGTTCTTCGATCGACTCGATGATGTCGGCCAGCGCCGTGTGCTTCTGGTGCTTCTTGAAGCCGCTGACGATCTCCGGCTTCCAGCGCTTGCACAATTCCTTGAGCGTGGACACGTCCAGATTGCGGTAGTGGAAGAACGCTTCCAGCTTGGGCATGCCGCGCGCCATGAAGCGGCGGTCCTGGCAAATGCTGTTGCCGCACATCGGCGATTTGCCGGCCGGAACGTATTGCTTGAGGAAGGCGATCAGTTCGGTCGAGGCTTGCTCTTCCGTCACGGTCGACGCCTTGACGCGGTCGATCAAGCCCGAGCGCCCGTGCGTGCCCTTGTTCCACGCATCCATCTTGTCGAGCGTTTCATCGGACTGGTGGATGGCGAACACGGGACCTTCCGCAATGATATTGAGGTGCATGTCCGTCACGACCGCGGCCACTTCGATGATGCGGTCGGTGTCGGGTTCCAGGCCCGTCATTTCCATATCCAACCAGATCAGGTTGAACTCGTTTGGACGCTGGACGGCGGCCGGTGCGGCTAAATCGGTGGCATGTGACATAATTCTCTCTTGGCCTAAACAATCCTGCATTTTCTCACAGGCACAGAATGTATTCATCCGCGTTTTCGATCTTATTCGTTTCTTTCTTCGTTTTGACCCTGGTCCTGCGCTTCTGGCTGTCGAGCCGCCAGCTGCGCCACGTGCTGGCGCACCGCAGCGCGGTGCCGGCCGAATTCGCCGCCAGGATCCCCCTCGAAGCCCACCAGAAGGCGGCCGACTACACCGCCGCCAAGGTGCGCTTCGGCCTGGTCAACCTGTTTTTCAGCAGCGCCGTGCTGATCGGCTTCACCTTGCTGGGCGGCCTGCAGGCGCTCTCGCAAGCCTTGCTGCCCCTGACCGGCGCGGGCATGGCCTACCAGCTGGCCCTGCTGGCGGCCTTTGGCGTCATCAGCGGCCTGCTCGACCTGCCGTTCGATTATTACCGCCAGTTCGTGCTGGAACAGCGCTTCGGCTTCAACAAGATGACGCGCGGCCTGTGGCTGCTCGACCTGGTCAAGGGCACCGTGCTGGGCGCGGCCATCGGCCTGCCGCTGGTGTGGGTGATCCTGACGCTGATGGACAAGAGCGGCGCCCTGTGGTGGCTGTACGCCTGGCTGGTCTGGACCGGCTTCCAGCTGCTCATGCTGGTGCTGTACCCGACCGTGATCCAGCCCCTGTTCAACAAATTTACGCCGCTCTCCGACGCCAGCCTCAAGGACCGCATCGAAGGCCTCATGGCGCGCGTGGGCTTCGCCTCCAAGGGCTTGTTCGTGATGGATGGATCGAAGCGTTCGGCCCACGGCAACGCCTATTTTTCGGGCTTTGGCGCCAACAAGCGCATCGTCTTCTTCGATACCCTGCTCGAGCGCCTGGCGCCCCAGGAAATCGAGGCGGTGCTGGCCCATGAACTGGGCCACTTCAAGCTCAAGCACATCGTCAAGCGCATCGCCGTCATGTTCGCCGTCTCGCTGGGCTTCCTGGCGCTGCTCGGCTACCTCAAGGGCCAGGTGTGGTTTTACACGGGCCTGGGCGTGGACCCGGTTCCGGGCGCGGCCAACGATGCCATGGCCCTGCTGCTGTTCATGCTGACGCTGCCGGTATTTACGTTCGTGCTCTCGCCGCTGACGTCGATCACCTCGCGCAAGCACGAGTTCGAGGCCGATGCCTTCGCCGCCGCCCACACCGATGCGCGCGATCTGGTCTCGGCCCTGGTCAAGATGTACGAAGACAATGCCTCGACCCTCACGCCCGATCCCCTGCATTCGGCCTTCTACGACTCGCACCCGCCGGCCTCGGTGCGCATCCAACAATTGAACCTGGCGGCACCATGAACCTCGCATCCATGCACTGCACCGACAACGCACCGGCCCTGGACGAGGCGGCCAGCGCCGACCTGCTGCGCCAGCTGCCCGGCTGGGCCGTCATCGACGGCAAGCTGCAGTCGAGCTTCGCCTTCAAGAACTATTACGAGACCATGGCCTTCGTCAATGCGCTGGCCTGGATCAGCCACCAGCAAGACCACCATCCGGACCTGATGGTCAGCTACAAGCTGTGCGCGGTGAGCTACAGTACCCATTCGGCGGGCGGCTCGCTGTCGCTCAACGACTTCATCTGCGCCGCGCGCGCCAGCGCGCTGTCGGTGCAGCGGACATCCGCGTGAGCGCGCCCCAGGGCCTGGTCGGCACCGTCATCGCGGCCCATGGCCGCCACTACCTGGCCGACGTGGCCGGCGCCAAAATCCAGTGCGTCACGCGCGGCAAGAAGACCAACATCGCCGTCGGCGACAGCGTCAACCTCAAGATGACGTCGGACGACCAGGCCGTGATCGAGTCGATCGGCGAACGCAAGACGCTGCTGTACCGCTCCGACCAGTACAAATCCAAGCTGCTGGCGGCCAACCTGACGCGCCTGTTCATCGTGGTGGCCACCGAACCGGGCTTTGCCGACGACCTCATTTCGCGCTCGCTGGTGGCGGCCGAAGCGGCCGGCATCGACGCCCACCTGATCCTCAACAAGACCGACGTGGCCGAGCTGCTGCCCAAGGCGCGCGAACGCCTGCTGACCTACACCAGCCTGGGCTACCCGCTGCACGAAGTGTCGGCGCGCGCCGACCCGGCGCATGCGGTGGCCACGCTCATGCCCCTGCTGGCGGGGCAATCGTCGATCTTCATCGGCCAGTCCGGCATGGGCAAGTCGTCACTGATCAACCTGCTGGTGCCGGACGCCGACATCGCCGTGCGCGAAATCTCGGCCGCCCTCGACACGGGCAAGCACACCACCACCTTTACCCGCCTGTACCACCTGGGCACGCCGCAGGCGCCCGCCTCCATCATCGATTCGCCCGGTTTCCAGGAATTCGGCCTGTACCACCTGTCCGAGGGGATGATCGAGCGCGCCTTCGTCGAATTCGGCCCCTACCTGGGCGGCTGCAAGTTCTACAATTGCCGCCACCTGATCGAACCCCAGTGCGCCATCCTGGACGCGGTCGAAGCGGGCAAGATCGCCCGTTTCCGCCACACCCTGTACGGACAGCTGTTGCACGAATCGGCCCAGACCCTGTACTAGACGCGTACTGATCGCTTTTTTGTTGCCCTCGGCATACAATCGATGGCATGGAACTGTTCACGGTCGATGAAAACGTAGCCAAGTGGGAGTCGGCCCTGCCGACCCTGCGCGGCGTCGACCGCCTGCCCATCCTGCTGCCGCTGGCCTGGCATTTGCGCCAGCGCGACAGCGTGCGCGCCCTGGCCCTGGCCGACGAAGCCTGCTCCATGCTCGACCAGGCGAGCCTGTCCGCCCACGAGCGCGCCGCGCTGCTGTGCCGCATGGACCTGGTGCGCGCCGAATGCCAATGGCTTGACGGCGCGCTCGATACCGCCCTGGCCGGCGCCAGCGCGGTGCTGGCGCGCTTTGCCGAGCTGGCCCACCCGGCCGGCTGCGCCGACAGCCACTGGCTGCTGGCCTGGATCGCCATCGACCGCGGCGACCATGAAACCGGCGACGCCGCCTTTGCCGCCGCGGCCGCCGCCGCCGCCGAAGCGGGCGACAATCTGCGCACCCTGCTGGCCGAAGCGGCGATTGCCCGCTGGTCGGTTCTGCGCGACCGCAATACGGCGGTGGCGCGCTGGGGCGGGCGCTTCAATTCCGACGCCGCCGCCGCCCATCCGTCGCTGGCCACCTGGGTCAACGACTTCCTGGCGCTGGCCGCCAGCCAGGCGGGCGACTTCGGCGCCGCCGCCGGCTATTTCATCCGCTGCTACGAATCGGCCCTGGAAACGGGCCAGCTGCGCGCCGCCATCACCGCCGCCACCAACATTGGCGAAGACTTCACGCTGCTGGGCGATCATCACTCGGCCCTCGAATGGATGCAGTGCGCGCTCGAGCTGGCGCGCCCGACCGGCTGGCCGCGCAGCGTCGGCGCCTGCCTGATGCATACCGCCGACACCCTGCGCCGCCTGCGCCAGCTCGATCCGGCGCACGACATGCTCAAGGAAGCGCTCAACATCCTCGAACCGCTGCGCAACGCGCGCAGCTACGCCATCGCCCTGCAATACCTGGGCGATCTGGCGCTGGACCAGCACGACTTTCCGGGCGCTCTGCACGCCTTCAAGCGGCTGGAAGAACGCGCCTACGCGCTCGACCAGGCCGATTTCCGCAGCATCGCCCGGCGCGGCCAGGCCCACGCCCTGTCCGAACTGGGACGGGCCGGCGAAGCGCTGGCCGTGGCGGCCGAGGCGGCCGCCATGGGCGCCGACCAGGCCCACCCGCACAACCAGATTGCCGCCCTGCGCGTGATGGCCATGATCCATGCCCAGCACAAGGGCCTGATGGCGCCGAGCGGCATGACCGAGCCCAATCCGGCCCTGCACTACCTGCACAAGGCACTGTCGGTGGCGTCCACCATCGACGGCTACACCGTGCCGGGCGACCTGTACGACGCCATGGCGCGCCAGTACGCCGCCTGCGGCGACTACAAGCGCGCCTACGAGGTGGCGCTGGCGGCGTCCAACGCGCGCGAAAAGACCCACAGCCAGGAAGCGACCAACCACGCCGTTGCCATGCAGGTGCACCACCAGACCGAGCATGCGCGCACCGAGGGCTACCACCACCGCGAACTGGCCGAATCGGAAGCGCGCCGCGCCGAAGTGCTGCAGCGCACCAGCGCCACGCTCGAACGACTGTCGGCCATTGGCCAGGAAATCACCGCCCACCTCGACGCGGAAGCCGTGTTTCGCGCCCTCGACCGCCATATTCACGGCCTGCTGACCGCGTCCACCTTCGCCATCTACCTGACCGACGCAGCCGGAGAAACGCTGCACCGCGCCTTTGGCGTGGAACTGGGGCGCGAACTGCCCCAGCATGCGATTCCGCTGAACCATCCGTCGGCCTATTCGGTGCGCTGCCTGAACGAGCGGCGCGAAGTCTATATCGACCACTGGCCCGACGCCGAACACCGCCAGGTGGTGCCGGGCACGATGATCAACATGAGCGCCCTGTTCGCGCCGCTGACCGTGGGCGAGCGCGCCATCGGCGTGATGACGGTGCAGGCGCCGCAGTCGCGCGCCTATGGCGAGAACGAGCGCATGATCTTTCGCACCCTGTGCGCCTACGGCGCCATCGCGCTCGACAATGCCGAAGCCTACCGCCAGCTGCAGGATGCCCAGGCCCAGCTGGTCTCGCAGGAAAAGCTGGCGGCACTCGGCTCGCTCATGGCGGGGGTGGCGCATGAACTCAATACCCCGATCGGCAACAGCCTGCTGATTGCCTCCACCATGCAGGAAAAGACCGCAGAAATCGAAGTGCTGATGAATGGCCCGGGCTTGCGCCGCTCCGAACTGTCCGCCTTCATCGCCGACTCGCAAAAGGCGGCGGCGCTGGTGATGCGCGGCCTGACCAGCGCGGCCGACCTGGTCAACAGCTTCAAGCAGGTCGCGGTCGACCGCACCACCGAGCAGCGCCGCTTCTTCAACCTGCAGCAGGTGTGCCACGAAATCATCGCCACCATGATGAACCGGGTGCGCGCGGCCAACCACAGCATCGAACTGGACGTGCCCGATTCGATCGGCATGGACAGCTACCCGGGCCCGTTCGGCCAGGTCATCACCAACTTCATCAACAACGCCCTGCTGCACGCGTTTGCCCCCGGCACCAGCGGCAAGATGCGCCTGTCCGCTCAGCTGCATGGCGATGGCCGGGTGCAGATCGATTTTTCCGACGATGGCGGCGGCATCCCGCCCGAACACCTGGGCCGCATTTTCGATCCCTTCTTCACCACCAAGCTCGGACAGGGCGGCAGCGGGCTGGGACTGTCGATCAGCTACAACATCGTCACCTCGCTGCTGGGCGGCCAGATCGCCGTCGACAGCGGCGCGCGCCAGGGCACCTGCTTCACGCTCGACCTGCCGCTGACGGCGCCGCAGCCGGACGTCAGTACGCCCAATCCGTTCTGACGGCGGCACGCGCGAGCGTGGTCAATTCGTCTATACAAGCGCCCTTCCACCCCGAACAGGAATAACCCTTATAATTAAGTGGATAACACCTGCAACCGGCCGTCCCATGTCCCAACAAAAACCCATCAAGCACTTCCTGCAGTTCTCCGACTTCACGCTCGACGAATTCAACTACGTGATCGAGCGCGCCGCTGTCATCAAGCGCAAGTTCAAGAACTACGAGGTGTACCATCCGCTGATCGACCGCACCCTGGTCATGGTGTTCGAAAAAAATTCGACCCGCACCCGCCTGTCGTTCGAAGCGGGCATGCACCAGCTGGGCGGCGCCGCCATCTACCTGAACACGCGCGACAGCCAGCTGGGCCGCGGCGAGCCGGTGGAAGACGCCGGCCAGGTCATGAGCCGCATGTGCGACATCATCATGGTGCGCACCTTCGGCCAGGAGATCATCGAGCGCTTCGCATCGTACTCGCGGGTACCGGTCATCAACGGCCTGACCAACGAACACCACCCCTGCCAGGTCCTGGCCGACATCTTTACCTACGTCGAGCACCGCGGTTCGATCGCCGGCAAGACCGTCACCTGGGTGGGCGACGCCAACAACATGCTGTACTCCTGGCTGCAGGCGGCCGAAGTTTTCGGCTTCCACCTGAACGTGTCCACCCCAAAAGGCTACGACATCGACCACGCGCTGGTATCGACCAAGCGCTTCACCCTGTTCGACAACCCTTCCGACGCCTGCGCCGGCGCGCACCTGGTCAACACCGACGTGTGGACCAGCATGGGCTACGAGAAGGAAAACGCGGCCCGCCTCAAGGCCTTCGACGGCTACATCGTCGACGCCGCCAAAATGGCGCGCGCCGCGCCCGACGCCCTATTCATGCACTGCCTGCCCGCCCACCGCGGCGAGGAAGTGTCGGCCGACGTCATCGACGGCCCGCAGTCGGTGGTCTGGGACGAAGCCGAAAACCGCCTGCACGTCCAGAAGGCGCTGATCGAGTACCTGCTGCTCGGCCGCATTGACACCAAATAAACCCACCCTTACGACAAAGATCATGAGCGATATTAAAAAAGTAGTCCTCGCCTATTCCGGCGGCCTCGATACCTCCGTCATCCTGAAGTGGCTGCAGGATCACTACCAGTGCGAAATCGTCACCTTCACGGCCGACCTGGGCCAGGGCGAAGAGCTCGAACCGGCACGCGCCAAGGCCATCAAGTTCGGCATCAAGCCCGAGAACATCTACATCGACGACGTGCGCGAAGAATTCACCCGCGACTTCGTGTTCCCCATGTTCCGCGCCAATACCGTGTATGAAGGCGAATACCTGCTCGGCACCTCGATCGCCCGTCCCCTGATCGCCAAACGCCTGATCGAGATCACCCGCGAAACCGGCGCCGACGCCATCTCGCACGGCGCCACCGGCAAGGGCAACGACCAGGTGCGCTTCGAGCTGGGCGCCTACGCCCTCAAGCCGGATGTCAAGATCATCGCCCCATGGCGCGAATGGGACCTGCTGTCGCGCGAAAAACTGCTCAAGTACGCCGAAGACGCCGGCATCGAGATCGACATGAAGCACAAGAACGGCGGCGCGCCCTACTCCATGGACGCCAACCTGCTGCACATTTCGTTCGAAGGGCGCCATCTGGAAAACCCGTCGGCCGAAGCCGAGGAAAGCATGTGGCGCTGGACCGTCAGCCCGGAAGCGGCGCCCGATGCGGCCGAGTACATCGACCTCGAATACGAAAAGGGCGACATCGTGGCCATTAACGGCAAGCGCATGAGCGCCGCGGCCGTCCTGACGGAACTGAACCGCGTGGGCGGCAAGCACGGCATCGGCCGTCTCGACCTGGTGGAAAACCGCTACGTCGGCATGAAGTCGCGCGGCTGCTATGAAACCCCGGGCGGCACCATCATGCTCAAGGGTCACCGCGCCATCGAATCGATCACCCTGGACCGCGAAGTGGCGCACCTGAAGGATGACCTGATGCCGCGCTACGCCTCGATGATCTACAACGGCTACTGGTGGTCGCCCGAGCGCGTGGCCCTGCAGACCCTGATCGACCACACCCAGCAAACCGTCAACGGGTGGGTGCGCCTGAAGCTCTACAAGGGCAATGTCATCGTGGTCGCGCGCGACTCCAAGACCGATTCGCTGTTCGACATGAACATCGCCACCTTCGACGAAGACGGCGGCGCCTACAACCAGGCCGACGCGGGCGGCTTCATCAAGCTCAACGCGCTGCGCATGCGCATCGCCGCCGTGGCGCGCGCCAAACGCGGGCAGTAAAGAGGAGGCACGCATCGAAGCCGCCTGCGGGCGGCTTTTTTTTTGCGCGTCGCAGCATTGTCGATGCGCTCGGGTTGGCGCAGTCGGGGCCGGGGCTGCCGGCGCGGCGAGCGCAGTGTGCACAGGCACACGTGAAATACCCTGTCTTCCCGGCAAAATGTTACATTTATGGCGAGACCACGCTCCGGAGCATCCATGTTCAGCAAATTTAGCATCAAGCACAAACTGTTCGCCGGCATCGGTGCGATCCTGCTCATCATCATAGTCTTGATCGGCATGGCGTATAACAATTTCCATCGCCTGGCCGACGCCAGCAATTGGGACCGGCATACGCTGGAAGTGCTCAACGAAACGAGCCGCATCACCACCTCGCTGTTGCAGATCCAGTCGTCCACGCGCGGCTTCATGTTGACCGGTAACGAAACGCTGGTCGCGCCGATCGCCAAGGAAGAAGCGATGGCGCGCGAGCATCTGCGCCGTGCGGTCGCGCTGACCATCGACAATCCGGCCCAGCAAGCGCGCCTGCGCAAGCTCGACCCCATGCTGACCGACTGGATTGCCAACGTGATCAATCCGCTGCTGGAAAAGCGCCGCGAAGCCAACAAATCGGTGGGCGTCTCGCAGCAGGTGGCCAGCGCTGCCGACGTGCTCAATGGCGCGAAGACGATCGCCGCCATCCGCGAGGTCATCGACGACGCCGCCGCCGAGGAAAACCGCCTGCTGGAACAGCGCACCACGATGGCGAGCGACCTGGAACGGACCATGTACCTGGTGCTCGGCGGCGGCGGCGTGGTCTGCGTCGTGCTGTCGCTGCTGGTCGGCGTACTGCTGGCGCGCGCCCTGCTTGGGCCGCTCAACAATCTGACCCAGGCCGTGGGCCAGATCGCCGCCGGACAGTCCGGTGCGCGCGCGGCCGTGCTCTCGAACGATGAACTGGGCCAGGTGACGCGCGAATTCAACCGCATGGCGCAAGCCATCGAAGACAGCCAGGCCAAGGAGCTGGCCGCCACCAACGAACTGCGCGCCAAGGTCGACGCCCTGCTCGATGTGGTCTCCAAGGCCGCCGTGGGCGACCTGACAGGCAGCGTGTCGGTCAAGGGCAGCGACGCCATCGGCCGCATGGGCGAAGGCTTGCAGACCATGGTCGACAATCTGCGCAAACTGATCAACAACGTGCAAAAGGCGGGCATCCAGGTCACCACCTCGGCCACCGAGATCGCCGCCTCGGCCAAGCAGCAGGAAGCGACCGGCATCGAGCAGGCCCAGACCAGTGTCGAGATCCTCTCGACCACCAAGGAAATCTCGGCCAACACCAGCCAGCTGCTCAAGACCATGGAAAGCGCGACCGCGGTGGCCGACTACACGACCAGCGCCACCGCCGAAGCCCAGTCCAACCTGAAACGCATGGACGTGACGATGCAGCACATGGTGTCGGCCACGGACTCGATCAACGCCAAACTGGCGGCGCTGTCGGAGAAGGCGTCGAACATCAACAGTGTCCTGATCACGATCACCAAGGTGGCCGATCAGACCAACATCCTGTCGCTCAACGCCGCCATCGAGGCGGAAAAGGCGGGCGATGCGGGGCGCGGCTTCTCGGTGGTGGCGACCGAAATCCGGCGCCTGGCCGACCAGACCAGCGTATCGACCTGGGACATCGAGCAGATGCTCAAGGAGATGCAGTCGGCGGTGTCGGCCTCCGTCATGGGCATGGACAAATTCTCTGAAGAGATCCGGCGCAGCGTCGGCGAAGTACGCCAGGTCGGCGAGCAGCTCTCGTCGGTGATGGACCAGGTCCAAAAACTGGCGCCGCAGTTCGACCTGGTCCTGCAGGGCATGCAGTCGCAAGCGGTGGGTGCATCGCAGATTTCCGACACCATGATGCAGTTGAACGACGCTACGCAGCAGACCGTAGAATCGCTCAAGGCCACCAGCGAGGCGGTGCATCAGCTGCAGTACGCCGCCAGCGACCTGCAAGCCTCGGTCGCCACCTTCTCGGTCAGCAGCTGATGCCATGAAGGTGCTGGTCTTTCACATCGGGGACGACCGCTACGGCTTGCCGCTGCGGCAGGTCACGCGCGTGCTGCCGGCAGCGGCGCTCAAGCTGCTGCCCCAGGCGCCAGTCGGCGTGGCGGGCCTGCTCGACATGCACGGCGCCCCGGTGCCGGTCCTCGACCTGTCGGCCATGGCAGGCATGCCGGCCGAGCAGATCTGGTTCGATACGCGCATCATCCTGGTCGATTATCCGGGCGCGGACGCCCCCCGCGCCCTCGGTCTGCTGGCCGAACACGTGGCCGGCGTCGAAGCGATTGCCGACAGTGCCTTGCGCGATGCGGGCATCGCCGCTGCGCCGTTCCTGGGCCAGGTCGCCAGCGGCGCCCACGGCATGCTGCAGCTGGTCGAGCTCGCCCACCTGATTCCGCCAGCAATGCAGGCACTGCTGTTCCGCCAGGAGCTTCCGGCATGACAGCGCGCGACCTGCTGCAGCGCGCCACCGGCCTCGATCTGGCCGACAGCGTCGTCGAGCGCGCCGTGGCCGAACGCATGGCGGCCCTGGGCCACAGCGATGCCGGGCGCTACGCCGCCCTGCTCGTGGGGGCCGAATTGCAGGCCCTGGCCGAGCTGGTGGTGGTGCCGGAATCATGGATGTTCCGCGATCCGGAAGCCTTCGCCGCCGCCGCGCGCTTTGCCCTGGAACGGCTGGCGCTGCGCCCGCAACGCACGGTGCGCATCCTGTCGATTCCCTGTGCAGGCGGCGAAGAACCATATTCGATGGCGATCGCCCTCAAGGAGGCTGGCATCGCGCCGATGGCATTCCAGATCGATGCCGTCGACCTGTCCGAAGTGGCGCTGGCGCGCGCGCGCAGCGGCCGCTTCACGCGCAATGCCTTCCGCGGCGGCGACCTGAGTTTTCGCGAACGTCACTTCACGCGCGATGGCAACGACTACCTGATCGATCCGGCGCTGCGCGCCCAGGTCAATTTCAGCCATGGCAACCTGCTGACCATCGACGCCGCCGCCAGCAGCGGGCGCTACGACATCGTCTTTTGCCGCAACCTGCTGATCTATTTCGATGAAGCGACCACCAACGGCGCCATCGCCAGGCTGCGCCTGATGCTGTCCGACGAAGGCTTGCTGTTTGCCGGCTACGCCGAAGTGCCGGCCTTTTGCAGCCAGGGCTTCTCGCCCATGCGCATGCCCGGCGCCTTTGCGCTGCAAAAGCTGCGGCGCGAGTCGGCCCACAGCACGCGCCGCGCCGCTCCCGGCGCAGGTGCACAAGCAGCGCCCGCGCGCCGCGCAGCAGGCGCAACGCCGCGCCCGGCGGCGGGACCGGCGCCAGCCAATACGCGCGGCAGCCATGGCACCCAGGGCGTTCCCGCCAAGGCCGCGCCAGCGCCGCTGGCAGACCTGCTGGAACAGGCCAGCCGCCTGGCCGACAGCGGTGAACTGGCGGGCGCCGCCGCCATCTGCCCCGGCGTGCTGCAAAACGATCCCGGCGCCGCCGAAGCCTACTTCATCCTCGGCATGGTCAGCGAATGCGAACGCAAGCCGGGAGTGGCCGACAGCTATTGGCGCCGCTGTATCTACCTGCAGCCCGATCACTACCAGGCCCTGTGTCACCTGGCGCTGCTGGCCGAGCAGCAGGGCGACGCCGCCCAGGCAGCCACGCTGCGCCAGCGCGCCGCCCGCGTCTACGGCCGTCAAGGCGGCGTTCCCAGGAGCCTGCCATGAGCGCGGACGACGACCTGCTGCTGTCGGACTGCTGGAACACGATTGGCGTCGCCGGCGACCAGAGCTGCGCACGCCTGGAACAGCACATCCATTGCCGCAACTGCGAAGTCTACGCGGGCGCCGCGCGCCGCAACCTGCAGCGCCCCGTCAACGACAGCTACCGCGTGCAGTGGGCCGAGCTGCTGCGCGCACCGCAGCACGAGCGGGAGCGCGACGACAGTTCGGCCCTGGCATTTCGGGTCGGGCGCGAGTGGCTGGCCATGCCGTCGGCGCTGGTCGACGCGGTCGCGCCCCAGGCCGCGCCGCATCGCCTGCCGCACCGCGCCAGCGCAGCGCTGCTGGGCGTGGTCAACGTCGGCGGCAAGCTGCTTCCAGCCGTCTCGCTGGCGGCCCTGCTCGGGATCGACCAGGACGACGCGCCCCGTGCCAGCGGACGCCACACCTTTGCGCGCCTGCTGGTGGTGCGCTGCGAAGGCCAGTCGTATGCCCTGCCCGCGGCCGACCTGCACGGCATCGTGCGCTATCCCAAGCACAGCATGAAAGCCCCCGCGGCCACCATCAACAAGGGCGTGGCACGCTTCCTGACGGGCGTGTTGACGCATGAAGACATGCAGATCGGCGTGCTCGACACCGACCTGCTCGGTCACCAGATGGCGAGGCTGCTGCGATGAGCCAGGACCAGAACGATCTGTCGCACTTCTCGATGATGGACCTGTTCCGCATGGAGGCGGAAGGCCAGGCCCAGATTCTGACCGACGGCTTGCTGGCGCTCGAGCGCAGCGGCGGCGCGGGCGGCATCGACTCGCTGATGCGCGCGGCCCACTCGATCAAGGGCGCGGCCGCTATTGTCGGCCTGGGCCCGATGGTGCAGCTTGCGCACGCCATGGAAGACGCGTTCATCGCCGCCCAGGAACGGCGCCTCGACCTGAACGGCGCCCGCGTCGACCTGCTGCTTGGCGGAGTCGATCTGATCGCTCAGGTCGCGCAACAGAGCGAGAGCGAGGTCGCCGCCTGGCTGGCACAACATGACGCACGCATTGCCGCCCTGGTGGCGGCGACCGGCGCCATCGCCCAGGTGCCGGAGCACGCACATCCCGCTCCCGGCGCCGGCGACGATGACGACGAACTGGCCGCCGCCATGGCCGCCATGAGCGCGCTGGAAGCAAGTGCCGAGCTGGCAGCGCCAGCCGCGCTCGACGCCGACGGCGCCGCCGACAACGGCGCCGACATTCCCGCCGTGCGTGCGCCGCTGGCCGGCGCGCGCGTCCAGGCGCACAATTTCGACCGCCTGCTGGCCCTTGCCAGCGAAGCGCGCATCAATGCGCACCAGCTGCGCCCCCTGATCGCCCAGCTGCAGCGCTTCAAGCGCAACCAGGGAGCCCTGTTCCAGGCCATGGAGCAGCTGCACGACGCCATTCTCAGGGGCGGCGAAGCGGCGCTGATCGACAAATCGACCCAGGCGGTGCAGAAGGCCCACCCGCTCAAGCAATTCGTGCTCGAGCAGATGGCCGACATGGAAAACTACGAACGGCGCCTGCTGGTCGGCTCGTCCAGCCTGGTCGACGAAGTGCTGGCCCTGCGCATGCGTCCGTTCCGCGATGGCGTGCAGCCGTTTCCGCGCATGGTGCGCGACCTGGCGCGCAGCCTGGGCAAACAGGCGCAGCTTGTCATCCTGGGCGAAGACACGCTGGTCGACCGCGACATCCTGGCGCGGATCGAAAGTCCGCTCAATCACATGCTGCGCAATGCCGTCGACCACGGGATTGAAATGCCGCAGGCGCGCCTTGCGGCCGGCAAGAGCGCGCTTGGCACTATCACGCTGGAAGCGCGCCACCGGGCCGGCATGCTCAGTATCGAGATCCGCGACGATGGCGGCGGGGTCGAGATCGAACGCATCCGCCAAAAGGTCGTGCGGCGCAAGATGGCCAGCAGCGACATGGCCGCAGCCATGTCGACGCCCGAACTGATGGAATTCCTGTTCCTGCCGGCCTTCAGCCTGAAGGAGACGACCAGCGAGATTTCCGGACGCGGGGTCGGGCTCGACATTGTGCACCAGGCCATCCGCGAACTGAACGGCACGGTGCGCCTGGAGTCCGAGGCAGGCCAGGGATTGCGCACCGCGATCACGCTGCCGCTGACCCAGTCAGTGGTGCGGGCGCTGGTCGTCGACATCCTTGGCGAAGCGTACGCCATCCCGATCGTCAAGGTCGAACGCGTCCTCAAGGTGGCAAGGGCCGCTATTCACACGCTGGAAAACAAGCAGTTCTTCGAGTTCGGCGGCGAGCATGTCGGCCTGGTCTCCGGAGCCCAGGTACTCGAACTTGGCCAGCTCGCCGCCGGCACCGACGAGCTGGCGGTGGTCGTGATCGGCACCGGCCAGCGCCGCTACGCGCTGGTGGTTGACGCCATCCGCGGCGAGCAAAGCCTGGCCGTGCAGGGACTGGACCAGATTTTCGGGAAACTGCGCGACATCAGCGCCGCCGCCCTGCTCGACGACGGCGCCCCGGTACTGATACTCGACGTGCCCGACCTGCTGCTCTCGATCGACAAGCTGCTCGGCGAAGGCGCCCTGCACCAGCTCTCCGGCGACGGCGCCGGCAGCGCCGTCAAGATCAAGCGCATCCTGGTGGTGGACGACTCGCTCACCGTGCGCGAAATGGAGCGCAAGCTGCTGCTCGGACGCGGCTACCAGGTCGACATTGCCATCGACGGCATCGACGGCTGGAACGTGGTGCGCAGCGGCCAGTACGACCTGGTCATCACCGATGTCGACATGCCGCGCATGGACGGGATCGAACTGGTGGCGCTGATCAAGAAAGACCTGCACCTGCACCAGATGCCCGTCATGATCGTCTCCTACAAGGACCGGCCGGAAGACCGCGCGCGCGGCATGAGCGCCGGCGCCGACTATTACCTGACCAAGGGCAGCTTCCATGACGAGACCCTGCTCGACGCCGTGTTCGACCTGATCGGCGAGGCCAGCGCATGAAGATCGCCATCGCCAACGACGTGGCGATGGCAGCCGAGGCGCTGCGGCGGGTGATCGCCGCCACCAGCGAACACCAGGTCGTGTGGATTGCCCGCAGCGGGCTCGAAGCGGTGCGCATGTGCGCCAGCGAGCGCCCGGACCTGATCCTGATGGACCTGAACATGCCCGAACTGGACGGCGTCGAAGCGACGCGCCAGATCATGGAGCGCTCGCCGTGCGCCATTTTGATCGTCACCGGCGCGCCGCAGGACAACGTGAGCCAGGTGTTCCGCGCTCTGGGCGCCGGCGCGCTCGACGTCACCGCCACCCCGGTGCTGGCGGGCGACATCGGCGGCGACAGCGCCCTGCTGGCCAAGATCAAGACCATCGGCAAGCTGGTCAAGGCCTCGCGCAGCGAAACGCGCATCAAGCGCAGCAGCGCCGACAACGGCACCAGCGGCGGCGTGCGCCACCTGCTTGCCATCGGCGCCTCCACGGGCGGGCCCGTGGCAGTGTCGCAGATCCTGTCGCGCTGGATTCCGCCGCCCGGCACCGCCATTGTCGTAGTCCAGCACATCGATGAAAACTTCGGCGCCTATTTCGCCAAATGGCTGGGCGAGCATGCCGGCGTGCCGGTGAAAGTGATCGAAGACGGCGACGCGCTCGCGCCCGACTGCGTGCAGATCGCGCGCACCAACGACCACCTCACGCTCGACGCGCGCCAGCGGCTGCGCTACGCGGGCGAACCGCGCGACTATCCCTACCGGCCCTCGGTGGACGTGTTTTTCGACTGCGTTGCGCGCCAGTGGAAAGGCGACGCCACCGGCGTGCTGCTGACCGGGATGGGGCGCGACGGCGCCGCCGGGCTGCTGGCCATGCGCCAGGCCGGCAAGACCACCATCGCCCAGGATCAGGCCAGCAGCGCCGTCTACGGGATGCCGCGCGCGGCCGCCGACCTGGGCGCGGCCCAGCACATCTACTCGCTCGACCAGATCGCCCGCACCCTGCGCAGCTGGCCCGGCGCCAAGCTGGCATAATGGCAGCCACCATTTTCTCCGACCAGCCGCCCATGCCGCAAGCCAGTGACAACAGTACGCCATCCCACAGCGGCATGACCGAATTCCGCATGCGGGTGCTGATGGTCGACGACCAGCGCATCGTGGCCGAAGCAGTGCGGCGCATGCTGGGCGCCGACATCGAATTTCATTGCGTGACCGAGGCCGCCCTGGCGGAAGCCGAAGCCGTGCGGCTGCAGCCGACCGTGATCCTGCAGGATCTGGTCATGCCCGGGATCGACGGATTTGCCCTGATCGCCGCCTACCGCGCCAACCCCGCGCTGCGCGACGTGCCCGTGATCGTCCTGTCGGCCAAGGAAGACGCCAAGCTCAAGGCGCACGGTTTCGCGCTGGGCGCCAACGATTACATGATCAAGCTGCCGGACCAGCTGGAACTGGCCGCGCGCGTGCGCTACCACGCCACCGGCTACATCCACGCCCTGCAGCGCGACGAAGCATTTCGCGCGCTGCGCGAAAGCCAGCAGCAGCTGGCCAACGCGAACATCGAACTGCAGCGCCTCAACGCGCTCGACCCGTTGACCGGCATCGCCAACCGGCGCGGCTTTGACAGCACGCTGGCCTCCGAATGGCTGCGCGCCCAGCGCGACCGCAAGCCGCTGTCGCTGATCATCGGCGACGTCGACTGCTTCAAGGGATACAACGACAGCTACGGCCATCCGGCGGGCGACTTGTGTCTGAAAAAAGTGGCGGCCATCCTGACCGGGCAGCTCAAGCGTCCGGCCGACCTGGCCGCCCGCTACGGCGGCGAAGAATTCGCCATCATCCTGCCCGACACCACGGCCGAGGGCGCGCTGGCGCTGGCCGAAGCGTGCCGGCGCCAGCTCCAGGCGCAAGCCATCGCCAACAGCGCCGGGGACGCCGGGGTGGTCACGCTTTCGCTGGGCGTGGCGACCGTGGTGCCGAGCGTGGACAGCAGCGCGGCGCAGCTGATCGCGCACGCGGACGACGCCATGTACCAAGCCAAGAAGAGCGGCCGCAACCGCGTCTGCCAACATCCAACGACCGACAAAGGAAATGCATGAGCACGCTGCAAAACGTCACACTGAGCAAGAAATCGAACATTTACTTCGACGGCAAATGCGTCTCGCACACGGTGGTGCTGGCCGATGGCACGCGCAAGACGGTGGGGGTAATTTTCCCCTCCTCGCTGACGTTCAACACGGGCGCGCCGGAAACGATGGAAGTGGTGTCCGGCAAATGCCGGGTACGGCTGGCGGGCGAGAGCGACTGGCAGCTGTACGAAGGCGGGCAATCGTTCTCCATTCCCGGGGACAGCAGCTTCGACATCGACACCCTCGAACTGCTCGACTACGTCTGCCACTTCGGCTGATCCCCGTCTGAACAAACGGGGTCAGACCTCCAAATTGGAATTGTTTTGACATCGGGGTCAGACCTCCAATCTGGAATAGTTTTCCCTATCCAAACGGCGCTTTGGCGCGAACCAGGGCGATCATGTCGCGAACGTTTGCGCTGGCGCACGGCAAAGGCGTCATCCGCTGCGGCCTCGTCCGCCTGGGAGCGCGGTTCGTGGTCAGCAGCGCTTCTCGAAACGGGTAGCGCAGCAAATCAAACCGGGTCACGGCGCCCAATTATTCCAGATGTGAGGTCTGACCCCGGTGTTAAAACAATTCCATTTTTGAGGTCTGACCCCGGTTGGGGTTAGATGAAGACGGGTTCGGTTTCGAGGGCGACGCCGTAGTGCGCCTGGACGTCGGCCTGGATCGCGCGCGCCAGGGCCAGTACGTCCGCGCCCGTGGCGCCGCCCTGGTTGACCAGCACCAGCGCTTGTTTGGGATACACGCCCGCCGCGCCCAGCGTCCGCCCTTTCCAGCCGCATTGGTCGATCAGCCAGCCCGCTGCGAGTTTTTCCGTCCCGTCCGCCTGGGCGTGGTGTACCAGGCCGGGAAACTGTGCCAGCAGCGCGGCGCAGTGCGCGCCACTGACCACGGGATTCTTGAAGAAGCTGCCGGCGTTGCCGATTACGGCCGGATCGGGCAGCTTGCGTTGCCGGATGGCGACCACCAGCGCGCTCACTTGCTGCGCCGTGGGCGCGCTCAAGCCGGCTTCGCGCACCGCCTGCGCCAGTTCGCCATAACGCAGGTTCGGCTGCCAGTCGTGCGGCAGCGCGAACGTGACGTCGACCACCACCAGCCCCGCGCCGTCGGCATGCTTGAAGATGCTGTCGCGGTAGCCGAAGCGGCAGGCGGCCGCGTCCATCGTACGCAGTGCGCCCGTGGCCAGGTCGATGGCGCGCAGGCTGTGAAAGACATCTTTCAGTTCGGTGCCGTAGGCGCCAATGTTCTGGATCGGCGCGGCGCCCACCGTGCCGGGAATGAGCGACATGTTTTCCAGCCCGCCCAGCCCCTGCGCCAGCGTCCACTGCACGAAGCCGTGCCACGCTTCGCCGCCGCCGCAGCGCACCAGGGTGTGCCCCGCGTCCTGTCCGACAATGGCCTTGCCTTCGATGCCCATGTGCAGCACGAGGGCGTCGACATCGCCGGTCAGGACGATGTTGCTGCCCCCGCCCAGCAGCAGGCGCGGCATGGCCGACAGGACAGGGTCGGCCAGCAGGGCGCCGAGTTGATCGACACTGGTGAGCTTGAGATAGGCCTTGGCGCGGGCGGCAATACCGAAGGTGTTGAGCGCCTGGAGCGGGAAATCGGGGACGATGGGCAGAGGTGTTTGCATAAGTTGACGTGGTTTTCGTCGATTATAGGGGCAATCCGGGAAAAAACGGCCGCGAACGGGGGCTGGCGCCCGGTTGTCCGTTAAAATATCGGCATTCTCCATCCGCAAGTAAAAGGAAAGCCACCATGCCGTCGTTTGATGTCGTCTCCGAAGCAGACATGATCGAAGTCAAAAACGCTGTCGAACAATCGAACAAGGAAATCACCACCCGTTTCGATTTTAAAGGCAGTTCCGCCAAGGTTGAACAGAAGGAAGCCGAGCTGACCGCCTTCGCCGATTCCGACTTCCAGCTCTCGCAAGTGCGCGATGTGCTCACCAACAAGCTGTCCAAGCGCAAGGTCGATGTGCGCTTCCTCGATGTGGGCAAGATCGAGAAAATCGGCGGCGACAAGGTCAAGCAAGTGATCAAGATCAAGAACGGCATCGAAACCGAGGATGCCAAGAAGATCGTCAAGGTCATCAAGGAAAGCAAGATGAAGGTCCAGGCCAGCATCCAGGGCGAATCGGTGCGCGTGACCGGCGCCAAGCGCGACGACCTGCAAGCGGCCATGGCGATGATGCGCAAGGATGTACCCGATATGCCGCTCGAATTCAACAATTTCCGCGATTGACGCCACATCCAGTCGGCAGTTGGCAACGTATACCCCTCCAGCCTTGCGCAAGGCCTTGGAGTAGAATTGAGGCAGCGCAAAGCGCACCGGCAAACTCGGTAGTCTAAGGATAGCAATGAAACGTGTTGATGATTTCCGCCTGCGTCTGGGCAACAAGGAATATGTGCCCATCATGATCGGCGGCATGGGGGTCGATATCTCGACCTCGGAATTGGCGCTCGAAGCTGCCCGCCTGGGCGGCATTGGCCATATTTCCGACGCGATGGTGGAAGATGTATCGGACCGCAAGTTCGATACCAGCTACGTCAAAGACAAGACCAAGACCTACAAGTTCAACATCAATAATATGGACAAGGCGGTCGTCCAGTTCGATCTGGACCGCCTGGCCGATGCGACGCGCCGCCACGTGGGCGCCACCATGGCGGCCAAAAAGGGCGATGGTTTGATCTTCGTCAATTGCATGGAAAAGCTGACCATGAATGCGCCCAAGGAAACCTTGCGCACGCGCCTGACCGCCGCCCTCGATGCCGGCATTGACGGCATCACCATGTCGGCCGGCCTGCACCTCGGTTCCTTCGCCCTGATTGCCGATCATCCCCGTTTCCGCGATGCGAAGCTGGGCATCATCGTGTCTTCCGTGCGTGCTCTGCAATTGTTCCTGCGAAAGATTTCGCGCCTGGACCGCTTGCCTGACTACATCATCGTCGAGGGCCCGCTCGCTGGCGGCCACCTGGGCTTTGGCATGGATTGGAAAGAGTACGACTTGCACACCATCATGGACGAGATCCATGCCTTCATGAAAACCGAAGGCTTGACGATTCCACTGATCGCCGCGGGCGGCATCTTTACCGGTACGGACGCGGTCGGCTTCCTGGAAAAAGGCGCGGCCGGCGTCCAGGTGGCGACCCGCTTCACCATTACCCACGAATGTGGCTTGCCGCCCGACGTCAAGCAGGAGTATGTGCGCGCGACCGAAGACGATATCGTGGTCAACGGCATTTCGCCGACCGGCTATCCGATGCGCATGCTCAAGAGCACGCCAGCAATCGGCGCCGGCATCCGCCCCGGCTGCGAATCCTACGGCTATCTGCTGGACGCGACCGGCAACTGCTCGTATATCAATTCCTACAACCGCGAAGTACTGGCCCACCCGGAAGCGCGCACGGTGGTGGTGATGGACAAGACTTGCCTGTGCACGCACATGCGCAACTTCAATTGCTGGACCTGCGGCCACTACACCTACCGCCTCAAGGATACGACCCGCAAGAATGACGATGGCAGCTACCAGATCCTGTCGGCCGAGCATGTCTTCAAGGATTATCAGTTCAGCATCGACAACCAGATCGCCCTGCCGTAAGCCATGCAGCGCCGCCCTCCCGCGTCCGCGGGAGGCATCCTGGCGCGTCCCGCGCGCACTCCAGCCCCGTCTTCGTGCAGCCTGTCGCAAAGGGCGTGACGCCCTGCCCCGCCCCCGTTAAAGTTGCATCATCCCAACGTGAGCGCCTGCCGCTTGACGTGTTTTGCAACAAGGGGCGGCGTGGACCAGTTACACTCCGCCATCCCCACTCAGACGATGGACCCGGTTAACTATGGCAATCAGCAGCGACCTCCAGAAGAATGTCAGCGTCCTTGGGACGCGCTTGCACCACGCATTCGATGCCACCACGACCTGGGTCACGCAACTGTCGTGGTGGAAGTTCTTCCTGTTCGCGGCCGTGGCGCTGTTCGCCGCCGATATCTTGCAGAGCGAACTGTTTTCCGGATCGGGCGAAGAAGTCGTGGTCCGCGCCGATGACAGCAGCAAGAAAAAATCCAGGAAACCCGAGTCGACCATCCTGATCGACGATACCGGCATTCATTTCAATCCGCGCAAGCCAGTCGCGCCGCCAGCCCCACCGGCTTCGCCGGCTTCGCCCGCATCGCCCGCATCGCCCGCCGCTCCCGGCACCCCGGCCACACCCGCCAAGCCAGCCACGGCCACCGCGCCCGACGTCTCGACCATGCCCGACGGCAGCGAATCGGTGCACATCGAATTGCCGCCGCAAATCGGCGAAGAATTGTCGAATGCGATAGAAAACGCGGTTGAAACTGCCGCCGAGGAAAAGGTCACCCGTTACCATCGCCAGGCATCGACCTGGTTCCGCAGCTTCGTGCTCTTGCTGCTGCTGGCCTTGCTGGCGATGAAGGCGCTCGTGGGCGGCAAAAAGCGCGCAGAAGCGGAAACCTTGACGGCCAATGCCGCCGCCGAACGGGAATCCATGCAGCGCCAGCTGTCCGAGACGAAAATGCAGATGATGCAGGCGCAGGTGGAACCGCACTTCCTGTTCAATACCCTGGCCTCGGTCGAATACCTGATCGAAACCAATCCGCCGCGCGCCTCGGCCATGCAGCGCAGCCTGATCCAGTATTTGCGCGCGGTACTGCCGCAAATGCGCGACAACGCCGTCGTCACCAACCTGGGGCGCGAGGCGGACATGGTCAAGGCTTACCTGAACTTGCTCAAGATGCGCATGGAAGAACGCTTGACGGTGCAGATGGACATCCCCGACGGCCTGCGCACGGCGGCCTTTCCGCCGATGATGCTGCAATCGATGGTCGAAAACGCGATCAAGCACGGTCTCGAGTGCAAGCCCGAAGGCGGCTTGCTCAAGATCGTCGCCGAAGTGGCGACCGGCAAGTTGCGCGTGATCGTCACCGACGACGGCGTCGGCTTCGGCGTGGTGCCCAGCGATGGCACCGGCCTGGGCCTGCCCACCATCCGCGAACGCCTCAAGCTTCTGCATGGCGACGCCGGCCAGTTGCACATTGCCGCCAATTCGCCCAGCGGCGTGATCGCCACCATTGAAGTGCCTTACCAGGTCTCGCGGCCGGGCGGCGCGCCGCAATGACGAGTTGATTAAAGCGCCGATGTATTGAATAATTGGCACTCTTACCTCCAGACCAGAACACTTCATGCCTACAGCAATCATTGCCGACGACGAGAGATTAATGCGCGACCAGTTGCGCATGCGCCTGTCGCAAGTGTGGCCCGAACTCGAGATCGTGGGCGAGGCCAAGAATGGCGATGAAGCCATCACCCTGGTCGCCGAACTCAAACCCGACCTGACCTTCCTCGATATCCGCATGCCCGGCAAGACCGGCATGGATGCGGCGCGCGAGATTGGCGTGCAGAGCAATATCGTGTTCGTCACGGCCTACGACCAGTACGCGGTCGAAGCGTTCGAACGGGGTGCGGTCGATTATGTGCTCAAGCCGCCCGAGCCGGAGCGCCTGACCATCACGGTCGAGCGCCTCAAGGCCCGCCTGGCCAAGCCCAAGGAAGCGGTCAACGATAGCGTCACTGCCATGCTGTCCCAGCTGGCGGAAAAAATGGCGGCGCCCAAACCGACCTATCTGCAATGGATCCAGGCCAGCATCGGCCAGGACCTGCGCATGATTCCGGTCGAGGACATCCTGTTTTTCCGTTCCGACGAAAAATACACCTGCGTGCAGACCGACAAGTTCGAAGCCTTGATCCGCAAACCGGTGCGCGACCTGGCCGAGGAACTCGATCCGGCCCTGTTCTGGCAGATCCACCGCGCCACCCTGGTCAATGTCAATGCCATCGAGGGCGTCACGCGCGACATCCGTGGCCGCCACCTGGTGCTCATCAAGGGCAAGCCGGACAAGCTCGAAGTGAGCCGCAGCTTCCTGCATCTGTTCAAGCAAATGTAATTGCCCGCCCTTGTGGGCCCGCAAGGCACAGGTCCGCGCCAGCCGTATGCTGGTGCGGGGCGTGCATCCGCGCGCCAACTACAGCAGGACACGATGGCCTTGCCCCATTCCCCGCGCGCCCGCGGCGCGCTGCTGTTCGCGCTGGGCCTGGCCAGCGGCCTGATGCTGGCGCGCGGCCGCAGCCCGCCCTTCGGCTCGAGCACGGGCGGCGACATCATTCGCCACGCCAGCGAAGCCATCATTTCCATTGACGACAATCAGACCGTGGTGCTGGCCAATCCGTTCGCGGCGGCCATGTTCGCCACCACCGTCGAGGCCATGCAGGGCAGCCACCTGGGGCGCTTCCTGCGTCCGCTCCCGCCTGCGGCGGGCGCGGACGAACCGGCCCCCGCCTGGTTCGGCGACGTCAGCGGCCGCGCCGGGCGCCGCGCCACCGATTATGCCGTCATGGGCGTGCGCGCCAGCGGCGAGACGTTCCCGCTGGAAGGCTCGGTCTCGCGCATGGCCGACGATGGCAAGACCATCCATACCATCATCCTGCACGACGTCAGCGCGCGCCAGCAAGTCGAAGAAAAGCTGACGCGCTCGCATGCCCAGCTGCGCCAGCTCTCGGCGGCCCTGCAAACCGTGCGCGAGGAAGAACGCGCCCATATCGCGCGCGAACTGCATGACGACCTCGGTCAACTGCTCGCCTCCCTGCGCATGGACCTGACCTTGCTGCAGCAGGAGAGCGCCCAGGATGCCAACCAGCGCCGCCTGATGCAAGGCATGGAAGACAATTTGCTCACGGCCATACAGTCGCTGCGCCGCATCGCCACCAATTTGCGCCCGCGCGCGCTCGACGAAGGCGGCCTGTTTTTCGCCCTGCAAGGCTTGCGCGACGAATTTGTCGAGCGGCATGGTATCGCCTGCACGTTGTTTGCCGACGAAGCAGAATTAAGACTGGACGATGCCGCCAGTACGGCGATTTTCCGTATCATCCAGGAAGCGCTGACGAATATCGCGCGGCACGCCGGCGCCAGCAGCGTGACCATGTACTTGTACCGGATCGATGGCCAGCTGCTCATCTCGATTCGCGACGATGGGCGCGGCATCACCGCGGCCGACATGGACAAGGCGCAATCGCTCGGCTTGATCGGCATGCGCGAGCGGGTCTGGGGCATGCACGGCGAGATCACGGTGAGCAGCGAGGAGCCGCCCGGCACGCGCATCGATATCGTCCTGCCGCTGCCGGCGAGGGCGGAAAACCCGGGTCCATTCCCAGATTGTGAAATTTTGGCCGCAAAATCACACAAAAGTCGACCAAGTTCGCCAAATTAACAACACTCCATCCCCGGCGGTCATGAAGTTGTCATAGTATACCGATACAGTTCCTGTCGATTTACAGCAACTCATTGAAGCAAACTAATGGAGAGTAATATGCAAGGTAAAATGTTGGTAGCAGCACTGGTCGCCTCCCTTCCACTCGTCGCGTCGGCGCAATCGAGCGTCACCCTGTACGGTGTGGTGGATGCAGGCATCGCCCACGAAGACACCGGCGCCCCTGCTGGCAGCCGTTCGGTCCTCAACTCCGGCAACCAGTCGACCAGCCGCTTCGGTTTCAAAGGCCAGGAAGACATCGGCAACGGTCTGAAAGCCGTCTTCAACCTCGAAGCAGGCTACAACGTTGATACCGGCCTGGGCGACAGCGCCCTGTTCGGCCGTCGCGCTGTCGTCGGTCTGGAAGGTTCGTTCGGTTCCGTCGTTCTGGGCCGCGAATACAGCCCGGTCGCCGACGTTGCCGCAGCCAGCGATATCAATGGCCAGGGCTTCTACGGTTCGAACCTGAGCTCGTTCGCTGCCGGTCGCCTGACCCGCCGCCTGAGCAACTCGGTCAGCTACCGTTCGGCCAGCGCCATGGGCGGCTTCAAGCTGGGCGCCGCTTACGGCTTCGGCGAACAGGCAAGCAACCTGCCATCGAAAGACGTGATGGGCGTATCGATTGCCTACGCAGTCGAAGGCCTGTACATCGGTGCAGCGTACCACTCGGTGGAAAACGTCCTGACCGGCAAAGACAAGGAATACGTCTTCGGCGCGTCGTACAAGATTTCGGACTTCGAAATCAAGGGTAACTACATGGTTGCCGACCCAACCGGCACCAACAACAAGTATGAGCAAGCCAACCTGGGTGCTTCCTACACGTTCGGCGCCAACAAGGTCTTCACCAACTTCCAGCAGAACAAACTGGAAAGCGGCGCCAAGGGTAACCTGGTCAGCCTGGCTTACAGCTACACCCTGTCCAAGCGCACCAACGTGTACGCTGCCTACGCCACCATGCGCAACAACGCATCGGGCCTGTTCCCGATCTACTCGGCTGGCGCCAACATCACCCCGCCAGCTGGCGCGGCTGGTGCTGACCCAACCGGCTTCACCGTCGGCGTGCGTCACTCGTTCTAATCTTCCTTCCGGAAGCAAAAAAGCACGCAGCGATGCGTGCTTTTTTTTCGCCTGTTGCCGCGCTTTATTTCAGGCGGCAGCTCAATAGCCAGTAGTGATCGTTGCGTGCGATCTTGATTTCGCGCACCGACGAGGCCAGCTTCTTGCGCAGGGCGCTGTCCGACGGGTAGGTCTTGGGAATTTCGTAGCGCTCGCCATCAGGCGCCGTGCGGATCTGGTAAGTATTGCCTTCCAGGTCGGTGCGGGCCACGGTCTCGCTGCTGCCTTCGACATACACGTCGTCGAGCAGCACCAGCAGCACATCCTTGCCGACCCTGGCCTTGAGCTGGGCCAGGAAGCGCTCGTACTCTTCGCGCTTGACGTGCGACCACCAGAAACCGATGAAAACGGCCGTGAACTCGCCCAGATCTGCCGGCAAGTCGCGCGCATCGGCCACGCGCAGCGCGACCTTGGCCGGATCGAGCTTGCGCAGCTGCGCCATGCCGATCATTTCAGGATTGATATCCGTTGCAACGATGTTGTCAGCCGTTTCGGCGATGATGCGGGTCCAGTACCCGGTGCCGCAGGCCAGTTCGAGCACGCTGTGGCCACGCAGCAGCTCGGCCACCTGGGTGCGCATGGCGGCCAGGTCGGCCTGGCGTTCCGGGCGGTCGTAGATACGGTCGTGGTTGGAGGCGATCTTGGCGTAAAACTGGGCGGATTGTTCGGTAATCATGTTCTTCTTAATAAATGCTGGTTACAGCTCGTAAGTGTCTTTGCTGCCGCTCATGGCCGACTCGACCATCTTGCGGTTCAGGGTCGGTGCCAGCAGCTCGATAAAGGTGTAGATATAACTGCGCAGGTAAGCGCCCTGCTTGACCGCCACGCGCGACACATTCATGCCGAACAGGTGGCCCACAGGGATGGCGCGCAGGTTCTTGTCGCGCTCGGGATCGAACGCCATGCCCGCTATGATACCAAGGCCCATGCCCAGTTCCACATAAGTCTTGATGACGTCGGCGTCGATGGCTTCGAGCAGCACATCCGGCTTGAGCCCGCGCAGGCCGAAGGCATGGTCGATCTTGCTGCGTCCGGCGAACGCGCCGTCGTAGGTAATCAAGGGGTAAGTGGCAATTTCTTCCAGCGACACTGCCTTCGATTTGAGCAGTGGGTGGTCGGGCGGCACCACCACCACGTGCTCCCACTGGTAGCAGGGCAAGGTGATCAAGCCGTCCACCCCGGCGATCGATTCGGTGGCGATGGCCAGGTCGGCCTGGTCGCGCTGGACCATTTCGGCGATCTGGCGCGGATTGCCCTGTAACAGCGACAGGCGCACCTTGGGGTACTTGAGCATGAACGCTTGCACCACCTTGGGCAGCGTATAGCGGGCCTGGGTGTGTGTCGTGGCAATGGTGAAGCTGCCGCTGTCCTGGGCCGCGTATTCCTTGCCGATGCGCTTGAGGCTATCGATTTCCTGCATGATCAGCTCGACCGATTCGAGCACCAGCCGGCCCGGCTCGGTCAAACCGCGGATGCGCTTGCCATGTCGTGTAAAAATATCAACACCGAGCTCTTCTTCGAGCTCGATGATGGCCTTGGACACGCCCGGCTGGGACGTGAACAAGGCCTTGGCGGCATCGGTCAGGTTGTAATTCTGGCGCACGGCCTCGCGCACGAAGCGCAGTTGGTGAAGGTTCATGCCGTTTTTCTCTGGTTCTGGGCTAAGGCATTTTATAAGATTGCTTATGCCGGATACGCATATAAGCAAATAAATTCTTAGTCGTTTGGAATAAAGGAGCAGTTTATTACCATTGGGGCTAGTTTGGGGGGAGTGTCTTGCCTTTTCCCTTGCACCAGGACCAAAAAACAGGATCACACATGTATCGCTACGACAAATATGACCACCTCATCGTCAAGGAACGCATCGCCCAGTACCGCGACCAGGTACAGCGCCGCATCAACGATGAGCTGACCGAAGCCGAATTCCTGCCTTTGCGCCTGCAAAACGGCCTGTACATGCAGCGCCATGCCTACATGCTGCGCATCGCCGTGCCATACGGCCTGCTGTCGTCGAGCCAGATGCGCATGTTCGGCCACATCGCCCGCAAGTACGACCGCGGCTATGGCCACTTCACGACGCGCCAGAACATCCAGTTCAACTGGATCGAGCTGGAACAGACGCCGGATATCCTGGCCGACCTGGCCTCGGTCGAAATGCACGCGATCCAGACCTCGGGCAACTGCATCCGCAACATCACGTCCGACGAATTTGCCGGCGTGGCTGCCGACGAGATCATCGATCCGCGCCCGTTTGCCGAGATCCTGCGCCAGTGGAGCACCTTCCATCCCGAATTCCTGGCCTTGCCGCGCAAGTTCAAGGTCGCCATCAATGGCGCCGTGGAAGACCGCGCCGCCATCGCCGTGCATGACATCGGCCTGACCGTGGTGCATAACGAGGCCGGTGAAGTGGGCTTCAAGTTCATGGCCGGCGGCGGCATGGGCCGCACCCCCATCCTGGGCAGCGTGATCCGCGAATTTTTGCCGTGGCGCCACCTGCTCACCTACACCGAAGCCGTGATGCGCGTGTATAACACGCACGGCCGCCGCGACAACAAGTACAAGGCCCGCATCAAGATCCTGCTCAAGGCCCTGGGCGTGGAGGAATTCACCCGCCAGGTCGAGCAAGAATGGGCCGACCTCAAGGATGGCGGCGAGACCATCACCGATGCCGAACTGGCGCGCGTGGCCGCCTACTTCCAGGCGCCCGCCTACGAGACCCTGCCCGCCATCGACCCGGCTGCCGAGCATCCCGACAACAAGGCCTTCGCCAACTGGCTCAAGCGTAACGTCAAGCAGCACAAGACGCCAGGCTACGCCGCCGTGCTCCTGTCGCTCAAGAAAACCGGCGTGCCGCCTGGCGACGCCACGGCCGAACAGATCGACTTCATGGCCGATCTGGCCGAGCGCTACAGCTTTGGCGAACTGCGCGTCACCCACGAGCAGAACATCGTGCTGGCCGACGTCAAGCAGAGCGCCCTGTTCGCCCTGTGGCAGGAAGCCAAGGCGCGCGGCCTGGCCACGCCGAACATCGGTCTGCTGACCGACATGATCTGCTGCCCTGGCGGCGACTTCTGCTCGCTGGCCAATGCCAAGTCGCTGCCGATCGCCGCCGCCATCGCCGAGCGCTTCGACAACCTCGACTTCCAGCATGACATCGGCGACATCGAACTGAACATCTCGGGCTGCATCAATGCCTGCGGCCACCACCACGTGGGCTCGATCGGTGTGCTCGGTGTGGACAAGGATGGCAGCGAGTGGTACCAGGTGTCGATCGGCGGCGCGCAAGGCAACAACGCCGCCATCGGCAAGATCATCGGCCCGTCGTTCTCGGCCCTGCAGATGCCCGAAGTGATCGACCGCCTGCTGCAGGTGTACGTACGCGAGCGCCACGAAGAAGAACGCTTTGTCGACACGGCCCAGCGCCTGGGCATCGCGCCGTTCAAGGAACACGTTTATGCCACGCCGATTGCGGCCGGCGCCCTGGTTGGAGAAGATCACTATGCTTGAAGCGCACAAAGACATCATCAAGGGCCGCGCCGTCGTCGCCGACGACTGGAGCGTGCTGCGCCTCGACGAGGGACAGACGGCCGACCATGTGGAAGTGCATGAAGGAAAGATCATCGTACCGCTGCAGGTCTGGCTGGCGCAGCGCGCCACCTTGTCCGAACGCGCCCATATCGGCGTGTGGCTGGCGCCCGACGAGCAGGCAGCCGCGCTCAAGGACGACCTGGACAAGTTCAGCGTCATCGCCATCGACTTCCCCAAGTTCACCGATGGCCGCGGCTACTCGATCGCCTACAACCTGCGCAAGCGCCTGGCCTACACGGGCGAACTGCGCGCCATCGGCGACGTGCTGCGCGACCAGCTGTTCTCGATGCACCGGGTCGGCTTCGACGCCTTTGCCACGCGCCAGGACCGCAGCGTCCACGATGCGCTCAAGGGCTTGACCGTGTTCTCCGAAACCTACCAGGCGTCGGTCGACCGCGCGCTGCCGCTGTTCCGCCGCGTGGCGCGCGATGTTCCGGCCGAGCATATCGACCTTGGCGCGGGCATCTGAGGCGTACCATGACCGATCTCGCTTCCCTCGTCACCTCCACCAGCGCCACGCTCGCGCGCATCGCCACCGCGTTTTCGCCGGCGGTGTTCGCATCGAGCCTGGCCGCCGAAGACATGGTGCTCACCGACCTGATCCTCAAGGCCGGCCTGCCGATCCAGATCTTTTCGCTGGAAACGGGCCGTCTGCATCCGGAAACGCTCGATGTGCTGGGCAAGGTCAAGGCCACCTACGGCTACGACATCGCCCTGTACCGGCCCCAGCCCGAGGCAGTGGAGGCCTACGTGGCCGCCAACGGTCTCAATGCCTTCTACGACAGCGTCGAGATGCGCCGTGAATGCTGCCGCATCCGCAAGGTCGAGCCGCTCGGGCGCGCCCTGGCCGGCAACAAGGCCTGGGTGACGGGCCAGCGCCGCGCCCAGTCCACCACGCGCGCCGAACTGGCGATCGAGGAAGACGACGCCGCCCACGGCATGACCAAGTTCAATCCCCTGGCCGACTGGTCGGAGGAAGATGTCTGGAACTACATCCGTGCCAACGATGTGCCTTACAACGCGCTGCACGACCAGGGCTTCCCATCGATCGGCTGCGCGCCCTGCACGCGCGCCGTGCAGCCGGGCGAAGACGTGCGCGCCGGCCGCTGGTGGTGGGAAAACCCCGACTCGAAGGAATGCGGCCTTCACATGGTCGACGGCAAACTCATACGCATCAAATCCGTGGCCGCATCAGCCACTTAAAACACAGGCATAGCCCCTATGAACACAACGACTGACCTCTCGCGCGTCCTCCACGACGTCAACGACCGCCACCTCGACGCCCTGGAATCGGAAGCGATCCACATCATGCGCGAAGTGGCCGCCGAATGCGCCAATCCGGCCCTGCTGTTCTCGGGCGGCAAAGACTCCGTGGTGCTGCTGCGCCTGGCCGAAAAAGCGTTCCGCCCCGGTAAGTTCCCATTCCCGCTGGTGCACATCGACACTGGCCACAACTTCCAGGAAGTGATCGACTTTCGCGATGCGCGCGCCGCCGAACTGGGCGAGCGCCTGATCGTCGGCTCGGTCGAAGACTCGATCAAGCGCGGCACCGTGCGCCTGCGCAACCCGCTCACCGATTCGCGCAACGCAGCGCAAGCGGTGACCCTGCTCGAAACGATCGCCGAATACCAGTTCGACGCCTGCATCGGCGGCGCCCGCCGCGACGAAGAAAAAGCCCGCGCCAAGGAGCGCATCTTTTCCTTCCGCGACGAATTCGGCCAGTGGGATCCCAAGGCCCAGCGCCCCGAACTGTGGGACCTGTATAACACCCGCGTGCATCCGGGCGAGAACATGCGCGTATTCCCGATCTCGAACTGGACCGAACTCGATGTGTGGCAGTACATCCACCGCGAAAAGCTGGCCCTGCCTCCGATCTACTTCGCGCACGAGCGCCAGGTCATCCCGCGCAACGGCTTGCTGGTGCCCCTGACGGACCTGACCCCGGCGCGCGAAGGCGAGACCGTGGAAACGCAAGTGGTACGCTTCCGTACCGTGGGCGATATTTCGTGCACCTGCCCGGTCTCGTCGAACGCGGCCACGGTGGAAGCGATCATCGCCGAAACCGCGGTCACCCAGATCACCGAACGCGGCGCCACCCGGATGGACGACCAGACCTCCGAAGCATCGATGGAAAAACGTAAAAAAGCAGGATACTTCTGATGAACGCCCGACTTGACACCCACGCTGAACAATTGACCGAACGGGGCCTGCTCCGCTTCATTACCGCCGGCTCCGTCGACGACGGCAAGAGCACCCTGATCGGGCGCCTGCTGTTCGACAGCAAAGGCATTTTCGCCGACCAGCTCGACGCCATGTCGCGCTCCAAACACAAGCGCACCGTGGGCGACACGGTCGACCTGTCGCTGCTCACCGATGGCCTGGAAGCCGAGCGCGAACAGGGCATCACCATCGACGTGGCCTACCGCTACTTCGCCACGCCCAAGCGCAAGTTCATCATCGCCGACACGCCGGGCCACGAGCAGTACACGCGCAACATGGTCACGGGCGCCTCGACCGCCGATGCGGTGATCATCCTGATCGACGTGTCCAAGGTCAAGCTGCGCGAAGATGGCGGCGTGGACCTGCTGATCCAGACCAAGCGCCATTCGACCATCGCCCACCTGCTGCAGATCGAGCACGTGGTCGTCGCCGTCAACAAGATGGACCTGATCGGCTACGACCAGGCCATCTACGAGCGCATCGTTGCGGCCTACAAGGAATTTGCCGCCACGCTGGGCCTGAAGGACATCACCCCGATCCCGCTGTCGGCCCTGACCGGCGACAACGTCGTCGAACCGAGCGACAAGATGGACTGGTACCAGGGTCCGACCCTGATTTCCCTGCTGGAGTCGCTGTCGGTCTACGACGAATCGCACCACGCGCCATTCCGTTTCCCGGTCCAGCTGGTGGCGCGCCACAACGGCCACGAAGCGAACGACTTCCGCGGCTACATGGGCCGCATCGAAGCGGGCAAGGTCAGCGTGGGCGACAAGCTGGTGGTCCAGCCGTCCGGCCAGAGCGCGACCGTCAAGGATATCGTCACCCTGGAAGGCTCGCACCAGAGCGCGGTGGTGGGCCAGTCCGTGACGATCCTGCTCAACGAATACCTGGACATTTCGCGCGGCGATTTGCTGGCCGGCGCCGAGCAGCCGGCCACGCTGCTCAAGAGCGTCAATGCCGACGTGTGCTGGATGTCGGACGAGCCGCTCGACCTGCGCCGCAAATACTGGATCAAGCATGGCACCAAGCAGACCGCCGCCAAGATTACCGCCATCGATACGCTGCTCGATATCAATACCCAGGAGCGTCATCCGGCCCAGGGCTTGAAGCTCAACGATATCGCGCGCATTTCGCTCAACGTCCAGCAGCCGCTGGCGGCCGATGCCTATGCCGACATTCGCGCTACCGGCGCCTTCATCCTGATCGATGAAGTTACCCACCAGACGGTTGCCGCCGGCATGATCCGCCTGGTCGAGTAAGGAGAGCGGCATGGCAGCACGTGGAAAAGTCTATCTGGTTGGCGCCGGTCCCGGCGCCCAGGACCTGATCACCCTGCGCGGCGCGCGCCTGCTGGCGCAAGCCGACGTCGTGCTGCACGACGCGCTGGTGACCGACGAGATGCTGGCACTGTGCCCCCAGGCTGAAAAGATCCTGGTCGGCAAACGCTGCGGCCAGCTCTCGACGGCCCAGCAGTTCATCAACAAGCAACTGGTCGACAACGCGAAAAAGCATGCCATCGTGGTGCGCCTCAAGGGGGGCGATCCGATGCTGTTCGGCCGCGCCGACGAGGAATTGCGCGCGCTGGAAGAAGCCGGCATCGACGTGGAAGTCGTCCCCGGCATCACCACGGCGGTGGCCGCGGCGGCGGCAAGCAAGCAGCCGCTGACCAAGCGTGGTGTAGCGCGCAGCGTTGCCTTCTTTACCTCCAGCACCGCGCCGGAACATGCCGATCACGCGGCCATTCCGGATACCGATACGCTGGTGCAGTACATGGGCGGCCGGGAAGCCATCGGCACGGCCCAGTGTCTGCTGGCCCAGGGCCGGCGCGCCGATACGCCCGTGGTCGTGATTGAAAACTGCAGCCGTCCCGATCAGCGCATCACGCGCCTGACGCTGGCGAGCCTGGCGCACGGCCTCGGTCCATCGCACGGACCGGTGCTGGTCATGCTGGGCGAAGCCATGCAAATGCGCGACAGCCAACCGGCCGATAGCGATATGCAACACGCCGTGTTGCGCAAGGCTGCGGGCTAGGCCGCAGCGCCAGCCCGTCGCCCTCGCGCAGGCGGGGGCCCATGGCACGCTGCCGAATTCGGTAACGACAATGCATGTACCCACGTCGCCCTCGCGCAGGCGGGGGCCTATAGCACGCTGCCGAATTCGGTAACGCGCTATAGGCCCGCGCCTGCGCGAGGGCGACGTGTCAGTAAAATGGTTTTGTCTCAAAACCGCTGATCGTGCTCCGCAATCTCCCACTGCAACTTGTCCGCACTGGCATAGGTTGCTTTGGCCACCCTGCTCAGGCGCGTAAAGGCGCGCTGGGTGCGCGCGCTCAGTTCGGCAAACCGGATATCGCCCAGCTGGCGCGCGATGTCGCGGATATCCTCCTTGAGGCCGCGCAGCGCATCGCGCAGCATGAAGTCCGCGTCGATGGCTTCGTCCGCCGTGCCATCGTTCATGCGCGCGCGTAATTGATCGATGCGGCGGCCCATGGCGGCCAGCCGGTCCGCTACGCGGTCCAGCCGCATTGCACAGCGCCGCTCCGCCCCGAGCGCCTCCAGCCACTGCAGGCTGCGATGGCACATGGTCATCAAAAATCTGGTGGGTTCGCTTTGCATGATCGCGCCGTTTCATTCGCCAGGACGCTATAGTCTGGCGCCGATTATCGTCAGGGTCAAAGGTGCACGCCCTTCCGACAACTGATCCAGAACAAACCATGCTCACTTTTCATCCGGCAACCGCAAGGCACGCGCCACATCGTCCCAGGCCACATACTTGAAATTCTGGGGACCGTCGGGCAGACGCTTGTAGCCGTCCTGAATGACCAGCATGCCCTGGCTGAACGGCCCACCCAGATTCCGGGCGGTGACGTCGAGACCATCGGTCTCCGACGTCCCGTCGATGCCGGCAGGCGCATTGAAGCCGACCTTGAAACGGCCGCGCACACGGTAAGGCGCGGCCGCGTCCAGCACGACATAACTGCTGTCGCCCTGGCTCGAGACGATCAGATAATTGCCGTTCTTGCCAGCATAAATGGCCATGCCTTCCACGTCGGCATGCAGATCCTTGCCGACCGCATGCACGAGGGCCATGCGCGCCGGGCTGGTGCCCGCGGCCGGCAGCGTCCAGATGCCGCGCTTTTCCTCGCCGATGAACAGGCGCGCCTGGCGGTCGTCCGCCACACAGCCTTCGGGCTGGGATGGCAGGCTGAACTGGCGCGCCAGCGTGGCCTCGAACACGCCGCCGCTGCGGCTCAGGCGGTACTGGCGGAACATCCCCCCCTTGTCGTTGACGATCACCTCCAGCCCCCCGGCGGCAGGCTGGTACAGGCAAATCCCGTATAGCTGGTCGAGCCCGGTCGCAAAGCGCGTCAGTTCGCGCACGCTGCCGTCGGGATCAATGCCATACAAAACCACCAGGTTATCGTCGCGCTGGCTGGCCACGGCCAGGTCGAACAACTGCCCATCGAAACGCACGCCCTGGCGCAGGTCGACATTATTGACCCGGCCGGTTTCAAGGAACTGGGTTTGCCTGCCAGCCATGTCATACACCATCAAGCCCTGCTTCTTGTTGGTACCGAGCACGCGCGAGCGGGCCGGATCGGTCGGGTGCACCCAGATTGCGGGGTCGTCGGCCACATCGCCCAGCCTGGCGACCGGTTCGGTCTGCACGCGCGGCACCACCACGGCGATCGCCTCCTGCGGCGCACTGCGCGCGGGACGGCCCTGGCGCAGCAGCCGGCGCCGCGGCGGCGCTTCGCTGTCGGCCTCGTAGGCCCAGGTACCGACGCCCGCTTCCTTGACGTACAGGGTGTGGGCGGCATCGTCGACTTGGCACTGGCCCGCGTCGATGGGCAAGCTGAGCCTGCGGACCAGGCGCGCGCCATCGTCCTGCAGCAGCCATTGCTCGGCCTGGCCATCCTTGCCGGCAATGAAGGCAAAATCGAGGCCCTGCCGGTCGCGGAACAGGCAGGCGCTCTCTACCCCAAAACCGGACACGGGGAGCGGGGGCAGGCGCGTGAGCATGCCGCGGGCCGTGTCCACCCGCACCGGTTGCACCTGCTGGGTCGCTGAATCGATCACGATGGCAAGACCGGGACGGACGTCGAGCTGCTTGGCCCGCATGGGCAAGGTTGCGGCGGTGTTGCCGTTGGCATCGCGCAATACCAGCGCCTTTTTGTCGAGCTGCAAAGGCGCGCCGGCCGCGTGCGCACCGTGCGCTACCAGCACGCACAGAACGGCCATGGTCATGTGGATTGGACTATTCATATTAGAAGAGGTTCGCTTTCAGGCTCAGTTTATAGGTGCGGCCGTATTGTTCGTTCTGCATGTTGTACGCCTTGTTACCCTGGTACACGTAATAGCGTTCATTGTTCAAATTGATCCCTTCAAACACCAGTTGCAGCTTGCTGGTGAGCTGGTAGCCGAAGGAAAAATCGAGCTGACGCTGGGCATCGACATAGCCATCGGCCGAGGCATCGAGCAGATCGGCGCCCACCTGCAGCAGGTAAGGCGACTTGTGGTTGAGCGCCAGCCGCGTGCTGATGGCGCCGCGCTCGTAACCGAGCATGAGATTGACGATCTGCTTCGACTGTCCCGGCAGGCGGATGGTGCGGCTGCGCACGCTGTTGCTTGCAACATCAAAACGGCTGATCTCCGCGCTGGCGCTGGTCAGGCTGGCATTGGCGCCAACGATCAAGCCACTCCACGGCGCCGGCAGCATGCGCAGCGCATGCGAGTACGACAGTTCGATGCCATGCACCCGCGCTTGGTCGCCATTGGCGTAGCTCACGGCCGAGGTATAGCCGCTCCAGGCACCGGTGCCGGCCAGGTCGGTCGTGTAGGTGAAGTTCTTGATGTCCTTGGCATACAGATAGGCCGATACGGCGCCGTTCATTCCCAGCAACTGCTCGATACCGAGGTCGAGGTTGGCGGAGGTGAGCGGTTTCAGATCGGGGTTGCCGATCACCGCTTCGGTGTTGCTTGCCAAACTGATCCCTGGAGCGAGCTGGCTGAAGTTGGCGCGCACGACCGAGTGGGTCCAGGCGGCTCGCACACTGGTGCGTGGATCGATGTCATAGCGCACTTGCAGATTCGGCAGCCAATTGCCGTAGGCTTTGCTGCTCGACACGGGCTGTATCCCGGTCGCGCTGGTTTGCGCGCCCAGCGCATCGAAACCGGTGCGTTCGTGCCGCACCCCGCCCACCAGGCGCCAGGCGCCCATGTCGGCGCCCAGCTGCAGATAGCCGGCATCGATGTCTTCATGCAGGGTGTAGTCGTTGATGGCCGATGCCGCGCCCAGCAGCGCAGGGCTGCGTGGCAATGCGGCCACCCGCTCGCGGATGGCTTGGGCACTGATGGCCGGTCCGATGCTGGCGAAAGGATAATCGATCGTCCCGGCCGTGAAGTCGGCCATGACAATGCTGCCGGCACCCCAGTAGTTGGGGCTGGTGGCTGTCTTGGACGTATAGCCCCATTGGTCGGTGTCGTTATCCTTGGTGCGGCGGCTGGACTTGACGCCCCCCTTGATGTCGAACATGCCGAGCTGGCGCGTCACGTCCAGCTTGGCGTGGCGCTCCGCATCATTGCTCTCGCGTGCCTGCAGGGTAATGCCTTGCAAGCGGTACAGCGACGCATCGGCCAGCAGGGCCGGCCCCACCAGCACCGGCGCCGCCCCGCCCGTAAAACGCACGCCCGCCACATTGGCGGGAATGCGGAAGCGGGCATCGTTGATGCTCTCCGGCGTATCCTCGCCTGCCCTGCTGGCGCCGGCGCTGGCCGCCAGCTTCCAGTCGTCCAGGCGCACTTCGCCGCCCAGTACGACCGAGCCGATGTCCTGCGTATATTTGCGCTGGCGCAGGCGCCGCTCGGCACGCGCGCTCACGTCCGTGTCCGGCGCTGCGCTGCCGCCGGCGATGTTCGACAGCGTCAGACGGTCGCGCACTTCGTCATCGCTGAAGCGGCTGTACAAGGTGCGCAGATACAGGGCCGTCCCTGGCGCCGGACGGTAGTCGACGTTCACCGCCAGCGCCTTGCGCTCGCGCACCGGCAGGTAATTGCGGAACTCCAGGTTCGTCAGCTTGCCATCTTTCCAGCCGCCGCCGGTCTCCACATCGTCCGAACCGAATGCGCGCCGTTCCAGGCTCACGCCGGCGGCTACCCCCAGCTTGCCGTCCAAAAAGCGGCGCGCAAGCAGCAGGCTGGCATGCGGGCTGTTCCTGCCGGTGTTTTCATCATGGCCCACGCCGGCCTGCAGCGAGGCCAGGGTGCCCGGCAAGTCGAAGGCCGACAGCGACTTGACTTCGACCGCGCCACCGAGCGAGCTGGCATCCTGGTCCACCGTGAGCGTCTTGCTCACTTCCAGCGAGCGCACCAGGCCCGACGGCAGCACGTCGAGCGCCACGGCGCGCCGGCCCGCTTCGGGCGAAGGCACCGTCGCCCCATTGATGGTGACGGCATTGTAGTCGGGGCCCATGCCGCGCACGACGATATAGCGGCCTTCGCCCTGGTCGCGCTGCACGGCCACGCCAGGCAGGCGCGCCAGGGCTTCGGCGGCATTCTTGTCGGGCAGGCCGCCGATATCGTCGCTGCTGACGATGCTGACGATATTGTCGGCCTTCTGCTGCTGGGCCAGGGCGCGCTTCATGCTGGCGCGCTGCCCGGAGACGAGCACTGTCTCCATCGGCGCGGCAAGCTCGTCGCCATCGCCGGCCTGGGCGCACAAGTGCACGATACCGAGCGCGATGAGGGTCAGGCGCGGGGCCATGCGGGTCTGCTGCTTGTCGTAGGTGGTCATAGTTCGCCGTGAAGGTGGATGAAAAAACAGGGCGAAGTCTAGATAGGCTATATGTCCATTTCGTGACAGCGGCGCGGCCGGCGAGCCTGCCCACGCAGTACTGAGCTGATCGGCCCCCTGGCAATCAGGGCGCCGCTACCGGCGCTGAGCCGATCGGACTGTGCCCGGTGAGCTGTTTGCACCCCCGCTGTCATCATCCTGTCACCGCCATTGCTTACCATCGCAAGCATCGACTACCGCCGCGACCGCCACCATGCTCAACACCCACCGATTTCTTCTCCCGCTGGCCGGGCTGGGCGCGCTCGCCTGGCCGTGCATCTATGCCACGCTGTGTGCAAGCAAGGAAGCGGCGCAATGGAAGCTGCTCGACATTGCCAGCGAAGGCAGCATCGCGCTCATGGCGCTGGCCTGGTTCCTGGTCATCCTCAGCAGCCGCCCGGCCGGACGCGCCACCACCTTGCTGGCCGGGGGCCTGGCCGCGCTGATGCTGGGCGCGTGGGCCGACGTGCTGGACGAATTTTTCATCGTCGCCAAAGGCGCCCACTGGCACCACCTGCTCGAAAGCGGCAGCACCCTGGCCGGCGTCGCCCTGCTCAGCGGCGGTTTGCTGTACTGGCGCCGCGAGCAGTTCCAGGTCAGCGAGCACCTGCAAAAACGCGAGCGCCTGTTCCGCGATCACCGCGCCTTCGACACGCTCACCCAGCTGGCCGACGCCGACTACCTGCGCGAGCAGCTGGAGATCGAACGCGCGCGCGGCGCCGCCAACAGCACCGTGCTGATGTTCGACATCGATGGATTTCATCTGGTGAACCGCGACTATGGCCAGCGCGAAGGGGACCGTCTGCTGCAGGCGGTCAGCCATATCCTGCTGCTCAATCTGCGCAGCACCGATCTGCTGTGCCGCTACGCGGGCGACCGTTTTGCCGTGCTGGTGCCCGATACCGACGCCGATGCCGCACGCGCCCTGGCCGACCATTTGCGGCGCGCCGTGGCCAGCCTGCGCCACCACACGCAGCGCAGCGGGCTGCCGATCCAGATCAGCATGCGCTGCGCCGTGCGCAACGTCGATGCCGATCCGCGCCAGCTGCTCAGGGAATTGAGCCGCGCGCTGGAACGGCGCATGTCCTCGCTGGCGCCGCTGCAAGGCGCTGCGGCCGCGGCGGCGCGCCCTGCGTGAGCGCCATCGTCCATGCGGGCGAGGCGTGCGTGCCGGACCGGCACCAGCCCGCACTGGCACTCGAGTTTGCCCTGGCGCGCGAGCTGAGCGTCCAGCGCGTCCTGCAAGGCACCGGCCTGGGCGGGCTCGATGCAGGGCGGGCCATCACACCGGCGCAATACCTGGGTGTGCTGCACAATATCGCCAGCGCGCTGGGTCCGGGCGACACCAGCTTCCTGCTGGGCCAGCAGATGCTGCCGGGGCACTACGGCGCACTCAGTCACGCCCTGCTGCACGCGGCCAGCCTGCGCCAGGCGATCGACCTGCTCACGCGCCATCAGATGGCGTTCAGCCCGCTGCTGGCAGCGCGCCTGTGCGAGGAAGGCGATCTGGCCGTGCTCTATTTCACCGGCAGCGCCGGCTGCGGCAGCATGCACGGCTTCGTCGTGGAGATGCAGATGAGCGCCATCCGGGCACTATGCCGCTGGCGCGCCGGTGCCATCCTGCCCTGGCATTACTGCTTCAATCGCACCCAGCCGCGCCACACGGAGCAGCACGAGGTCCATCTGGGCCAGGATCTGCGCTTTAATTGCCACCTCGACGCGATGCTGCTCGATGCACGCTGGCTGGACCAGCCCTGGCCGCACGCCAATCCGGTGGCCGTGCGGGCCGCGGCCGACGTGGCGCCGGTACGCGGCTTCCTGGCCGCCGTCTACGATTATCTGCTCGCCCACATCCGGCTCGCGCCCACGCTGGAACAATCGGCCAGCGCCTTCGGGGTCAGCCCGGCCACCTTCAAGCGCTACCTCGCCCAGCACGGCAGCCACTTCCAGTGCGAACTGGACCAGGTGCGCGCCCACGTCGCGCTGCGCCTGTTCCAGCGCGGCGACGACAACGATCAGGTCGCCCAGCACCTGGGCTTTCATGATGCCAACAACTTCCGGCGCTCCTTCAAACGCTGGACCGGCATCACGCCCATGCTACTGCGCGCCTCGCTGGCGTCCTACTTGCAATCGCGCTGAAGTTACGCCATAATCTAAATGAGAATAGTTCTCATTCATGAAAGGCAAGCGATGAACCCTTCCTCCCCGGCGCCGGCGCCGGCCAGTCCCGCCCACCCAGTCCGGCTCAACAGCCAGGACCTGCTGCGCACGGCAAAGGCCGTTGAAATTGAGCACGATGGAAAGATTTACCAATTGCGCGTCACCCGGCTTGGCAAGCTGATCCTGACCGCCTGAGTACCGCCCACCCCACAGCCAGCCAGCCGCCTCCCCGCACGCCAGCCAGCCATCCCCCACACTCTCAGGAGCGTTGCATGGCTATCGACTTGGAAAATTCACGCCTTACAGATCTGAACGGATTGGCACAGCCGGAACTGCTCGTGTCGAGCGCGCTGCATCTGATGTCCCACTACAGCGCCAGCGCCGGCCGGGCCGCGCCCTGCATCAAGCTCGCTTCCGTCATCGAGCGCCACCTGCGCGCGCTGGCCGATCACGGCGATCTCAATCCGGTGCTGCGCGCCACTTGCCAGCAATTGTCCGAACAATGGGCTGCCGTGGTCGACCAGGCCCTGCCCCGTCCACCCCGGCCATCCCTGTTCGGACGCCTGGTGCCGCTGCGCGGACACTAGGCCTTGGCGATGGCGCAGCCGAAGGCGCCCATGACGGCGCCGTCGACTGCGCGCGCGTAGAGCAGCTGGTGCGACGCGAATGCCGGCGGCAGCGCGCACGGCGCGTCCGCCAGATTGACGGCGACCAGAATGCGCTGGGTGCCGGTGCTGCGCCAGTACATGAGCAGGCTGGGCGAACCGCTGCGCACGAAATGCACCGCGCCCTGGCGCAGGGCCGGCAGCGCGCCGCGCAGGGCGATCAGGTTGCGGTAATGCTCGAAGGTCGGCCGGTCCATGCTGTCCCAGTCGAGCGCGAAGCCATCGAACAGCGACGTCCAGTTGTGCCAGCGCGGCTCGTTGAATTCCTGCCCCATCAGCACGTGCGGCACGCCGTCGAGCGTAAAGATCTCGGCGGCGGCGGCCAGGTGCAGCTCGTGGCCGAAGTAGCGGAAGGCGCGGCCCTGCTCCTTTTCCTCGAGCCAGCGCATGCGCAGCGCGCCGCGCGGGAAGGTGTAGGTCGACTCTTCCCACTGCCAGCGCACCGCGTCGGCCGTGGCCTGGCCCTGGGCAATGCGGTGCATGGTATCGCGCGCGCCGCCGTCGTAGGTCAGGTCGCAGGCATCGAGGTGATGCAGCTCGTCGGTGGAATGCGCGATCAGGGCGAGATCGGGCCGCGCGGGCAGCAGCGCGGCGCGGATGTCGTCCAGGAAGTCGAGCGGCGTGATGTCCGCGTCGTCGAAACGCAGCCCGTCGAAGTCGTAGGCGGCGATCCACTCCTGCATGGCCCTGAGCAGCCAGGCGCGCAGCGCCGGCTTGGAAAAATCGAAGCCGGCGAACGAGGTGCGGTTGGGAACCAGATAGCACAGCTTGCCGGCCGCGTCATGCGTGAACCAGTCGGGATGCGCGAGCGTCAGGACGTTGTCGACGCTGGCGCGGTTGAGCGTCCAGTCGTAGATCACGCGCATACCGCGCGCGTGCATGTCGGCCACCAGCGCGCGCAGACCGGCCGCGTCGCCCAGCGCCGGGTCGATGGCGCCAAAGTCGCGTACCGCATACGGGTCGCCATCGGCGCCCAGCCGCCCTTGCACGCCAATGGGCGTGACAGGCATCAGCCAGACGATGGAAATGCCCAGTTCCTGCAGGTGTCCGAGACGCGCACGCACACCCTCGAAAGTGCCGCCGAAGGCGCGCACCGACAGCTGGTAGATCACGCCGTTGGCCAGCCACGCCGGGCTCGCTACCGCGGTGCGGCGGCGGTACAGATCGCCCGGCGTCTGCTGCGACACGTCGCCCGTGCGCACGAACACGTCGCCGAACTCGTTGATGGTGAAGCAGGAATTGTCTTGTGCATCTTCCGACACCCAGGGATTGGCGGGATCGCGTATCCAGTCGCTGCCGTTGACGACAAACTTGTAGTGATGGCGCCCGGGTGCGGCCTTGACCGTGGTCTGCCAGGTCGTCGCTCCCACCCGCGTCATGGGAGCGGCCGTGCCGACCCAGCTGTTGAAGGTGCCGGCCACCGCGACCGATTGCGTGCCGGGCGCGCCTTCGAAGGTGAAGCGGATGCCGCCTTTGGCGGTCTTTTTCGGCAGCAGCTCGTGCCGGATAGGCTCTTGTTTGATCGTCATGATTTTCGCATTTTACCTCTTGCGCAGGGCAGCGCGCCTGCATGCGTGCAGGTTTTTTGCTGGCGCACCACACCTGCGTGGTAACCTGCGCCTGAAACGCCCTCCCTTCGCCTTGGACACCACTTGACCACGCCCGATCACACCGCCCCACCGTCGACGCTGATCGATGTCGCCCGCCTGGCCGGGGTTTCGCCCAGCACCGTCTCGCGCATCCTCAACGGCACCGCCAAGGTCTCGGACGACAAGCGCCAGGCTGTCCTGGCGGCGATCGAACAGATGAATTTCGCCCCCAATCAGATGGCCCAGGCGCTCAAAAAGGGCCGCTCGATGACGATCGGGATCGTCGTCCAGGATATCGCCAGCCCCTTCTTCGACGAGACGTTGCGTGGGGTCGACGATGGCCTCAAGGGCACCGGCTACGCGTCCGTCATCGTCAGCGGCCACTGGGATGCGCAGGAAGAGGCGCAGCGCATCCGGCTGCTGGTCGGGCGCAAGGTGGACGGGATCATCCTGCTGGCCGGGCGCATTGGCGAAGAGGCGATCCTGCAGTTCGCCGCCCAGCGCCCGATCGTGGCCACCGGCCGCGGTCTGAAAGACCGCCATGCGCACGGCTTCCGGCTCGACCAGGAACACGGCGCCTATCTGGCCGTGCGCCACCTGATCGAGCTTGGCCACCGCCGCATCGCCTTCATCACCGGTCCGGCCGACAATGTGGACGTGGCCGAGCGCCTGATCGGCTACACGCGCGCGCTGCGCGAAGCAGGCATCACGCTCGATCCGGCGCTGCTGGCCGAAGGCGACCTGCACGAGGCGGGCGGCGTGGCCGCCATCGATACCCTGTTTGCCGCAGGCGGCGACTTCACGGCCATTTTCGCAGCCAACGATCTGTCGGCCTACGGGGCGCGGCTGGGTTTGTACCGGCGCGGGATCGCCGTGCCGCAGGCGATGTCGCTGGTCGGTTTCGATGATTTGCCAGGATCGGCCTACACCACGCCACCCTTGACGACGGTGCGCCAGCCGCTCTACGACATGGGCAGGATCGCCAGCGGCGCCCTGCTGGCATTGATCAATGGCGAGGAAGTGGCGGCCACGCTGCCGCCGCTGGAACTGATCGTGCGCGAAACCACGCGCGCCCTCGATCAGGCGTCGCGGGTGTAGGCGCCGACGCAGTAGTCGGTCATGGCTGCCAGCACGGCGGGGTCTTCGCCAACCGCGCCGGCGACCGTGATCGACAGTTGCGGATGATCGGCGTGCAGTTGCTCGACCATGAGCGGCAGGTCGCGCAGCAAGTGCCCGCCCTGCCCCAGGAAGACCGGCACGATCGTCACGGCGCTCACGCCAGCAGCGGCCAGCTCGGCCACGTGGGCCGGCAGGCGCGGCTCCATCAGTTCCAGGAAGGCCAGCGAGACCGGCACGTCGGGCATGCGCGCCGCCGTCAGCGCACGCAGGCGCTCGAACGGCGCGGCCCAGGAAGCGGCGCGCGCGCCATGGGCGAACAGAACCAGGGCATGGGTCATCAGGATCGCTCCACTTTCCACAAGGCGCCAATGGCCAGCATGAGAAATACCAGGCTGGGGGCAATGGCCGTCAGCACCGCCGGCATGGCGCTGAGCACGCCCAGATGCGAGAACAGCGTGTTAATGAGCAAAAAGCCGAAGCCGATCATGATGCCGACAAAAATCTTCAGGCTCACGCCGCCGCTGCGCGTTTGCAGGTAGGCGAACGGCAGCGCCAGCGCCATCATCACGAAAATGGCGAGCGGATCGAACAGCTTTTTCCAGAACGCGATCTTGAAGCGTTCGCTCTCCTGTTTGTTTTCGTTCAGGTGGCGCGTGTAGACGGCGAGCTCGGCAGCGGACATGCGGTCCGGATCGGAGGCCGACACCGAGATGATCTTGGGCGTGATTTCCGAGATCAGATCCATGCCCGCCAGCTTGCGCGTGCTGACCATGCTGGTTTCCTGACCGAAGGTGGCCGGGCCGCTGGCCGGCGCCGCGGCGTCCGGGACCGGGCCGGTATTGGTGAAGATGGTCTCGGTCACGTCTTCCAGGCGCCAGGTATTGTCGCCCTTGAAGCTGGCGCGCGCGGCCGTGATGAGCGAGCGCATGCGAAAGCTGGTGTCGAATTCGTACAGGCGCACGTCGAGCAGCTGGCCGTCGGGACGGAACTGGCGCACATTGAAAAAGCGCGAGCCGGTCACCTTGCCGGTGATGCCTTCGCTTCTGACGACATCCTTGGTCCACATGCCAGAGATGAAGCCTTGCGAGACGGTCGCGCCGCGCGCCGACAACTTGACGCGCTCGGCCAGCGGCGCGGCGCGCGGCGTAATGATTTCGCCGAACACGAACGTCACGGCCACCAGTACGATGCCGATCTTGAACAGCATCCACGCGGCCATCCGGGTCGACATGCCGGAGGCGCGCATGATGGTAAATTCGGAGCTCGATGCGAACTGCGCCATGGTGTAGACCGTGCCGATCAGCGCCGCCACCGGCATCGCCTCATACACGTGGTAGGGAACGCGCAGCAGCACATACAGGAAGGCGTGCTGGATCGCATAGCCGCCCTTGCCGATCGATGGCAGCTCGCCGGTCAGATCGAAGAACGACGACAGTGCGAGGAAGGCGACCAGCACAAAGGACACCGCCTGGATGATCGAGACGAAAAAATAACGCTGCAGGATTTTCATTTGGACGGCACTCCTTGCGCCGCCGCGGGGGCTACCCGTTTGAACGAGGCCCACAGGACCTTGGGATGGTAACGGTGGTTCGGATTGAGGCGCCAGGCGAACATCGCCAGCACCGACAACGCCACCAGCAGGTGCAGCGGCCACCAGGCCATCGCGAAATCGGTCTTGCCCTGGGCCACGCTGGCCTGCAGCATGCGCGACAGGTTCAGGTAGGTGATAAACACCAGCAGCGCCAGAATCAGGTTGGTCGCACTGCCTGCGCGCGGATTGACAAAGCCCATGGGAATGGCCAGCAGGATCAGCAGCAGGCAGGTGATGGGCGCGCCGATACGGTACACCAGTTCAGCGCGGGTGGCGCGGTTCGGCGTCTCCAGCAGCGCCTGGGTCGAGAGGGCATCCGACGGCAAGGCGTCGGTCGCGACCGGGCCCTGGGTTGCCACGCGCATCGAATAACGCTCGAACTCCATCGAGCGGAAATCGGCCTGGCCGGGCGTGCCCTGGTAGCGCCGGCCGTTTTTCAGGACCAGGAACTGGCCGCCCTTGCCGTCCGGTTCGATCACGCCTTCCTTGGCCACGACCACGGTATTGAGCTTGTCTTCGACTGTATTGACGAACACGTTCTGCACGACCGTCGCTTCGCCGGCCACGCCTTCGACGAAGAACACGCGGTTGGCCGAGGACGACTCCTTGAACTGGCCGGGCGAGACCTTCTTGAGATCTTCGCGCTTTTCGAAGCGCTGCACGAACTCGGCGCTTTTCATCTTGGCCCAGGGCGTGACGAACAGCGACAGCGCGCCGGTCAGCACCACCAGCGGCAGCCCGAACATGAGCACCGGCCGGATCCAGCGCGTGAGCGACAGGCCCGAGGCGAACCACACCACCATCTCGGAATCGCGGTAGGTGCGCGTCACGACCGCCAAAACTGAAATAAAGCTGGTGAGAGTCAGGATAGTTGGCAGATAATTCAGCATTGCGAACGCGATCAATGCGACGACGTCGCCCGACGCGACTTTGCCGCCGGCCGCTTTACCGAGGATCGATATCAGGGTCCAGGTGACGAGGACGGTAAACAGCACCGTGAAAGTAGCGCCGGCCGAAGCGGCCAGTTCACGGCGCAAGGCGCGGTGGAAGATCATTCGAAAGTTATAATCACAGGTTAGGCAGTGCGCGTCACATACACGAAATGGAGATTCAAATGGACTTTAGCATAAAAGCATTCGACACAAAAAACACCATCGCCGCGGCCAAATCGGGCTGCATCGCGGTTGCGGTGTTCGACAATAAAAAACTCTCGCAGGAAGCTAAAGGCCTCGACAAAGGCGGCGAAATTGCCGCTGCGCTCAAATCGGGCGACATCAGCGGCAAAGCCGGCACCACGCTGCTGCTGCGCGGCGTCAGCGGCGCCGCCGCGGCGCGCGTGCTGCTGGTGGGCATGGGCAGCGACGATGCGGTCAGCGAAAAAAGCTTCGCATCGGCCGTGGGCGCCACGCTCAAGGCATTTTCCGCCCTTGGCTGCGCGGACGCCATTATCGCACTACCGCTGGCCGATGTGAAAGAACGTGACGCCGCCTGGGCAATTCGCACCATCGTGTGCGCCGCCCATGAAAGCGTGTTCCGCACCGACGGCCAGAAGAGCAAGAAAGACCCGGCCGCCGGCGGCGTGCGCAAGATCACACTGGCCGCCGCGGCCACGTCCGACAACCGGGTCGCCCTGGCCCAGGCCACGGCCATTGCCAACGGCATGGACCTGACCAAGGAACTGGGCAACCTGTCGGCCAACGTCTGCACCCCGACCTACCTGGCCAACACGGCCCGCAAGCTGGCCAAGGAATACAAGTTCGACGTCGAAGTCCTCGAACGCAAGCAGCTCGAGGCGCTCAAGATGGGCAGCTTCCTGTCGGTCACGAACGGCAGCGAAGAGCCGCCGAAATTCATCGTCCTCAAGCACATGGGCGGCAAGGCCAAGGATGCACCGGTGGTCCTGGTCGGCAAGGGCATCACCTTCGATACCGGCGGCATTTCGATCAAGGCCGGTCCCGGCATGGACGAGATGAAGTACGACATGTGCGGCGCCGCCTCGGTGCTGGGCACCTTCCGCGCAATCGGCGAGATGGGCCTCAAGCTCAATGTCATCGGCATCGTGGCCGCGTGCGAAAACATGCCGTCGGGCCGCGCCACCAAGCCGGGCGACATCGTCACCTCCATGAACGGGCTGACCATTGAAGTGCTCAACACCGATGCCGAAGGCCGCCTGATCCTGTGCGACGCCCTCACCTACGCCGAGCGCTTCAACCCGGCCGCCGTGATCGATATCGCGACCCTGACGGGCGCCTGCATCGTCGCGCTGGGCCACCACAATTCGGGCCTGTTCACGCGCAGCGACGCCGCGCACGAGAAGCTGGCCGCCGAGCTGCTGGCAGCCGGTCACAACGCCAGCGACACCGCATGGCGCTTGCCGATCGGCGAACAGTACAACGAGCAGCTCAAGTCGAACTTCGCCGACCTGGCCAACATCGGCACACCGGGCGGCGCCAGCTGCACCGCTGCCGCCTTCCTGGAAAACTTCACCCGCAAGTACACCTGGGCGCACCTCGACATTGCCGGTACGGCGTGGAAGTCGGGCGGCGCCAAGGGTGCGACCGGGCGTCCGGTGCCGCTGCTGTCGAACTTCCTCATCAACCGCACCTGATCCATCGTTCGCGCCTGCCGGAAGGCGACAATGGCGAAAAAAAAGCAGCTTCGCAGCTGCTTTTTTTCGCCCATCCTGATCAGTGAATCTCGGTCTCCTGCGGCTCGTCGCGCGCGGGACCATCGGGTCCACGTCCGGTCGGCACCATCAGCACCGTGAGGGTCTGCGGGTATTCGAACCCTGCCCCGGTGCGCTTGTCGTACAAATAGCCCAGCCCCGCCGTGGTGATCGCATTGCCGATCGTGGCCGTATTGTTCGGGCGCGAGGTGAACCGCTCCTGCCCGGCGCTGGCGTTGCCCCTCTTGCAGTCGACGAACAGGTTGCCTGCGCTCTTGCGCACTGCCACATGACCGGGCGCGGTGACAAACCAGCGCCCCGCATTATTGGTCAGCACGCAGCCGACATTGCCGATCTCGCGGTTGTCCTGCACCGCGCGCACCATGACCTCCTGGTCCGGGTCTTCACTGATCGAGGCGCAGCCGGCCAGCAGCGCGGCCAGCGTGCACATTGTCATTCGCATCATGTTTGCCATCGTCTCCACCTGTTGAACTGCGCTCTGTGTCGTTTACGGCAGACGCGCGCGCTTCTGCAGGTCTACTTTAGCGGAATTGGCTGGCTAGCGGGGACCGGCACGGCGGTCACGCTGTTTTTCGGGCTGCCGTCGACGAGACGGTCCGAGTAGACAAGGTAGACGAGCGCGTTGCGCTTGACGTCGACCATGCGCACGACGCGCACATGCTTGAAGAAGATCGAGGCGCGCTCGGTGAACACTTCCTCCTGCTGCGGCACTTTGCCATTGAAGCCGATCGGCCCGACCTGGCGGCAGGCGACCGACGAATCGGCCTTGTCCTCGGCCAGGCCGAGCGCCCCCTTGAAGCCGCCGGTCTTGGCACGCGACAGATAGCAGCTCACGCCGCCCACCTTGGGATCGTCGAAGACTTCAACCACCACCTTGTGGTCGGGGCCCAGCATCTTGAAGGCGGTGTCGACCGAACCGACCGTCTCGGCCGATGCGGACAAAGCGAGACCGGACAGGGCGAAACCCGCGGCGGCGAGGCAAATGCGCATGTTCATTCCTGGGAAAGGTGGCCGCTGCATTCGGGCCGTACGACTACGCAACCGGTGTAAAGCGCTGCACGAGCGTGCCGTCGACTTCCACCATCTGGAAAAAAACGTCCCGCGGACGGGTCCAATAGGACCCGTCTGGCGCGGTGTAGACAATCATTTCGGACAAGTCAGACTCAAGCGTGGCCACGCATACCAGCTGGTACAGGCCACCCTTGTAGTGCCGGAACTGCATCAGCTCTCGGACTTGTCTTCGGCCATCGCCTTTTGCTTCTTCTTCAAGCCCTGGATGACCTTGAGCACGCCTTCGATGCCGGCGCTGTCGTCCAGATCGCTGAATGCGTCGAGCACTTCGTTGAGCACGCGGTTACGCACCGCACTCTCATCGCTGGTGGCCGGCGCAGCTGCGCGGACGCTCTCGGCTGGCGCATCCTTGGCGACCGCCTTGGCAGCGGCAGGCTTCGCCGTTGCAGCAGCAGTCTTACCATGCGCTAACGCGGCTTGCCAGATGACCCAGCGACGCTGCGTTTCGAAAACGAGGTATTCATCGGGTTTGTCTTCACGGCGCCGAACGATGTGGCCATCGCGTTGGGCCCATGCTTCAAATGCATTTCGCATTTCAATCCTTTATCAATGCTGTGTTCGCATTTTTATCCCTAGCGGAAAAACCAGATTTCCGGCTAGAACCACCTTTCGAGCAAACGCGCTCTCCAGGACATGTACTACGACACTTACAACGGGGCAACACGCAGCAGGTCTCTCCCCAACCATACTGCTACTCAACTATATATTACTCTCTCAGTTATAAGAATGCAATTTTTTATTCCCCAAAGGTAACAATAGCGCAAAAACGTTGTTTTGTATTACTGATGTTACAGTTTGAAACAGTTTGAGCAAGGTTCTTACGCACACTGCATACTTGCACCGATTGTTGAGTGTAAAGAAAATATGTGTTTTTGTCAAACATGTTATGAGTACAACTTTTTACGCTGACTGTCTGCGCCATCGCGCCCCGGCTTGCATGAAGCGGGCGATCGGTTGATACTGGCGCTCTCTTGCCACAGCGCCACACCTTCCCAATGAAAATTGCCACATGGAACGTCAATTCCTTGAAAGTCCGCCTGCCGCATTTGTTGCGCTGGCTTGCCGACAATCCCGTAGACGTGCTCTGCCTTCAAGAAACAAAGCTGACCGACGACAAGTTCCCGACTGCGGAAATTAACGAAGCCGGCTATCAGGTCGTCTTCAGCGGCCAGAAAACCTACAATGGCGTGGCCATCCTGGCGCGCCAGCCCATCACGGATGTGGTGCGCAACAATCCCCGCTTCGCCGATGAGCAGCAGCGCATCCTGGCCGCTACCGTCGGCGGCGTGCGCTTCATCTGCGCCTATGTGCCCAACGGCCAGGCGGTCGACACCGACAAATACGTCTACAAGCTGGCCTGGCTGGCGTCGCTGCGCGAATGGCTGGAAGAAGAGATGCGCACCCACGCCGAGCAAGGCCTGGCGATCCTGGGCGACTACAACATCGCGCCGGAAGACCGCGACGTGCACGACCCGCAAGCATGGGCCGGCCAGGTCCTGTGCTCGGACAAGGAACGCGCCGCCCTCACCGCGCTCATGGATCTGGGCTTGACCGACTCCTACCGCATGTTCGAGCAGCTCGAGAAATCGTTCAGCTGGTGGGATTACCGCATGCTGGGCTTCCAGAAGAACAAGGGGCTGCGCATCGACCATATCCTGCTGTCGGACGCGCTGGCCAAACGCTGCGTCGCCTGCACGATCGACCGCGCACCGCGCAAATGGGAGCAGCCTTCCGATCATGCGCCGGTGGTGGCGACGCTGAACTGAGATCGCCCTAGGCAGGCCTGAGCGAATAGGCCGCCTGCAAGGCGGGCATGGGCTGCGCAAACAGGTAGCCCTGGGCGTACTGGCAGCCCTTGGACTTGAGCAGTGCGTACTGCCCTTCCGTCTCCACCCCTTCGGCCACGACCGATAGCTGCAGGCTGTCCGACAGCGCGATGATGGCGGCCACGATGGCGCGGTCTTCCGAGCTCTCTTCCAGGTCCTTGATGAAGGCGCGGTCGATCTTGATCTTCTTGACCGGGAAGCGCTTCAGGTAGGCCAGGCTGGAATAGCCGGTGCCGAAATCGTCGATCGACAGGCGGATGCCGAGGCGGTTGATCTGGTCGAGAATTTCCAGCGTCTGTTCGCCATGCTGCATCAGCGCCGTTTCGGTGATTTCAAATTCGAGCAGGGCCGGATCGATTCCGGTCTCGTCGAGCACCTGGCGGATCGATTCGATCAGGCCGCGGCTCATGAACTGGCGCGGCGACAAATTGACCGCCAGCGGCACCGGCGCCAGTCCCTGCGCCTGCCATTCGACGATCTGGCGGCAGGCGCGGCGCATGACCCATTCGCCGATCGGCACGATCAGGCCATTTTCCTCGATGATCGGAATGAAGTGGTCCGGCAGGACCAGGCCGCCGGGCGGACGGCGCCAGCGCAGCAGCACCTCCATCGTGTGCACGCGGCGCGTGCCGGTATCGATGATGGGCTGGTAGAACAGTTCGAATTCTTCCTTGGCGAGCGCGCCGCGCAGGCTGCTCTCGAGCTCGAAATGCTGGGCCGCGGCCTGATTCATGCGCTGCATGAAGAACTGGTAATTGTTCCGGCCATTGGCCTTGGCGTGGTACATCGCCGCATCGGCGTGGCGCATCAGCGTCTCGACGTCGGCGCCATCGTCCGGGTACATGCTGATCCCGATCGACGGCGTGATGTGCAGCATGCGCTCCTCGAACGGGAACGCAGGCGAGAGCGCCTCGATGATCTTTTCCGCCACCTGCGTGCATTCTTCGGCCAGGCGGATGCCCGGCACCAGCACCACGAACTCGTCGCCGCCCAGGCGCGCCACGGTGTCGCTGGCGCGCACCGCGCGGCACAGGCGGCTCGCCACTTCCTTGAGCAGATAGTCGCCCGTCAGGTGGCCCAGCGAATCGTTGATCGTCTTGAAGCGATCGAGGTCAATGAACATGACGGCCAGCTTGCGGTCCGTGCGCTGCACCGCCAGCATGGCGCGGTCGAGCCGGTCGGCCAGCAGGGCGCGGTTGGGCAGGCCGGTCAGGCTGTCGTGGTAGGCCATGTGGTGCACGCGCGCTTCGGCCTGGCGCCGCTCGACGATTTCGCCCTGCAGCAGTGCATTGGCGCCGGCCAGCTCGGCGGTGCGCTCGAGCACCCGCACTTCGAGCTCGTCGCGCGCACGGCGCACCGCTTCGGCCGCCTCGCGCCGCGCCGTCACGTCGTCCACCACCCACACCGAGCGGCCCGTGGCCTGGGCCAGGTCGAACGGGCGGCCCGACAGGCGCGCCCAGAACAGGCTGCCGTCCTTGCGCACGAGCTGGAATTCCGACATGCTGATGCGGCCCGCGCGGAAGTCGCGCGCCGTTTCCGTGCGCGCCTGCTCCCAGCTGGTCTTGTCCGGGTACAGCGACTGCACCGACAGGCCGTTGATCTCGCCGGGCGCGTACCCGAACAGTTCTTCCATCTTGGTGTTGCAGCGCAGGTTGAAGCCGTTTTCCACCACCGCGATGCCCAGCACGGCGCTGTCGAGAATGGCCTGGTTTTCCAGCAATGCGTTGCGCAGCGATTCCTCGGCGCGTTTGGCGTCGGTGCGGTCCTCGATGATCCAGATCGTACCCTGGGCCGGCTCGTCCGGATTGATCACGTAGCCGATCAGCTGCGACCACATCACGGTGCCATCCTTGCGTGCCATCTCGACTTCGGTCTGGAACGGTTTGCCCACCGAGAGCAGCGGTCCGGCCAGCGCCCCTACCCGCTCATATACCGCGTCGCTCGGATACAGCGCGCGGCCCGGCAAGCCGAGCGCTTCGTCGTCGTCGTAGCCGAACATGTCGGCAAAGCCGCGGTTGTAGCGCGTGATGATGCGGTTCTTGGTGTACAGGATACTGATCGAGGCATTCGTCATCAGCGCCTGAACTTCGATCAAGGTCTGGCGCGCCTCGGTCACGTCTTCCAGAATCCAGATGGTGCCTTCTTCGCTGCGGTCGGTGTCGACCGCCTTGGCGCGCACGCGGCACCAGAACAAGGTGCCGTCGCGCTTCTTGAACTGGAATTCGGGCTGCTCGAAGGGCAAGCCGTTACCCAGCAGCGGCCCGGCCGCGCGCCCGAATTCCTGGTACACCGCCGGCGACGGGAATACCTCGACAGCGCGCATGCCCGTCATCTGTCCCTGCGTATAGCCGAACATGTCGGCAAAGCGCGGGTTACATGACATCATCACCCCACCCTCGCTGAACAGGATACCGACCGAGGCGTTGTCGAGAATGGCTTTCTGTTCGAGCAGGATCTGGCGGGTCGCCTCCTCGGCCGTCTTTTGCGCGGTACGGTCGTCCAGGATCCAGATGGTGTCGAGCCGTTCGCGGCTCGGGTTGATGGCGTACAGGTAGGCGTAGGCCCAGAAGGTGCTGCCGTCCTGGCGTCGCATGCGCACGTCGGCCTGGTAAGGGCGCCCGCCGCGCAGCAGGGGCAGCGCCTGCGCCAGCATGGTTTCGAAACCGCCATCGGGCGCGTACAGGCTGCGCGCTGCCTGGCCTACGCCCGCGTCCTCGCCCAGGCCGAACATGTCGGCGAACTGGCGGTTGTAGCGCAGCACCGTGTGATCGCGCAGGAAGGCGATCGCCAGCGGCGCATTGTCCATGATGGCCTGCATTTCCAGCACCGCGCGGCGCAGCTTGGTCTCGTTGTGATGCGGCTCGTCGATGTCTTCGATGATCCAGATCGTGCCATGCTCGCTGTTGTGCGGATCGACCGCGCGGCCGTACAGGCGGCACCACAGCAGGCGACCATCCTTGCGGCGCAATTGCAGCTCGCTGGTATAGGCTTCGCCGCGCGCCAGCGATGGTCCCGCATCCTTGCCCATCTCTTCGTACGCGAGCACGGACGGGAAAATGGAGACGCTGCTCATGCCCACCAGCTCGTCCTCGGCATAGCCGAAGATTTCGGCGGCGCGGATATTGCACTCCTCGACCGTGCGGTCCTTGCTCAGCATGATGCCGACCGCGGCGTTTTCGAGGATCGCTTTCTGTTCCAGCAGCGTGGTGCGCAGCGCGGCCTGGTCGCCTTCGAAGCGGCGCAGATCGGTAAATACGAAGGTGGCGCCTGCCGCCGCCGGCAGCGGCTTGGCCACGACCTGCACGGCAATCGCATGGCCGGGGCCTTGCATCACGCTCTCCCAGCGCTGTTCGGCGTGGCGAGCCGCCTGCAGCGAGGCCGCACCGGCGGCGCGCGCGTGGTCCGCGAACAAGGCGTCGACCTCGGTTCCGTCGACATCGGCCCCTATCAGCGCGCGCAATTGGTCATTGGCGGCAAAGACCATACCCGCAGCGTCGCAGGCGCAGGCCGGCGAGGCAATCAGCTGTAATGCGTCAGCGATGAAATCGAGGTTGATTGGTACGCGATCCATGTCCCACTACGACAGAAATCCGCCTTACGGGCGGGAGCCAGGTGAACTTCGATCATAAACCACAATTGCAGAGAATCCATATAAATGGACAAAAAAACAAATACCCGGCGCAAGCGTCGCGCCTGGGCCGGGTATTCTTACCACAGGATATCGCCCGCCTTGCCTAGAATGCGTCGTTGGGCACGCGCACCCAGCCCTCCATCAACACCCGCGCGCTGCGGCTCATGATGGCTTTCTTGACGCACCAGACGCCCTCTTCCAGCGTCGCTTCGGCGCCCACCCGCAGGGTGCCCGACGGGTGGCCGAAGCGCACGGCGGTGCGCGCGCCGCCGCCCGCCGCCAGGTTGACCAGGGTGCCCGGAATCGCGGCCGCGGTACCGATGGCGACTGCGGCGGTGCCCATCATCGCGTGGTGCAGCTTGCCCATGGAAAGCGCGCGCACGTTCAGGTCGATGTCGGCCGCGGCGATCTGCTTGCCGCTCGAGGAGACATAATCGGCCGGCGGCGCCACGAACGCCACCTTCGGCGTGTGCTGACGCTTGACCGCTTCGGCCACGTGGGCGATCAGGCCCATGCGCACCGCACCATGCGCGCGAATCGTCTCGAAGCGCTCCAGCGCCGCAGGGTCGCCATTGATGGCATCCTGCAGCTCGGTGCCCGTGTAGCCGGCGGCGCTGGCATCGATGAAGATGGTCGGAATGCCCGCATTGATCATGGTGGCGCGAAAGCGCCCGACGCCGGGCACGTCCAGTTCGTCGACCAGATTCCCGGTCGGGAACATGGCGCCGCCGGCGCCCTCTTCCTCGGCTGCCGGATCCATGAATTCGAGCTGCACTTCGGCCGCGGCAAAGGTGACGCCATCGAGTTCGAAGTCGCCCGTCTCCTGCACCTGGCCGCCCGTGATCGGCACGTGCGCAATGATGGTCTTGCCGATGTTGGCTTGCCAGATCCGCACCACCGCCACGCCATCCTGGGGAATGCGGGCCGGGTCGACCATGCCCTGGGCGATGGCGAACGAACCCACCGCCGCCGACAGGTTGCCGCAATTGCCGCTCCAGTCCACGAAGGCCTTGTCGATGGCGACCTGGCCGAACAGGTAATCGACGTCATGCCCTTCACGTGTGCTGGGCGAGACGATCACCGACTTGCTGGTCGACGAGGTGGCGCCGCCCATGCCGTCGATCTGCTTGCCGTAGGGGTCGGGGCTGCCGATCACGCGCAGCAGCAGCCGGTCGCGCGCCGCGCCGGGCAACTGCGCCACGGCCGGCAGATCCTGCAGGCGGAAGAACACGCCCTTGCTGGTCCCGCCGCGCATGTAGGTGGCGGCGATTTTCACTTGTGCCTGGTGCGTCATCATGCCGCCTTGGACGATTCGAGGAAGTCCTGCGCGAAGCGCTGCAGCACGCCGCCCGCCTCGTAGATCGACAGTTCTTCTGCCGTATCCAGACGGCAGGTGACGGGCACCTCGAGCCGCTCGCCGTTACGCCGGTGGATCACCAGCGTGAGCGTGGCGCGCGGGGTCCGCTCGCCCGTGACGTCGAAGGTCTCGGTGCCATCGATGTTCAGGGTCAGGCGATTGACACCGGGCTTGAATTCCAGCGGCAGCACGCCCATGCCGACCAGATTGGTACGGTGGATGCGTTCGAACCCCTCGGCCACAATGACTTCCACGCCAGCCAGGCGCACGCCCTTGGCGGCCCAGTCGCGCGACGAGCCCTGTCCGTAGTCGGCACCGGCGATCACGATCAGCGGCTGCTTGCGTTCCATGTAGGTCTCGATCGCCTCCCACATGCGGGTGACTTTGCCTTCCGGCTCGATGCGGGCCAGCGAACCGGCTTTGACCTTGCCGTCGACAACGACCATCTCGTTCTTGAGGGTCGGGTTGGCGAAGGTGGCGCGCTGCGCCGTGAGGTGGTCGCCGCGATGGGTGGCGTAGGAATTGAAGTCTTCTTCCGGCAGGCCCATCTTGGCCAGGTATTCGCCGGCCGCGCTGTCGAGCATGATGGCGTTCGACGGCGACAGGTGGTCGGTGGTGATGTTGTCGCCCAGGACGGCCAGCGCGCGCATGCCCTTCATGGTGCGCTCGCCAGCGAGCGCGCCTTCCCAGTAAGGCGGACGGCGGATGTAGGTGGTCTGCGGACGCCAGTCGTACAGCGGCGCGACCTGCACGCCGTCGTCGGCCTGCTTGGCGAACATCGGAATGTAGACCTTGCGGAACTGTTCCGGCTTGACGCTGGAAGCGACGATGGCGTCGATCTCTTCATCGCTGGGCCAGATATCCTTGAGCGTGACCGGCTGTCCGTCGGCGTCGATCCCCAGCACATCCTTCTCGATATCGAAGCGGATCGTTCCGGCAATGGCGTACGCCACGACCAGCGGCGGCGAGGCCAGGAAAGCCTGGTTCGCGTACGGATGGATGCGGCCATCGAAGTTGCGGTTACCCGACAGGACGGCGGTGGCGTACAGCTTGCGCTCCACGATCTCTTTCTGGATCACCGGATCGAGCGCGCCCGACATGCCGTTGCACGAGGTGCAAGCGTAAGCCACGACGCCGAAGCCCAGCTGCTCCAGTTCCGGCATCAGCCCCGCTTCTTCCAGGTACAGGGTGACGGTCTTGGAGCCGGGCGCCAGCGAACTCTTGACCCAGGGTTTGCGGGTCAGCCCGCGCGCGTTGGCATTGCGCGCCAACAGGCCGGCGGCGATCATGTTGCGCGGGTTGTTGGTGTTGGTGCAGCTGGTGATGGCAGCGATGATGACGGCGCCGTCCGGCATCAGGCCAGGCTCGTTCTCGACCACGCCACTGATGCCGCGCGCGGCCAGCTCGGACGTGGGCACGCGGTTGTGTGGATTGGACGGGCCGGCGATATTGCGCACCACCGACGACAGGTCGAAACTGAGCACGCGCTCGTACTCGGCCGTCTTGAGGCTGTCGCCCCACAGGCCGGTGTGCCTGGCGTAGGTTTCGACCAGCTTGACGGTCTCGTCGTCGCGGCCGGTGAGCTTGAGGTACTTGATGGTTTGCGCATCGATGTAGAACATGGCGGCGGTCGAACCGTATTCCGGGGCCATGTTCGAGATCGTGGCGCGGTCGCCCAGCGTCAGGTGGTTGGCGCCTTCGCCGAAGAACTCCAGGTAGGACGAGACGACCTTTTGCTTGCGCAGGAATTCGGTCAGCGCCAGTACGGTGTCGGTGGCGGTGATGCCCGGCTGAGGCTTGCCGGTCAGCTCGACGCCGATGATGTCCGGCAGGCGCATCCACGAGGCGCGGCCCAGCATCACGCTTTCCGCTTCCAGGCCGCCCACGCCGATGGCGATCACGCCCAGCGCGTCGACCATGGGCGTGTGCGAGTCGGTGCCGACCAGCGTATCGGGGAAGGCCACGCCGTCGATGGCCTGGATCACGGGCGACATGCGCTCCAGATTGATCTGGTGCAGGATGCCGTTACCGGGCGGGATCACGTCGACGTTCTTGAATGCCTTCTTGGTCCAGTTGATGAAGTCGAAGCGGTCTTCGTTGCGGCGGTCTTCGATGGCGCGGTTCTTGTCGAACGCGTCCGGATCGAAGCCACCGCACTCCACCGCCAGCGAATGGTCGACCACGAGCTGGGTCGGCACCACCGGGTTGACGGCGGCCGGGTCGCCGCCCTGTAGCGCGATCGCGTCGCGCAGGCCGGCCAGGTCGACCAGCGCGGTCTGGCCCAAAATGTCGTGGCAGACCACGCGCGCCGGGAACCAGGGGAAGTCCAGGTCGCGGCGGCGTTCGATCAGCTGGGTGAGCGAGGCGTCCAGCGTGGCCGGGTCGCAGCGGCGCACCAGGTTTTCGGCCAGCACGCGCGAGGTGTAGGGCAGCTTGTCGTAGGCGCCGGGCGCGATGGCATCGACGGCGGCGCGCGCATCGAAGTAATCGAGCTGCGTGCCTGGCAAGGGTTTGCGGTTCAAATGGTTCATTGGCGTTCCTTATTTGCGCTCTGCGAGGGGCACGAACTGGAGATCGTCCGGGCCGACGTAGTTGGCGCTCGGGCGGATGATCTTGTTGTCGATGCGCTGCTCGATCACGTGCGCGGCCCAGCCGGAGGTGCGCGAAATGACGAACAGGGGCGTGAACATGGCGGTCGGCACGCCCATCATGTGGTACGACACGGCCGAGAACCAGTCCAGGTTCGGGAACATCTTCTTCACTTCCCACATGACCGATTCAAGGCGCTCGGCGATGTCGAACATCTTCATCGAACCGGCCTCCTGGGACAGCGAACGCGCCACTTCCTTGATGACCACGTTGCGCGGGTCGGACACGGTGTAGACAGGATGGCCGAAGCCGATCACGACTTCCTTGTTGGCGACCCGGTTGCGGATGTCCGCTTCGGCTTCGTCGGGATTCTCGTAGCGTTCCTGGATTTCGAGGGCGACTTCATTGGCGCCGCCGTGCTTGGGACCGCGCAGCGCGCCGATGGCGCCTGTGATGGCCGAATGGATGTCCGAGCCGGTACCCGCAATGACGCGGGCAGTGAACGTCGATGCATTGAATTCGTGTTCGGCGTACAGGATCAGCGACGTGTGCATCGCCTTGACCCACGATGCGGACGGCTTCTCGCCATGCAGCAGGTGCAGGAAGTGGCCGCCGATGGAGTCGTCGTCGGTCTCGGTCTCGATGCGCTTGCCGTTGTGGCTGAAGTGGTACCAGTACAGCAGCATCGAGCCGAAGGACGCCATCAGGCGGTCGGCGATGGCGCGCGCGCCAGGGATATTGTGATCGTCTTTCTCGGGCAGCACGCAGCCGAGGGTCGACACGCCGGTGCGCATCACGTCCATCGGATGGGCCGATGCCGGCAGCGCTTCGAGCGCCGACTTGACTGCCTGCGGCAGGCCGCGCATCGATTTCAGATGGGTCTTGTAGCCCTTCAGTTCCGCCGCGTTGGGCAGCTTGCCGTGCACCAGCAGGAAAGCGATTTCTTCGAATTCGCAGCTATCGGCCACGTCCAGAATGTCGTAGCCGCGGTAGTGCAGATCGTTGCCGGTCTTGCCGACCGAGCACAGGGCGGTGTTACCCGCGGTAACGCCGGACAGGGCAACGGATTTTTTTGGCTTGAATGCCGGGGTTTGCGCTTCACTCATGTTCTGATCTCCTAAATGGGGGTATGGATTATTTTTTCTGCGCGGCGAACAGCGCGTCGAGCTTTTGCTCGAATTCGTGATAGTTGATGCGTTCATACAGTTCCATGCGGGTCTGCATGGTGTCGACGACGTTCTTCTGGGTGCCATCGCGGCGGATCGCGCCGTACACGTTTTCAGCCGCCTTGTTCATGGCGCGGAAGGCGGACAGCGGATACAGCACCAGGCCCACGTCGGCGCCCTTGAGTTCTTCGGTGGTGAACAGCGGCGTGGCGCCAAATTCGGTGATGTTGGCCAGCACCGGCACCTTGACTGCGTTGGCAAAGGTCTTGTACATGGCCAGGTCGGTGATCGCTTCCGGGAAGATCATGTCGGCGCCAGCTTCCACGCACGCCATCGCGCGGTCCAGCGCCGATTCCAGTCCTTCCACGGCCAGCGCATCGGTGCGCGCCATGATCACGAAGTTCTCGTCGGTGCGCGCATCGACGGCCGCCTTGATGCGGTCGACCATCTCCTGCTTGGTAACGATTTCCTTGCCCGGACGGTGGCCACAGCGCTTGGCGCCGACCTGGTCTTCGATATGCATCGCGGCGGCGCCGAACTTGATCATCGACTTGACCGTGCGCGCGACATTGAAGGCCGAGGCGCCAAAGCCGGTATCCACATCGACCAGCAGCGGCAGGTCGCACACGTCAGTAATGCGGCGCACGTCGGTGAGCACATCGTCCAGATTGGAGATGCCCAGGTCCGGCAAGCCGAGCGAGCCGGCGGCGACGCCGCCGCCCGACAGATAAATGGCGCGGAAACCGGCGCGCTTGGCCAGCAGGGCGTGGTTGGCATTGATTGCGCCGACGACCTGCAGCGGCGATTCTTCTTGGACGGCCTTGCGAAATGCGGCGCCTGCGGAGTACTGAGTCATGGATTCACCTGAGAGCGTGGAGGAATGTCTCTTCAATTGCAAACAATGTGCCAGAGCGAGGGGTGGCACAAATCATCAAAGAATCAAGGAGTTGCATATTTTCAATCCCGGACGCCGTGAAACATGAAACATCAATGAAACGTTTCAGTGCAACACGTGGTGGAATTTTGCATTAGAATTGAAACATGGCCCTCCCCCGTCCCGCCGCCGACGCGCTCGACAAGCCCGTGATCTGGACGGTGTCCGTCTCGCGCCTGTCGGACCTGTTCCGCGACATTACCCTCGAATACGACCACCTCGCCGCAATCGAGCCGATCAACCTCGGTTTCGACGATGCCGCACGCCATATCCGCGAACGCATGGCCAGCGAACGCTGCGACGTCGTCATTGCGGCAGGCTCGAACGCGGCTTACCTCAAGGGCCGCGTGTCGGTCCCGGTGGTCATCGCCCGGGCCAGCGGCTTCGACGTGATGCAGGCGCTGGCACGCGCACGGCGCGTGTCGCACCGGATTGGCGTCATCACCTATCAGGAGCAGCTGCCGCAGCTGGCCGAGTTTGCATCGACCTTCGGCGTCGACATCGCCCAGCGCACCTACGTCACCGAAGAAGATGCGCGCGCCCAGATCAATGACCTGAAGGCCGCCGGCATCGACGCCATCGTCGGCGCCGGCCTGATTACCGACCTGGCCGAGGAAGCCGGACTGACGGGGGTGTTTGTCTACTCGGCCGCTTCGATCCGCCAAGCCTTTGATGATGCGCTGGAAATGGCGCGCCTGACCCAGCTCGAATCGAATCGAGGACGGCGCACGGTGGTGGCCGATACCCTGCGCGCCAAGCACGGACTGAACGACTTGCGCGGCGATTCAGCGGCCATGGAGACGCTGCGCCAGGCCGTCGTGCTGTACGCCCGATCGCCGGCCACGGTGCTGATCGATGGCGAAACCGGTACCGGCAAGGAGCTGGTGGCGCAGGCGATTCATCGCGAAGGCCCGCGCAGCCTGGGAGCGAACCGGCCGTTCGTGGCCGTCAATTGCGGGGCCATTGCGGAGTCGTTGCTCGAGTCGGAACTGTTCGGTCACGAAGAAGGCGCGTTTACCGGTGCGCGTCGGGGCGGCCACGCAGGCTTGTTCGAAGCCGCCAACCGCGGCACCCTGTTCCTCGACGAGATTGGCGAAATGCCGCTGCCCCTGCAAACGCGGCTGCTGCGCGTGCTCGAAGAGCGCGAGGTGGTGCGGGTGGGCGGCACGCGCCCGATCGCAGTGAGCGTGCGCGTGATCAGCGCCACCCACTGCGACCTGGAAGCGCGCGTGCGCGAGGGACGCTTCCGCGCCGATCTGTTTTACCGGCTTGCCGTGCTGCGCTTGTCATTGCCCGCGCTGCGCGAGCGCAGGGACGATATCGTGTCGCTGGTCGAATGGTCGCTCAAGAATGCGCTGGCGGTGCTGGGCGCGCGCCCGCACCCGAATCTGCATGCCGAGGTGCTGGCGTGCGCGCCGCTGCTGGAGCGCTACGATTGGCCGGGCAATGTGCGCGAGCTGCGCAATCTGACCGAACGCCTGGCGCTGTTTCTGGCGGCCGAACCGCTGCAGGCTCTCACGCCGGCCTTCGTGCTGTCGGTGGCGCCGGAATTGCAGCGCGGTGCAATGGCGATGCCGGAGCTGCCGGCCGCGGCACCCGCCGATGAAAGTGTCGAGCAGGTGCTGGCGCGCTTCGGCGGGCGCCGCGACGAAGCGGCGCGCCATCTTGGCATCAGCCGCACCACGTTGTGGCGCAAACTGAAGAAATAGCCGGTCAAGATTCGAAGCGCACAGGCTCCGGATTTCTGTGCTTTGCCCGCACGACGACCGTGCCCGCAAACATATCGTGCCAGCCTTGCTTCTTTCGATCGAAGCCAACCCAGATGAGTCCCAACAGCAATGGAATGGAAGCGAGAAAATAGCCGATATAGCGGCCTATCAATTGCGACAGCTCTGGCGCCTCACCCGTACCGGCATCGACAATTTTTGCCCCAATCGCCATCTTGCCAGGCGTAGCGCCCCACTTCTCCCAACATCCGATCACGACTGCCGCGGGCAGCAAATAAGAAACGACAAAATCCCAGGGCCCCTGCAAGAAACCTGGCATGGCGTAGTACTGTCGTCCGTACACCATGAAAAGCAAGGGCGTTGTCAGCAAAAAGGTCAGGAGGGTATCGATGAGCATCGCGCCCACCCGCGGCCAGAATCCAACGTATTCGAGTTCTCCGTCCGTATCCAAATTGCCTCCTCTTTCAAACCAGTGACGGGCGCGCGCAAGCGCCATGTGAGAAACATTATTGCACATGTGAAAGATTGGAAATCAAATTGCGCGAATCGTTGCACGGAATGTATATACAAGAATAAAATCATTCGTTCACATCCCACCAAGGCGCGACTATGATCCGCCCTTTTCAAAACCGGACGCGGCGCCCACGAGGCCCCCTGCGCGCCGGGCTTCGGAGGCTCCCATGTCAGCAGCAAAGCAACCCGCACTGTTTTCCCTGATCGGCAATACCCCGCTGGTCGAAGTGACCCGCATCGACACCGGCCCATGCCGCCTGTTCCTCAAGCTTGAAAGCCAGAACCCTGGCGGCTCCATCAAGGACCGCATCGGCCGCGCCATGATCGAAGCGGCCGAGAAGGATGGCCGCCTGCGGCCCGGCGGCACCGTCGTCGAAGCGACCGCCGGCAATACCGGCCTGGGTCTGGCGCTGGTGGCGCGCATCAAGGGTTACCGCGTGGTGCTGGTGGTGCCTGACAAAATGGCCATCGAAAAGGTCCTGCACCTCAAAGCGCTGGGCGCCGAAATCCATCTGACCCGCTCCGACGTGGGCAAAGGCCACCCGGAGTATTACCAGGATCTGGCAGCGCGCATCGCCAGCGAGATTCCCGGCTCCTGGTTCGCCGACCAGTTCAACAATCCCGCCAATCCGCTGGCCCATGAAACCACCACCGGCCCCGAACTGTGGGAGCAGTCGGGCCACGAACTCGATGCGATTGTCGTCGGCGTCGGTTCCTCTGGCACCCTGACGGGCCTGTCGAACTACTTCAAGCAGGTCCAGCCGAATCTGGAATTCGTCCTGGCCGATCCCAAAGGCTCGATCCTGGCCGACTACATCAATACCGGGGTGCTGCGCGACGACGCGGGCTCGTGGGCGGTGGAAGGCATCGGCGAAGACTTCATTCCCGCCATCGCCGACCTGTCGCGCGTCAAAAAAGCCTACACCATCGACGACAATGAAAGCTTCAACACCGCGCGCATGCTGCTGAGCGAGGAAGGCATCCTGGCCGGCTCCTCGTCCGGCACCCTGCTGGCCAGCGCGCTGCGCTACTGCCGCGAGCAGACCTCGCCCAAAAACGTGGTGACCTTCGTTTGCGACACCGGCACCCGCTACCTGACCAAGGTCTACAGCAATGGCTGGATGGCCGACCAGGGTTTGCTGGTGCGCCCTACCCTGGGCGACCTGCGCGACCTGATCGGGCGCCGCTTCGACGAGGGCGATGTGGTATCGGTCTCGCCGTCGGACACCTTGATGACGGCGTTTAACCGCATGCGCAGCGCCGACCTGGCGCAACTGCCCGTCATCGATAATGGCCAGCTCGCTGGTATCATCGATGAATCGGACTTGCTGCTACACGTTGCCAACGACCCGGCCCGCTTCCAGAGCCTGGTCGGCAGCACCATGACGGCCCAGTTGCAAACCCTGCTGCCATCGGCAAGCATGGAACAGCTGCGCAAGATCCTCGACCACGGCTTGACCGCGGTGATCAGCGACGGCGAGCGCTTTTATGGCCTGATCACCCGCTTCGACCTTCTCAACCATTTGCGCAGGACTGTATCGTGACCGACTCCAAGACCAAACAACACATTTCGACCCGCGTCATCCACGGCGGCCAGTCGCCGGATCCGACCACCGGTGCGGTCATGCCGCCGATTTACGCCACCTCGACTTTCGTCCAGGAGAGTCCGGGCGTGCACAAGGGCCTGGACTACGGCCGCTCGCACAACCCCACGCGCTGGGCGCTCGAACGCTGCGTGGCCGACCTGGAAAGCGGCTCGCAAGCGTTCGCCTTCGCCTCGGGCCTGGCCGCCATCTCGACGGTGCTGGAGCTGGCCGACAGCGGCTCGCACATCATCGCTGGCGACGACATGTATGGCGGCACCTATCGCCTGTTCGAGCGCGTGCGCAAACGCAGCGCCGGCCATGAATTCACGTACGTGGATCTGACCAACCCGCAGGCGCTGCTGGCTGCCATCCGCCCCGAGACCAGGATGGTCTGGATCGAAACGCCGACCAACCCGATGCTCAAGCTGGCCGACCTGGCCGAAGTGGCCAGGATCTGCCGCGAGCGCGGCATCATCAGCGTCTGCGACAACACCTTTGCCAGCCCGATCGTGCAGCGGCCGCTGGAATTCGGTATCGATGTGGTGGTGCATTCGACCACCAAATACATGAACGGCCACTCCGACATCATCGGCGGCGTGGCAGTGGCCGGGACCGCCCCGCACCAGCTGGAACTGGCGGAAAAGATCGGCTTCCTGCAAAACTCCGTGGGCGCCATTCAAGGTCCGTTCGACAGCTTCCTGGTCCTGCGCGGCATCAAGACGCTGGCACTGCGCCTGGAGCGCCACTGCGCCAGCGCGCTGGAACTGGCGCGCTGGCTGGAGCAGGAACCCAAGGTGGGCAAGGTGTTCTACCCGGGCCTCGAATCGCACCCGCAGCACGCGCTGGCCAAACGCCAGATGAATGGCTTCGGCGGCATCATCTCGATTCAGCTCGCGACCGACCTGGCTGGCGCACGCCGCTTCCTGGAGCGCTGCGAGGTGTTCACCCTGGCCGAAAGCCTGGGCGGCGTGGAGAGCCTGATCGAACACCCTGCCCTGATGACCCATGCGACGATTCCGCCGGCGCAGCGTGCGCTGCTGGGCATTACCGATGGCCTGATCCGGCTGTCGGTCGGTGTGGAGCACATCGACGACCTGCGCACCGACCTACGCAACGCACTGGCAGCGATCTGATTGGCTGGCGGGGTGCCGCGCATCCCGCCTCTAAATATTTATAAGTGTGCAACTTTTGTTTGATAGAATGGCATCTTCCATTCCCTCCAATCATTTGTTGCCATGCCCCAATCCATCCATGAAGCCGCCGGCCGCCTGCGCGACGCGATCCATGAAGCCACCGCCGGCCTGGTCGACCGGGAACATCTGGCCGAACTGATGATCCTGGCCGCCGTGGCGCAGGAGCACTTGCTGGTGGTCGGCCCGCCCGGCACGGCCAAGAGCGCGGTCGTGCGCCGCGTCGCCAATAGCCTGGGCGGCAACTACTTCGAATACCTGCTTGGCCGCTTCACCGAACCGTCCGAGCTGTTCGGACCGGTCAACCTGAGCAAGCTGCGCGAAGGCCTCGTCGAAACCGACGTCAGCGGCATGCTGCCGGAAGCGGACATTGCCTTCCTCGACGAAGTCTTCCTCGGCTCGACCGCCATCCTCAATACCCTGCTCGGTGTGCTCAATGAACGCCAGTTCCGGCGCGGCCACACGCGCCTGCGCTGCCCGCTGCGCGTGTGCGTGGCCGCCGCCAACAGCCTGCCCGAAGACGAATGCCTGGCCGCATTCGCGGACCGCTTCCTGCTCCACGTGTTCGTCGAGCCGGTCCCCGACAACAAGCTCGAAGACTTGCTGGCCGGTGGCTGGGCCGCCGGCCAGGCCAGCGTCAGCGCGCGCGCCGATCTGGCCAGTCTGGATCTGCTCAACCGCGCCGTTCCCCACGTCGACATGAGCCTGATTCGCGCCGATCTGGCCCAGGCCGTGCGCCTGCTGCGTCAAGCCAATGTGCAGCTGTCGGACCGCCGCATCGTCAAGGCTCAGCACCTGATCGCCGCCGCAGCCGTGCTAGCCGGTCGCAGCGCCGCCGGGCGCGCCGATCTATGGCCGCTCGTATATGCCGTTCCGACCAGCGCCGGCCAGCAAAATGCGCGCGAAGCACTGCGCGAACTGCTGGCCGAGGCGCGCCATCCGCTGCTGCACGCGGTGGTGGAAGAAGCAGTCCAGCAGCCGATGGCGCGCGTTTCACGCCTGGCCGAAACGGCAGCACGGGTGCTGGACATGGAACTGTCGCAGGATGCCCTGACACAGGCCGAAGCCGTGCTGCGCGAGATCGACGCCAACTTCGACAACACCACCATGCCGCCCGAGCTGGCGGTGCGGCGCGCGCGCCTGGTGCTGCTGGTCAGCGGTGACTGATGCAAGTACTTTTATGGACCGAACGTAGCGAAGCGCTGGCGCCGGCGGGGATGGTCACCGCGGGCACGGTCACGCGCCGCCTGCAGACGCGTCTCTCCGCGCTCGACGGGCCGGCGCTGGCGCGCCTGTCCGTGGTCGCCACGCGCGACCTGCTGGTCCTGATGGGCGCCGCCGACGATCTGCCCTGGGTCAACGGCGCGCGCTACTGCGCGCCCGAACCGGCCGCACACAGCTTGTGGGTCCCGACCAATATGGCGCCGGTGCTGCCGGCCGACCTGATTCGGCGCAGCATGACCGGACGCGCCGGCGACGGCGCCCTGCTGCTGTGGCCCGCGCCGGAGCAGTTCGTGCCGCTCGACGCGGCACGCAGCCTCACGCCCGCCCTTCTCGGCTGGCTGGCGGAGCAGTACGCATGAAGCAGCTGCCGCCGCTGCTCGAGCCATGGCGCCCGTGGCTGTCGCTGCTGGCGGCCGACCTGGCCGAGCCGCTCGGCGCCCTGCTGCTGCGCCTGCACCGCCAAATCGGGCCCCTGCGCAGCGCGCCGGCCCGTGCCGACTCCCTGCCCGAAGGGGTGGGCAGCATCGTCCAGCGCGGGCCTTACGAACGCCTGCTGATGTCGGAATGGGCATATGCCGATGCCGAACCAGATGAGTTCATCCGCCGCGCCGCCAGCGGCGAGCTGATGTTCACCGGGCCGGAACCGGCGGCGCGCAAGCGTTCGCGCCGCTGCGTAGCGCTGTTCGATGCGGGACCGATGCAGCTGGGCGAACCGCGCCTGCTGCATCTGGCGCTGTTCATCCTGCTTGCGCGGCGCGCCGAAGAAGCCGGCGCAGTGTTCGAATGGGGCGTGCTGCAAGCGCCCGGCGTGCTCCACCGTTCCGATGGACGGGACGGCCTCCAGCAGTTGCTCAAGGCGCGTACGCTGCACGCCGCCGGCCCCGCCCAGCTGGACGCCTGGAGCGCGGCGGTCGACCGCGCCAGCGACGACGCCTGGGTGATTGGCGCGCACGGTCTGACAGCGCCGCCCGGGATACGCGGCCAGGTGATGATACGGCGCAGTATCGTCGGCGACGAACTGGACGTCGTCGTCACCATGCACCAGACGGCGCGCCAGCTGACGCTCGCGCTGCCGGAGCCACCGCTGGCGATCCGCCTGCTGCGCAGCCCGTTCGAAGCGCTCGCCAGCCGTGCCGAAGTGAGCGACAAGGCGGGCCGCCCGTCGCTGCTGCTGGCGCCGCGCTTTGCCGTTTCCGGCGCGATGCTGGCGGTGCCGCAGCTCGACGGCAGCATCTTCGTGTATCCGGTCCCGCAATCGCGCAAGACCAAGCCGGGCAAGCCGCGCCGGCACGCGGCGCCGACGCACGGCAGCATCCTCGGCGCCGGCGTTTACGGCAAGTCGCTGGGGTCGCTGGCGGGCGGCAGCGACACACTGCACTTCAAGGGTTTTCCAAGCGAAGCGTTTTCGTCGAAGTATGCGACCACGGCGCGCCCGCCCGCCGAGCAGTTCCGCGCGCCGGCCCAGCGCGCGCGCTGGATGCCCCTGTTCTTCCTCAAACGGACGACGACCAGCGACGGCAAGCCGCGCTCCGTGCACAGCGAAGTCTTCGCGCTCGACATCGACGGCAACCTGGTGTGCTGGAGCCGTGACTCGGTGCATCAAAACGGCACCGCCTGCCATTCGGGGTTCGCGTTTCGCACCGTCGCGCAGCAGGTCATCGGCGCCGAACAGACAGAGGGGCGCGTCCTGTTCGGCATCGCCTCCGACACCGGCACTGCCGTGTATGCGGTCGTGGCCGGGAGTGCGCAGCTGGCCACCCTGCCGTACAAGGGAAGCGAACTCCTGTTCGGCGACCTGATGTATTGGCCGCGCACCGCGCAGCACGGCCTGCTGGCTCTGCGCATCAGCGATACCGACTGGTGGCTGGGCAGCGCGGACCAGATGGCGATGATCAAGATCGTCGACGGCGCGCGCGTGATCGGCGTGGCCGCCAGCCGCAAGCACAAGATGCGTGGCCTGGTGGTATTGACGGCGCAAAAGCGCATCATCGAGCTGCGCGACATTTCCGGAGTCCGGGTACTGGTGCGTTCGCCCGAGGATATCGCCCAGGTGAGCGTTTGCGCGCGTACCGGCAACATCGCATGGGTGTGCGCGCGCAGTCTGCGCGTGTGCGTCCAGGGAATCGACGAGGACAAGCCTTACCTGGCCATAATGCCAGCGGAAGCCAACCATGACGAATAACATTCGCTACCCCCTGTTCGACGGCATGCGCGAGATCAGCGCGATCTGGTTCGACCTGCCGCTGATCGGCGAAACCGCAGCGCGGCGTCGTATCCTGTCCCACTGGCAGCGCGGCGCGAGCGTGCATCGGGCCGGCGGCGGCTACCTGCTGACGCTTGCGCGGCCACTCTTTGCCGACTGCGCCTCGCTCGACGGCCTGGCCCTGTGCCGGGTCGGCCAGCTACTCTCGAGCGCGCCGCTGGCAGCGGACGAACAGGCCGCCCTCGCGCCCGGCGCCTGCCTGCTGGTGCGCGGCGCCCACATCCTGGCGTGCCCGCTGGGCGAGGCCGAACGGCTCGACCCGGCGGCCTGGATCGACACCGGCGCCATTGCGATTTGCCAGCCGCTGCTGGTGCCGGAATCGAAGGTGCAGGTCAGCCTCGGGACGCCCGAAAAGAGCAAGTCGCTGCGCGAGATTCTCGACAACGTCATTGCACCGCCCAGCGCGGGCCAGGCGAAATTCCTGCGCGAGAGCGAGGCCGGCACGCCGGCCCGGGGGCCCGGCCTGGCTGGCGCCGCAGCGGCCGCCGTTGCAGGCGCTGGACTGGCTGCGGCCGCGGGCGCCGGGATGCTGGCACGCGCACTGACGAAAATGCTCGGCGGCGCGCGCGCGGGAACGCCGGGAGCGGCCGGCGACGGCCGCGGCGCGGCGGATGGCGAAGGCCGCATCGGCCCCGACCCGAAATGGAAACAGGCACTTATGAACAGCCTGGCCCGACTGGCGAATGCGACCCAGCTGTCGAAAGTGCTCGGCTGGCGCCAGGCCGCCTACCTGCAAAAGATGGTCGAGATGTTCGAGCGCGGCGATGTGCAGGAGGCGCTGCGGCACGCCATTCCGCTCGGCGGCGACGCCGAACTTCAGCGCCAGATGCTGGGCATGCCCACGCGCCGCTCCAGTCTCGACATCAGCGCGCCGGGCGGCACCACGCCGGCCATCCACCTCGACGTGAAGGTGCAGGAATACCTGCGCCAGAAATACCGCGCGCTGTTCGCGCGGCTCGAGCGAGAAGGCCGGATCGACGAAGCGACTTTCGTGCTGGCCGAGTTGCTCAAGTCGCCGCTGGAAGCGGTCGACTACCTCGAACGCAACCAGCGCTTCAAGCAGGCAGCGCAGCTGGCGGAAAAATTGCAGCTGGCCCCGGAAGTCGTGCTGCGCTTGTGGTTCCTGGCCGGCGATGTCGACCGCGCCATCCGGATCGCGCGCCTGAGCGGCACCTTCGCTGACGCCGTGCGCAAGCTCGAGCTGGCGCAGCACAGCGGCGCATCTGCACTGCGAATGGAATGGGCCGTCTATCTGGCCGCGCGCGGCGACCTGGCCGAAGCGGCCGACGCCATCTGGCCGCTCGGAGCGCAGCGCGGCCAGGCGCTGGCGTGGCTGCTCGAAGCCGAGCGCCAAGGCGGCACGCCCGGCGCTCGGGCGCTAGTACGCAAGCTGGCACTGATGCCGGAAGCGTTGACCGACAGCGTCGCGCAGATTGAATCGATGCTTGATGCCGCCGGCGCCGATGGCGCGCAGGTGCGCACCACGCTGGCCGCCGAACTGTCCCGGCTCGAGTTCCACTCGGCGGCCACACGGCGCCTTGCGGGCGAACTGCTGCGCCCCCTGCTGGCGGACCGCAGCGCGGGTCGCAATCTGATGGAGCGTTCGGCCTTCACCAAGCTGATGCAACTGGCCGATGCGGGCGTGCTCGAGAGCGACTTGCCCGCGATCCCTTTCGCCGCCACGCCTGCTGCAACAGCGCTGCGATTGGCCGACTCGCCGCTCCAGGTGCATGGCGGCGAAGCGGGCCTGCTCGCCATCCACGACGCACGCCGGCTGCCAGGCGGCCACTATCTCCTGGCATTGGGCGAAGGCGGCCTGCTACGGGTGACGGCGGCCGGCAAGCACGTCGTGCACTTCCCTGTACCGGCCTACCACCTGGTCCTGTCGGCGAACGGCCTGCGCGCACTGGCACTGTCACGGCGCGGCGACGTGATGCGCGCAGCCCGCATCGATCTTGGCAACTGCAAGGTCAGCGACTGGATCGCGCACCCGATCGATGCCTGGGCCGACCAGTACGACGGCGTGATCTGGAACGCCGTCATCGACAATCGGGTCGTAGCGATCGACACCACCCAGGACCGGCTCGCAGTGGTATGGCAGGTGGCCGATTTGCCGGGCAAGGTGATCGACTTCCATGACAATGGCAACAGCCAGACGATCCTGATCGCGGCCGGCGATACACTTGAACAGTGGCGTTACATGCTGCCCGCGCGGCGCATGAACCAGCGCGACAGCTTCCCGCTTCCCTCGCGCGCGTTCGCCAAGGCGCTGGCCCATCCGCTGCACACGGTGCCGCTGCTGTTGGAGGTGAGCACCAGCCAGGCGGGCGTGTCGATGCAAGCACCACGCCCGGGCGGCAAGTCTCTGTTGATCGAGCTCGGTGCGCACGCCGATGCGCTGCGGGCCGACATCGGCGATGGCAGGCTGCTGGTGCAGTCGGTGACCGAAGCCGGCGAATTCCGCTGCGTGGTGGTGGATCGCAATCTCCATGCGGTCATGGCGGACCTGCGCCTGCCCCATGCGGCGAGCGCGCGCGTGGCCGCCTATGGCGACCATCTGCTGCTGTTCGACTTGGCCGGGCGTCTGGCCGACGTCGATCTCGCGACCGGGACAATGTGCAATCTGACCTTGAGCTGAACCCAAGGTGGGCAAGCTGTTCTACCCGGGCCTCGAATCGCACCCGCAGCATGCGCTGGCCAAACGCCAGATGAATGGCTTCGGCGGCATCATCTCGATTCTCGCGACCGACCTGGCGGGCGCACGCCGCTTCCTGGAGCGCTGCGAGGTGTTAACCCTGGCCGAAAGCCTGGGCGGCGTGGAGAGCCTGATCGAACACCCTGCCCTGATGCCCCATGCGACGATTCCGCCGGCGCAGCGTGCGCTGCTGGGCATTACCGATGGCCTGATCCGGCTGTCGGTCGGTGTGGAGCGCATCGACGACCTACGCACCGACCTACGCAACGCACTCGCGGCGATCTGAGTGGCTTAGCAGAGGCGCCGGGATCAGCTCCCGGCGCGGTGCGGCCGCCGCGCGCTCGAACAGCAGCGGCGCGCGGTGCAAATCGTGAAATGCTCCCATCTCGCCATGATCGTCGGCGCCGCAGCCAATCTCCCACGCACAGTCGGACGCCAGTTTGGCGTAGCCCCTTTCGCCATAACGCAGACTCAGAAAGCGCGGCTGCCACTTGTGCCGGTCGCCGCGGTGGCCCGGCTCGGGCTGGCAGCGTTCGCGCCGGGGCGTGACCGAACCCGGCGCGAGGTAGCAATGGCGCACCCGTCCCGAATCGCGCCAGCCTGCCAGCAAGGGACCAAGAAAGATCGCATTCTCCGCCAGTGCCAGGTGCGTCACCTGCGCCACGCCGATCAAGGTGCTGCGCACGATCGTCGCCGATACCGCCGCCGCGCCCTGGCGCCGGTCGGCCAGCAGCAGCGCCGCGGCGTGGCCGCCATCGACGATGCTGTCGCCGATATACAGCGCATCACCCCGCTCGCCAAATTGCAACGCACCGACGATGCTGTGGTCGATCCGCAGCGACACGCCCTGACCCGTGCACACCAGGCTGGGGCGCGATTGCCACTGTGGCGCGCGCGCCGGTTCCGTGTTCCAGCCGGGCACCAGGGTGCAATGGCGCAGCAGGACCTGGCAAGGCGCACCGGCAGGATCGCCTTCCAGCGCCAGGGCCCCGCCTGCGACCAGCAACCCGTCGATGGTCAGGCGCGCGCCGGCGCCGCAGCGGATGGCCACGCATTCCTGCGCGGTCCCCGCGTAATCGAACATGCGCAGTACCGGTCGGGTGGTGTCGGCCGCGCGCAGCACCAGCCGTTCGCCGGGTGCTAGGGTGAGGTTCGGCGCTTCGTGATAGGTGGCGCTGTCGGCCACTTCGATCACGGCGGCGCAATGGTGAACCAGGCCCGCCTTGTCGGCCTGCCATTGCGCCAGCGCCTGGGTGATGGTCGCAAATTCACCCGCGCCGCACAGCTTGCGCACGCGGTATACGCGCGCGCCAGGATGCATCGGTAAAGCGCGCGGGTAATAGCCGCCGCCAATGGCGGCACTGGTCCGGTCGCAGCACAAACGTGGCTGGACCAGACGCTGCAAATGGACGTGTGTGCGGCGCATGCATGGACCCCGATCAAGTGACATCGCAGGCGCCGGTTGATGCCGATGCCAATAGACCCATTAAAAACTAACCAATAGTCACTCACTTTGACGAAAATCAACCATTGCGTGGCAATCGCTGCAATGTTTGCGGGATCGACTTGACGCACGAAGACAATGGGCAAAAAAAAGCCCGCTGCGAGAGCGGGCTTGTTGAGTGCCGGAGCGATTACTCGATCTCGACAGTCTCCTGCGGCGCCGCCGGTGGCGACGTACCGTCCGACTCGGGGAAGTCGAGCGTGACGTTGTCCTTCTCGTCCAGGTCGACCGTGACCTTGCCGCCGTTGACCAGGCGGCCGAACAGCAGCTCGTCGGCCAGCGCCTTGCGGATCATGTCCTGGATCAGGCGCGACATCGGGCGTGCACCCATGAGCGGGTCGAACCCTTTCTTGGCCAGGAATTTGCGCAGCGACTCGGTGAAGATGGCCTCGACCTTCTTCTCGTGCAGCTGCTCTTCGAGCTGCATGAGGAACTTGTCGACCACGCGCAGGATGATCTCTTCGTCCAGCGCGCGGAAGCTGATGGTCGCGTCGATCCGGTTGCGGAACTCCGGCGTGAACATGCGCTTGATGTCGGCCATCTCGTCGCCCGCCGCCTTGGAGTCCGTAAAGCCCATCGACCGCTTGGTCAGGCTCTCGGCGCCGGCATTGGTCGTCATGATGATAATCACATTGCGGAAGTCCGCCTTGCGGCCGTTATTGTCGGTCAGCGTGCCATGGTCCATCACCTGCAGCAGGATATTGAAGATATCCGGATGCGCCTTTTCGATCTCGTCGAGCAGCAGCACGGCATGCGGCTTTTTCGTGATCGCTTCGGTCAAGAGACCGCCCTGGTCGAAGCCCACGTAACCGGGCGGCGCGCCGATCAGGCGGCTGACGGCGTGACGCTCCATGTACTCGGACATGTCGAATCGAATCAGCTCGATGCCCAGAATGAAGGCGAGCTGCTTGGCCACCTCGGTCTTGCCCACGCCGGTAGGACCGGAGAACAGGAACGAGCCGATCGGCTTGTCGGTCTTGCCGAGGCCCGCGCGCGCCATCTTGATGGCTGACGACAGCGCATCGATGGCAGGCTCCTGGCCGAACACCACGTTGCGCAGATCGCGGTCGATGGTTTGCAGCTTGCTGCGGTCGTCCTGGTTGACCGTTTGCGGCGGGATGCGCGCGATCTTGGCGATGATGTCCTCGATCTCGGCCTTGCCGATGGTTTTCTTCTGCTTCGACTTGGGCAGGATGC